>Ga0160429_1000358_pt1 | contig 48491 bp, 39 predicted proteins | sample SolpanmetagenomR_FD_108199 | JGI IMG/M metagenome (GOLD analysis project Ga0160429, IMG submission 108199) | Solar panel surface microbial communities from Lawrence Berkeley National Laboratory, California, USA - R | ecosystem: Engineered > Built environment > Solar panel > Unclassified ... | reverse complement strand
GCTCTTCAACCATGCTATATTCAGCACTAACATTACATACGCCTCTGATCCAGCTGCGCCACCATCATCTTCAAGCAAGTCATCAACTGGTGGACGCTACAAACCAGATCTCATTTCTATCAACACTTCGTCTGCAGACGTGTCGGCTCTTGTGGTACAAAGGGCACTTGCAAAGGTATGGGCTGAATTGGATGTCGGAGCAGAAGTGACTGTAATGGGCACGATTGAAGAGGCTATTCGAGATGTGCGGCGCTTGGCTGCAGAGGCAGCGGATGATGGAGTGAACACTGTGGTATTGGTGACGGGGAGTTTGCACTTGGTTGGAGGGGTGCTAGAGGTTCTCGAGGAAATGCCTGCAGACGCTTAGGCGAAGGCAATCATCCTTTGAAAAAGAGTACCATAATAAGCTGTTACAATGCTGCCATAGAATGTAGCAAGGCTTGCGTCAGGATTAGGACTGCATATGCTAGATCAGATCAGGAATGCTACCAATCAAATACTTCACTGCTGCTGTCCCCGCAACGACCAGCAGGACCGTGCTCATGATGATCCAAACGCATCCCATCCTCTTACCAAGTCGTCGGGTTTTGATGACACCAAAGTGATACAGAAACTGCTTATTCTCTTCCCGCAATCCCTGTCGTGCTGTCGATCTCTTTAGTTACGAGGCAAGTCTCGGCTAATATCTCCTAAAGTAGTTCTCGCGGCTAGCCGGGCTAGGCGCCTCTTCAGCCTCACCTTGTCTCGCCCTGAGCTTGGACGACAACACAGACCATCGTTTGAGAATTACGCCCTTGCAGCTCGTCGTCATTTTGGATTCAAGTGGACTGGCTTGAGTTTCAGAGTGAGTCTTGCGCTGTCGTTTTGGACAAAAGGAGAAAGGTGAGCCGAGTGGTGGCAAGTGATTGGTTCGAGAACCTTGCTCGTCACATCCAATCTGTTCCTGCTCGATTTAGGGTACCTGCAGTTTCTGGATGTCTTGTGCTGCTGCTGCCCTTCTTATTTCCTTTGTAAAGACAATCGTGACTGTGTGCTTTTCGTCGCACTCCAATCTACTAATTGTGCTCTCAACTTCTTTTTATGCGTTCTGGGAGCACTATTACGCTCAACCTCGTACTAACATGTCGTCTACAGTTGATACTTCTTGCCAACAGGAGCAGCGGCCTCCCGCACTAAGAAAAGTACCTAGCTTTTGGACCGTCTCAGGCAAGCTCAAGGGTAAGCAGTCGGTTGACAGCGAAAAGACCAAGTCACTCTGTGAAAGTCCACTGCTACAGTCGCGAGTCTCTCATGAATCAGTACAAGTAGAACAGTCGAGCTACTCACATCCTGGTCACTTCTGGTCACGAAAGCCAAGCAACGCTTTGAGTGCCATTGCGGAGAGTCAGTCCTCTCGAGCAGCTCGCAAGGACAGTGGTTACGGATCTGGTGATTTCTCTTCTGCATCACCAATCACTTCGCTCCAATATCCAACATTACAACCATCTTCTTATTATCTTTCGAGACAGCCACCAGCAGAACAATATCATACCAACAGATCTAGACCACGACATGTCCCAATCATAATACCATCTTATGCACAACCAATCATCGAACCTCCAAAATCTAGCAATAGCATCATCAGCAACTTTCCCGACTTTCCACCACCACCTTCTCTGCCACCTCTACCACGAACACTGCATACTCGAAGAGTCTCTACAGCTTCTACGATCAAGCCTTCCTCAAGACAGACCAACACCATGACTGTGAACGGAGATGATTCTCGTCCAGTGCTCCATCTGAGAGACCCAAGCACGTCGGCTTTTCCGAGTTACAACTCTGGCCGTCCAACCATTTCTCGCGGCAACTCTAACATGAGCCAATTGAGTCATATGGGCAACCGCATCTCGCCTCCAATAGTACCAGTAGCTGGTATCACCAATCGAATTGGAAGCTCACCGGCTGCCAGTGACCTACCTTGTACAGTGTTTCGCACAACTGGAGACGAGCCTCCCGCTTTACTCGGAGCATCAACAACCATACTCGGCGACAAGCTTTATGTCTTTGGTGGTCGTCTATCTTCTCAGAGGAATCAAGGCTTTCTAAATGACATGTACGGGCTCGATCTCCTGAAGCGCCACTGGACAAAGCTTGGCACACATGGTGACATTCCTTCACCTCGTTTCTACCATTCTGTATCTGCTCTTGGTGATTCAAAATTAGTGTGTTATGGAGGCCTTGGACCAGCTCCATCAACAATGGACCCATCACACTGGAGTACTTATGAACGAGGGTTTACCGTCACGTCAGATGTTAGCATCTTTGACATCCACAATCAGAAGTGGACAGCTTTGCCAACAATAAACGAGCTAAAAGGAAGATATGCTCACTGTGCCGCCAGTAATTATCAAGCCTACCATTTTCTTTTATATCCAAACTAATATACAGTAGTCATACCATCCACGTCCTTCTCAACAAACTCAAGCAACCCAGAGAGTCTCGACGGTAATGGTGGTGCCGAACTGGTTGTAGTTGGTGGTCAGGACAACAGTAGCGAGTATATGAATGAACTGAACGTCCTCAACCTTCGTAGTCGAAAATGGACATCCACTACACCTCTATCAGGTAATTGGGGTGCTTACAAGTCGATAGCCGTGACACTGCCTCACATTACTGCCGACCAGGTTGGACAACAGAGGGCAAGAAGCAGACCTGGCACTTCATCCTCTTCTGATATTTCTTCACCTCAGTCACCGTTACTGCTGTACTCAAACTACAACTTTGTCGATGTAAGGGTCGACCTGAAAGTAGGCAGTCCAGTATCTCATCTAAGAGACATATCAACCAATGGCACACAACTACCTTCTGGACTGCGTTTCCCAAGCTGTGGAGTGCTTGCAGGCCACCTACTCATCAGTGGTACAGTCATCACTTCTGACGTCCAAGAGTACCAACTTTGGGCAATGAATCTCAAGACGCTGAACTGGTCTCGAATTGAAGCTGATGGTTTGGACACTGGTAGTTGGAATAAAGGCTTACTCTGGCAGAACCGCAACACATTTGTCGTCCTAGGTAATCGTACTGGCAATCAAGCAAACGATTACCAGCAGCGCAGAATCAACTGCTCTCATATCTGCGCCATTGAACTGGAAGCTTATGGATTATATGAAGCGCAGACTGAACGACTATCGCCTACGGCAGTTCCGCAGTTGTCGATGCCAATCCAGAACAACCGAGGATCAATAGATGGTAGCCTATTATCAGCTGCAGAAAACCTAGGACGTTCTGCGCTTGGGCTTCGCGAGGTTGCTGACATGGAGATCTTGACCTTGGGCAATGAACGCGTTCCAGTTAACTCTAGTATTCTTTCAAGACGATGGGGATCTTTCTTCCACCAGCTTGTGCACGAGAGCAATGATGCTACGAACAATGTCATAGCAAATGGCGATAAACGACCCATAAGCCTTTCACCAAGCGAGGCGCCAACAATTCGGCCCAACTTTTCATCGAGGCTATCAACCAACACCATCACGCAAAGCAGAGCATACAACACACAAATGCGCAATTCTCAGTCTTCATATATGTCAACACCAGCGGACTCAGCAATCGGTTCGATATCCGATGGTTCCTCGTCAAAACACGCCAGTCTCCTGAGTATGAATTCATCGGCTTCTGGGTTTACTGTCCTACAATCCCGGTTGCTATTCTTGCCTCATACCATTACCACCACTCGCGCCCTCCTCTTCTACCTCCACACCGGCATGTTACCACCTACCACCTCCCCACTATGCACAACACAAGTCCTTACATCATTCCTCCAAATCGCCAGAACATACTCAATCCCTGGTCTTCTCCCAGCAACAATCACGCGTCTACATCAAACACTATCCGCCGATACAATGGGCGACATTTTCAACTCAGCTGCTCTAGCAGCTGGAGATGGCACACACATCAGCAAAGTCGCTGGTTTGAAACCGAGAAACTCCGACACGAACGACAGATTACAAGCGTTCGCAAACCTGACCGTGGCGTTGTCGTCATCAAAGTCCCCACCATCACATCTTCAAAGTCAAATAAAGCAACAAACACCCCCAAGACGAAATTTGCTCAACCCACAAGCCTCATTCGAATCAACAACAAGTCAAGACTCGGACGCATCCGAATCGTCCACCACCTCTTCTTCTCAAGCTAGTGATGCTTCGGGTACTACAGATGATAGTGTCGCCACGAACGCAAGACGGTTAGTTGGAAATGACGACGAGAGAGCGATGTGGACGGGTGAGTGGAGTGCTGTTATTGGGCTGCAGAAACGGGGGTTAAGGGGGTTGTGGGAAGGTCAGGCGATTAAGAGGGAGATGTTGGCGAGAGAGAGGGAGGGGAGGGAGGGTGCTGGGAATGATAACGGAGTGACGGGTTTGGGGCTGGTTTGAGGAGGGTAGGTTTGGTTGAGGAAGGAGGTTGGGTTGGGTTGGGATGTGCTGGAAGCTGAGATGAGATGGGTTATGCTACTTTACTGTCAGGTCCTTTCCTTACCCTCTATCCTGCTTTCAAGACCTTGTTTCCTTATCTTAACACATTAAATCCATATCATCGAAGCTCAAGGACAGTTCTCCAGCACTTTACCTTACCTCAAAAAATTACATTATGAAGATACCAGCCCTATTTCATACTTACATCTTAAAGCCTCGCCCTCCAACCTAATAAGAAATGAAAAGCATAACCTAAGTGAAAAACTTTGTGGAGATTACTGAAGGGTACTGTTGGTAGTACGATTTGTGTATCTCACTATGGTATTGTTCGGGATGAGTTATTTGATCTTAGAGACATATGTGGAAGATCTGAAAATGGAATCTAGCTTGAAAATAGCGATGTTTCTTGTTTCTGTTTCTGTTTCTGTTTCTGTTTCTGTTTCTGTTTCTGTTTCTGTTTCTGTTTCTGTTTCTGTTTCTGTTTCTGTTTCTGTTTCTGTTTCTGTTTCTGTTTTTTTTTCTTTCTCCATTCTTGTTCCTGTTTCTGTCTCCGAGAATCTGGATTTCCAACGGAGAGGCCTTGTCTTCAGTCGACTTTGCTGCGAGTAAATACTTTTTCGTAAGTCAATGAATACCTTACTGTTCTTGTCTTTTATTGTCTTATCTTGCTCGGTACTAGATGAATGCCTTTTCCTTTTCCTTTTCCTTTTACATTAAAACAAGGCTGTAGTAATTAAAAGGTCGCAAATCTCACATGCTGCCTGCTTCTCGCAACACAGAAAAGTGCAGCTACACGCACCACCAAACCAAAACAAGTACTTAAAAAAGGAAGGAAAAGACAGAAGCCTTGAGTCGGTTGGGATAACAAGGCTTCAATACCACGTTATCTATCTAAGATCAAAAGACTACACTACCTAGGACGAGATATCCGATGGTTGGGTGGTTCTGTCTCAGATGGGAGTTTTTGAACCTTTGATATAGCACGAGTGGGATCGAGGGTTGTGTTGTTTGTATCGCTCGTTGGGTACATCAATCTGCATTCTATCTCTGGTCTAGGGGTGGTGTTGGCAGGTATGAGGGATGGTAGGGATGGAGGGATGTTTGGTAGGGATGGATGTTCGATCGGTTTGGATGTTGTAGTTGTTTTGTAGGGATGGATACTGGTAGAATGAGAGGATCGGCTGGTGCTACGGGGAGCGATGTATGGTAGTTTTCTTTGGCACTTTTTTTCTTCTTGATATTTTTCTTCATTCCGTCTTCTTGGAGGCAGAAGATACAGTTTCATGTTACTCTTTCCACTCTTCTTTTTCTCTTCTTCTTGGAGTTAGGAGAGTATGTTCTGAATAAGTTGGGTTCATTTAAGGAGGTAGGGAGGTTTTCTCTGTAAATGAAGCGAAATAAAAACAGATTCTTTTCATTGCCTTTTGTGTTACCTTTCGTGTTTAGCTAGTTTAGCTCTGATGCACTTATAGCATTAGGTGACACAGTCCTTCAGGTATATCAAGTACCTATGACCGAATTGCTTTCCTTCCTTACTCTATCTTTGAAGATTTGATACTGTCTTAATATCTGTGTGAGTATTATCATCATTCGTATTCTTTGTGCCTGGTATATTAGGTGATGGCGTTTTCTTTCTCTTCACGACCTTGCCCAGGTGGGGTGAAGTTTGCATGATACACATATTGCTCTACTCGAGCGGGTCACTACTCACTCACATCACCACCTATGTCCCTCATCCCCACCAATCCATCCCCGTTCCGTATACCCCAACTCCCTCTTAACATCCTCAACCGTCTTCCTATCCCCCGTATTCTTGCCAATATTATCACTAATCTTCACCGCATGTTTCCCATGCGCACTACTCAACTTAATCACAATATTCATCGGCACGCTCTTCTCGCCATCACTGCTTCTAGCAAAATCATTGGTGAAGTTGGTGCCGATGCCGAAACTTGGTGTGAATCCGGCGTCCAAGGCGGCACTGCGGTATTGGATGCAGCGCTCGACGTTGAGGGCGTCGGAGAAGACGATGGATTTGGGGGTGGTGATGTTTTGGGAGTTGTAGAAGGAGCGCATGGTTTTGATGAATTCGAGGGGGTCGCCCGAGTCTTGGCGTGTGCCGGCGAAGATGGAGGCGTAGGTTGCTGGTGGTGGAGGGGCATGGGAGGTTGTGTCTGTGACTCCTTCGGCTTGTATGGGAGCGCTGGTGTCTGACATAGAGTGTTCGTTGCGCTGGCCGGGCACTGTGGAGGCGGACGCAAGCGTGGATGATGCGCCTGCGTTTGGGATGGTATGCGTAGGAACTTGTTTTTGGAATGCTTGGAGGAAGATTGGTGTGCCAAAGGTGTCTGTTAGTGCTATGCTGAGGACCTAGGATGTTCTGTTAGACGCTGGTGTTCATCTTTTCAACAGGTTCAGGACTCACTCCTCGACCGAATGTGGCCACCCAGTAGTCCAGCGCTGTTTCCGTAGCAGTCTTGTAACTGTCTGTAATAGCAGCGACACCCATGAACCATTCATGCGCTACAGTCCCCACAGGCGGTATGCCGAATTTCATAGCAAAATGGACATTCGAAGAGCCAGACAGCTTCCCAGTCCACCCCTTCTCTTCTCCTTCTTTCTGTGCCTCTTTCAGTCCTTGCAGGATCAGGTCATGCGTGTGGTAATCCCGTCGTCTCCTGCTGCCAAACTCTGAAAACACACATCCTGCTTCCATCAGCCTTCTTCCCTTCTCTCTTGCCTTTTCCACTTGTCCGTCATATGTCCAGTCTGTGTCGATGAATTTGAAGTATGCCTCACTTGTCAACGCTAATAGCGGGATTTCGTAGAGAATAGTATCGATCCATTTTCCTTTGACGAGCATGTGGATGTCACCTCGCTCATCTTCGTCGCCGACGTCGGAGTGAGGCAGGAACGTGAGTGTGATGTGCTCTTTTGGTTTTAGAGTGAAGTTCTCGAGGAAGTGGTAGTATGGCGTGCTTAGGTAGCTGCAGGTCTTCTTGAGGAATTCGAGCTCTTCTTGTGTTATTCTGATGTTTTCCAATTCTTGGTAACTATTAGCCTAGGGCCGAGTTGTGAACGATAAGGTATGAGGTACTGTTGACTTGTGTTTGCAACCAATTGAAGGCCTCTCGGCTGAGTCTCATATCTGGCGTGCGATTCGTAAAAGCATATGTTACTTCTGTTCGAGGACGATAGTCAGTCACTCAGCTTCATTGTTCCTGATCGACCATAGTACTTGCCTTCATCTGGAAAGTATTTGAGGACTGCACTTTGCATAGTCAATTTGTAAAGATCCGTATCTAGGATTGAGGTGATGCCCTCTGGTAACTGTTCTTGAGCCATATTGACGTAGTTGGAGTAATATGCAGTAGATAGAACGAAGATAGCTTGCTAATAATCACAGGACAATATAGTTGGAGAAGATGCAGATTATAGAATAGGCGATGTTTGGGATGTGATACCAAAATCGTTTCGTCATGCAACGGAGCGAGATCCGAAAGCCAATTGATAGTCCCAGGCAATACGTAATGAATTTAATGCTCTTCCAAACCGAAGGTAGCTATGATCATGACCATCGTGACCTCGAAAAGTAGTATTATCCTTCATATCTCACAGAATGTCATCAAAAGCCAATCCTTGTTTCCCCGAACCGAGTTGTCCAATCACGCCAGATATTCTCAAACAACTATGGCGTCCTGGTAGTAGCAATAGTCGAGCCTGGTGACAATCCTTCTAGCTCAACCGCTTCCGCATTGAGAGCCTCCCATCTGGAAGCTGGCAAGTCGCCCGTCCTCGTTTCTTCAGGTAGCTCTTGTCGCTCATACAAACCACGCCGTTGTGGAAGCTCGATCGGTGGAACTGCCAGCTCATTCAGACTGACATAGTCGGAGCCTGGAGACTTGTTGTAGTCGTGGTAGGTTAGTGGCTGTTGCATTTGCATTTGCTGTCGTTTCGCCTTCTTGCGCCTCAATACCAAGAATACTATGAGTCCGAGGATGGCGAGCAAGAGCACCCCTCCTGCAGCTGCACCGCCTGCAATAGCGCCGATGGGAGGGTTGGGTACTGGTGTGCTTGTGCTAGTGCTTGTAGAGGTCGAGGATGTGTTGCTTGCATTCTGCCCGGGAGACGTGACCATCGTGACGCCGAAGAGCTGAGCGAGATTACTACTGTTGAAACCATATATAGGCTGCGTCATTGAAGCATTGCCCTGCGGACTAGGATGTGTTAGCGACATCCACAGGTTTGTAGTAGATTAAGACTTTACCTTCCACCGATAGTGTTGATTAGCTTCTGAGGTACTTGATAAGGACTTGCATTGACATCGTATACACTGCCCCACATCATGGTCGACATGTCTAAGACTCCAACACCTTTATATTCCCAGTCACATGGTACTATAACATATTAAAGGGAAGCTTAAAGATCTGTAACAGCAAGACACTCACACTTCACGTCTAGTGTAGACACACCGCCAACGGTGAGCATTTGTCTATTCCCAACAAGATGACAAGTGTGGCCGAATCGTGGACCACTACCTTCTCCATACAGCATGGTCCATGTGAAACTCGGCAGGCTCAAAACGTAAACGTCATCAAAGTAAGTATAGGTGTGCTCATTCCATCCACCATAGATGTAGATATTATGGCTAGAGTTGTCGGGTGCAGAAGCAGTCACTGCGCAGAACTGTCCTCGCGGTAAAGGAACATCACCAGTTGCTTTTTGATGGTGCCAAGCTGTTGAAGTGTTCGAAGGCTTCTTGAACAATGACGCCACATCGAATATGTCAAGCTCTGACATGTCGAGGTAGTTGACTGCGACGTTGTTGTCAATCTCGTTGGCTGGTCTGTAGGTCCCGCCCATATAGACGAGAATGCCCTTTTCACCAATACCAGGAATGTACTGCATGCTACCTCTGGTCCGCGGTTGACCTTGATCAGCAGGCTGTGTCGAGATATTCACTGCAACTTGGCTGCTTGTGTTGTATACTACCATTCCTTCGAGGAAGACTTTCACTTGATTACCAAAGAATTGAGTCTCTGTGGAACTACCAGAATCCATCTCACCACCATACCAGAAGGTTAGCCCTAGTTCAGGAGCCTCAGTCGTTGCACCAACACTTGGTCTCCAGGGCGCTGCGTCAGAGATATCGTGCTGGCCCCAAACCTTACTCTGAGTGTCATAGCTCCATAAGGAATACTCCTTAGTTTGTGGTGCTTGGAAGGTCGGCGAGGTTGTGTTCCACCAGCTTGTAGTTCCACCATACATATAGATTCGAGGGTCATTGGTAGATCCTTGATAGAGAGCACCACTGATCAAGCTTGGAGGGGCTGTGCCTGTGGAGGGCACCTTTGTCTTGTTGACAGCCACCTCGGAGATATTTATCTTCCAATCCCAAGAGGTGGAAAGGTCAACCTTGAGAAGATAGTCATCTGCGACGTAGTGATTAGCAGGCTGATTGTTTTTCCAAGCCATACTACGTACTATATCCCATCTGTAACGACGCATTCTGCCACGGCTGTGTGCCGTTGACAAGAGGTACAAAGCTTTCCATTCCGCCATCTATGTATAGAGTTCCATTCTTCACGGTAGCTAGACCCAAGTCAGATATCAACTCGCAAGATCATTCTGCCTTGATAGCATACATTGATGCCAGAATCGATAACACATGTTCCGGACTGGATCCATGTCTTTCTGAGCATAGGCGAATGTGGTCAGGCCCAGCATCAGGAAGGGTAATAAGGACATCATGGGAGGTTTTTTGAAATGTGAATATATTTCTTGCGTAATAATGGTTCATGAGCAGCTATATTCATGATGCAGCCTCGTTATAATGTTTATATGTCCAGCCATTGATAGGAAGTAACCTTGTACTGCTATCACACAAAGTGCGGGGCTGAGTCCAGGCAGTGCTCGAGCTACTTTCGCCAAGCAGAACGACATGGGTATTGTAGATTGTCCAGTAGACTAGTGCCGCTTCTGCATGGTGGTGGCAGTGGTCAGATGTAGTCTCGTGATAGAGGCTTGCCTCTTGTCAAACGATTGGATGTAGCTATTTTTGGACGTTTCTGGCCGCTAAAAGCTCGGCCCAGATGCTAGGGAGCTGCGGTGACTCCCATGTCGTACATCATCTGTCGACTCGGATTCGGTCATGTAGACTCTTTGCACAATCAATTGCATGGTTGCACATTGAAGGGTTACAGTCGGTTGTGAGTCTTGTTCCGGACTTGTTTTCGTAGAGTGTCTCACGATCCTTCTTCGATTTCACTCTTTCTCCCTGGATTCTGCCTTTTGTTGCTCTTCTGGAGTCCTCGTCTGGAGCTGAAGTGCGTGTATACCACCTGCTCTGGCCATCTCCTCCTTTAGCAAGGAGTATACCAATCTATGACGGGCTGGCTGCATCTTCCCAGCGAATGCTTCAGAGGCGATTAAAACACGGAAGTGTGTTTCGCCAGAGTGATTGTCGATATTCTTCATAGCAGCATGATGAGCGTGTTTGTGAGAGTCGTTGTGAATGACGAGGAAGGTAGGTTGAAACTCTTGAGTGAGCTGTAGCAGTCAATGAGCGGGTGAACCATTGTCGCACTTCTGCAACTAGCCTACCTTTGCGCGCATTGCGTCTTCGAGTGGCCTGCACGATTCGGCCATTGTGGACAGCAAGCGTAGACTGCGTACAGCACGTATGGGACGAGCAAACATATGGAGACTGCTTCTTGCGATGTCGATGTCGCTGTCGCGGTGGTTGCTGTCTGTTCTTGCCTAGCATTTTCGAAAACAGTCAATTACGTAAAGACCCGATCTTTCGCAATGGGTCCGACCAGTTATTCGGATTCTCCATTGCTTCTCCGAAGACAGTGTATGCTCATTCATGTTTGCGAAACACTTGAAGCCTTCCTTGTCCCGTCTTCCTCTTGCTTGCCCCAGAAGCCCAGCTTTCCCACCTTCATTCACCTTCATACAGCCTTTCAGGATGGTTTCAACAATACTACCCCGCAAGCCCATCTTCGGCGAGCTCGCTAAGCACGATCCCAAATCAGTTGCTGTTGTTCAGTCTGAGGATGGCAAGACCTTCACTTATGGCCAGCTACTGAAAGATGTCGCTGCTAGTAAGCAGAATATGCTGGAGGCTGCAAAGGTCCAGAAGCTCGATGGCGAGAGAGTAGCTTTCATGGTCGAGAATGGTTACGATTATGTAGGTAGGCATGGTCACAACAACATCCTACTTTGAAGACGTCTTTCTGACCCGTATATCCCAACTAGTCACCTTTCTAGCCATTCTTGCAAATCAGGCCATCGCGCTTCCTTTATCTCCGGCTTTCCCCAACCCTGAGCTGGAATACATCCTGAATGACTCCCAAGCTAAGCTGGTCTTATCATCTGCAAAGCATGAATCAAAGACGCAGGAGGTCCTGAAACTAGACATCCAGTCAGCGCCAATCTACAGCCAGATCCACAAGCTTGTGGAGGGCAACAGCAAGAGCGATGACATTCAGTTTGAAGATATGTCTGACGATGTCGGTGGAATGATGCTGTACACATCTGGAACAACCAACAGACCTGTATGATCCAATGTCGATGTCAGGACGAATACAGAACCTAACATTCCACAGAAAGGAGTCATCATTCCTACATCTGCACTCCGTGCGCAATGTCAATCACTTAACCAAGCCTGGTCATACACCCCCTCCGACCGTCTCCTCCATGTTCTCCCTCTCCACCACATCCACGGCTGCATGAACGCTCTACTCACACCTCTCTACTCCGGTTCCAGCATTGAATTCATGTATCCCTTCAAGCCTGAACAAGTATGGGCTCGTCTTTCTGCACCTTATACTCAAGAATCCAGCAAAGCAGACAAAGTCACCTTCCTCACAATCGTTCCCGCAATTTACTCCCGCCTCCTCGACCACTACAAGACTCTTTCGCCTGAAGAACAAGAGGCAGCGAGCACTGGTGTTTCGCCCAAGAATCTCCGCCTAAACATTTCTGGTTCTGCTGCTCTACCTACACCTACGAAACAAGCCTGGACCAAAATCAGTCAAGGCAATGTCATTCTCGAACGTTTCGGTATGACTGAAATCGGCATGGGTATCTCCTGTGGTCTGGCCGTCGCCGATCGTGTCGACGGCAGTGTAGGGTGGCCTCTGCCTCACGTCGAAGCTCGTCTAGTCGATACAGACACCAACGAGATTATCCGTCCAGGAGAAGAGATGGACAAAGACGGCAAAGAGCGAAGTGGTGAGATTCAGATCCGTGGTCCAGTCGTGTTCAAGGAGTACTGGCAGCGTCCTGAAGCAACTGCTGCTGAATTTGTAGATGCTGAGGATGGTGGTGCGAAGTGGTTCAAGACTGGTGATGTGGCTGTCCGAAGGGCAGTCGAGGGTGCTGGAACCGGTGAAAGCGGAGAGTGGGCAAAGGGACCGATGTACTTCATCCATGGCAGAAAGTCTGCAGATATCATCAAGACTGGTGGCGAGAAGGTGTCTGCATTGGAGATTGAGAGGGAGATGCTTTCGCTGTAAGTTGTCCTTGTTCACGCTTATTTACGAACACATACTGACATACTTACTTAGACCCCAAGTCAAGGAAGTAGCAGTTGTAGGAGTAACATCTGAGAAATGGGGTCAAAAGGTCTGTGCTGTTGTTGTCCTTACTCCCGAAGGCAAGACTGGCGGCAAGGACGGAAAGCCATGGTCGCCTCTTGATATGCGCAAAGCGATGAAGGAGCGACTTGTGCCATACAAGATCCCCCAGGTTATGGTGACTGTGGACGATATCCCGAAGAATGCTATGGGAAAGATCAACAAGAAACAGCTTGTTGTGCAGGTCTGGCCGAGAGGTGCTAGTCCTCCACCCACGGATAGGACTGGTGCTTGAACTGAAAGAAGGAAGAAGAGGTGTTATAGGCAGTCTAGGTCTGAGGCGGGTTATAGGATATGGATGGTGTGGTTTGGGCAGTATTTGTTGACTATTTCAGGTGGTTTCTTTGCATACAGCATAAATTCGAGTATCACAACACATTTGTAGGGAGGGTAGATAGCAAAAGGTACTTTGCATATAGCATATAGGAGCTCAAGTCTTGACAAACTTCACGGAGGTCATCCATTTAGTTCCCTAGTGTCTGGTAGGCTTCGAAAGTAAGTTTCAACTTGTCGCTGTCTACCTCTCAACACACCTTAGTTCAGAGCCACATGTACGTTGTAGGAGGAGTAAATAGCAAAAGGCACTTTTCATATAGGATAGGGACTCTTCGGATTGGCACAGTGTCATGCTCTTGACTGCAAGGCCTCAAACAGCAAGGTACATGTAGCAACTTGTCGTTGGCCACCATTCGCACTTCAGGCTAGAGCCTCATGCACGACACGCTCGAGGCGCAAATGCGAAGAGAAGCTTAAACCTCTTGCCCCATCAGTCGTCCTTCACAACAACCGACACGGATGTTGATTGGTGAGTATAGTGGCTTTCTTCAACCTCAACCTCACCGGCAAAATAATAATGTTAGTGCACTTTATCACGAGCTTCGTGTTGACATGGTTCACGTGGAAAATATTGCTTCCCGAGGTCTTAGCTCCAGCCTTCTCGGACATGATCGCTGGTAAGCTAAGTAGGATAGACGCTCGGTTGTTTCTGCGCCGGATGATCTTTAATGGCCTTTCATCCGGTGAAGGTTGAGGGTGGTGTTTCGGTCTCATGGATTTGTGTGCGCCGTAGGAATCAATATATGCCTCTTAGAGCGAGCGCTGGTTCAGGGATCAATGCAAGCATAAGATATATGAGTATCTGTGAGCACACACAAGGCTGGTCCGGATACATCATTCCTCATAACGGGTGCCTGATCACGATGCAGTACCTTTGTATATGCTGATAATGACGCACTTCTTTTAATAAATAAAAAATGATGAGTGGCTTGATTGATCGTGAACGGGAGGCTTGCTTGCCAATGAGAGAGAATTGAGAGCGCACAATAGCCTGATGTAAGAGTAGAGAGGGCAACAAGCATCCAACATCGACAGTCACTAAGCAAGCTCCGGCAAGTGTTATGGAAGTTTTGAGCAGTCCTTAGACAACGAAATAACAAAGCATAAACCATCAATCCAGTAATGCCGTGCTATACATGTGACCTTTGACTTAGCAATCAAGAAGCACATCTCCAGGGCCCTCCGCTGTAGATCACTGCACCCCATGATGGAGGTTGGATATTGCTGGAGGAAAGGGATGTGGATCCCTATAAATCGTAAACTCTGTTTATGTGCTCGCTTTCCGAGGACCACTATAATATCTTCGCACTTCCTCCCACCTCTCGTCTGTTCCTTTTACCTGTCTACTCCCTCGACCCTGCTATCATTAACTCCTACTATCTATTCTCATCCAGCTACACATTCGCGGTAGTATTGATTGAGTCGCCGTCCACATCTACCGCTCCTCCATCTCCAACTACCACCCGCCATGTCCTCGTCGACCAACGACACGGCCACCTACGGCACGGCCACCAATGGCGAATACAATCCCAATCCTGTTCCCTATTCCGCCCACGCAGGTGCCGGCGCAGTACCTCACACTGAAGCCGAGCGCCGCAAAGCCCGCTACGACTACGGCGGCAACCCACTCGCCCGCGAGCAAACCTACGACGACGAGCGTCTCCAGGCCTTCGGTGGTGAGCTGCAGCCTGGTTTGTTCAAGGGGATCAAGGACCGCAAGATTGCCAACCCGGCACCATTGGGTCTGTGCGCCTTCGCTTTGACAACATTCGTGTTGAGTTTGTTGAACATGGGAACGAGAGGACAAGGAACACCTAACTTGGTCGTTGCGTTGGCTTTTGGTTATGGTGGTCTTGTGCAGTTGTTGGCTGGCATGTGGGAAATGGCTATCGGAAATACCTTCGGTGCTACTGCTCTTTCTTCTTATGGTGGTTTCTGGATCTCTTTTGCTATCATCTTCACGCCGGGCGGTTTTCAGATTGAACAGGCGTATGCTGGCATGGGTACTGACTTCCAGACTGTCTTCTCTTTCTACCTATTCGGATGGTTCATCTTTAGTAAGGAGTAACATTATACGTCCCATCACACCCCCGCTAACATCTCGCAGCGTTCCTTATGCTTATGTGCACACTGAAAGCAACAATCGCTTTTTTCTTCCTCTTCTTCACCCTCGACCTAGCATTCCTTATGCTGGCCTTGGCATACTACTTCCCCACTGCAGCTGGTGGTGCTAACGTCGCTCTCAACACTGCTGGTGGTGTCTTTGGTATCCTTGCCGCATTCGCTGCGTGGTACAACGCCCTTGCTGGTCTGCTCGAGCCGACAAACAGCTTCTTCTTGATCCCGGTAAGTAGACAGTTGCTCTCGATCTTGGTCATCTTTCTAGAGATCGATACTAATGACGCTCGCAGGTCGCTCACTTCCCCTGGTCTGCCAAGGGCCGTGAGGCCAGAGGAAAGGAGGCTATTGGCAACGTCTTGGGTCACCACCCCGAGAACGACGTTGACAAGATGGCATAGATGCAGAGGTATAGTTGGGAGGGAAGATAATATATTGGTTTGGAGCAACGTGTAAGATTCTGTAATATGCATACAGATGGGTCTTCGTTTGGTTATTTGAAGTCACCATGCTTCTATACCATGTTCTTTCTAGCATTCGGAGGTAAACTGCGTAATTTGTTCACACTGGATATACCTGAGTTTTTGTCTTCTTGTTTATATACAATTAAGATTAGCATATTATAATACAAATATCACACTTAATGCAGCTTAAAGTATGATCATGTGATCCACTTCAATCACCTCCCCACAACACCGTCTCGCTTCTCGATGATAGTTAGCATCACGAACAACATTCCCTCAAGCATATCATTATTCGTATAAGCGCTTCTCGTGCCTCGCTGTATTCTACCAGCGCGACACCACTCATTTTAGTTGACAGTGTCCCAATGCAAGATGCATAGCGTCTTGTCCAGTCGCACTCCCCTCGAGCCAAAGGCGCTCAGATTCCCAAAACCCCGATGAGACTGTCTACAGAATGAGTAATATCACAAAAGACTTGCCGCTGGTACGACTCATCGTTTTAATACCTACTCTCCTTTCTACCATTAAGTCACCCAGATTATCTCTGAGCGCGCAACTGTAGACTGTCTGCTCTACTTCACTATATTACCACGAAGCTGACACAAGAGCTACGACCTAGGCTGAAAGGCTAGCGAACGCAAGACTACAACACCAGAAACAGCAAGCCGGTATGACTCCCAGACGAAGCCGCTCCCGCCCACAAAGCAACGACCATGCACCTGCAAGCACGACGAAAGGGCCGGAAACACTCAGCTGCATCATCGATGACTCGGCATTACTTGCTGGACTGAAAGAGCAGAATGACTTGAAGCAGTGGATTCGTGACAACGCTATAAACGTGTTTGTGCCGCTATACAGTAAGACTCCTTGCTTTGCGATGCGTATGCGCCGAATGAACTAACACGTGCCAGCACTGGAAAGACTCAGCTCTCTTCGCAGCAGTACTCCTCCTATCAACCTCGAAGCTCGTCGCGCACTAGAATGGCTTGACGAAATCACCTCCGCAACTGCGAATAAGAGTGCTGGATTTGTACAACTGCAAGGACCTGACGATCAATATACTTCCTGGCAAGAGGTGGAGAAGTACCTACTCCCGGAAACTCCATTAAGTGCGCTCGGCGGACATGAGAGCTTAGATGGGATCAATGAGGCATTTGCAAGAAGTTTGGAAATGAGGCCAAGGTTAAGTGGTGGAAATGAGAGAACTGGTGAGAATGGCACTTCAAGATCTGGAAGTGGACGCTCCACGCCTGCAGGTGGCGACCACAAGAAAGGAAAGGCGCATGAAGGTAGGTTGAGCAAATGGGTCGAGAAGGGAGCTTGTAAACGACCTGCGTCCATATCTGACCTCTTTCCAGGAACGTCTACTATACCTACCCGCTTCCGCCCGTTGCTCAACTTTGTCGTTTGGCGCACATACCACTCCAACTACTCACTGAACAGTTCCACTACACACATCCTTCTCACAAACGATGTCACAATGCAGAAGCTAGCGTCGAAATTTGGCGTTCGTGCTAAGCTACTAAATCAGGTTCGTAACATCGTTCAGAAGAACATGTCACAGCTGGATGGTACAAATGAAGTACCGGAAGTAGAAGAAAATGATGATGACGTGATTGATGCTGTTGGAGACATGAAAGCAGTGGACGAGCGTGACGAAGACGAGATTGTATTTGTTCCTCCACCACGAGGCTCTTCGCAAGATCTGCATGCAGCACCCGTGATCGATCCGGATCATTTCGGTCGCAACACCAGTCCCGGGTCGCGCGCTGCTGCTATAAGTCCCGTTGCACCTCCTTTAGCACCGAAAAGCCCAGCTTTGGCACAAGTGTTTGCAACACAGCCTAAATCACAGCCATCTTCTCCGAAGCCCGCTCAGACTACCCCAGCTTCCCAACATCATAGACAGAACAACAGTCAGCATCGTAGCAGTCCTCGTGCTGCTAACATGAATGGCTCAATGAGAGGGCCTAGGAGAGATGCTCAGATGCCGGCGCAGGTTACGAAGCTGGTCAAACCGATCGATCCGGACTCGTTCACGAGACCGACAAATGGCATTGTTAGAGGTGGCCGTGGTGGTGGCAGAGGTACTGGTGGGAGAGGAAGGTTATGGGAACCAGGAACGTGATGGACCTGTGAATACTGCGTTTCGACAATGCGCAAGAAGCCACTGCGATAGTCATGATACTTAGAGTATGGCGAAGTGAGGGTACACCCACTTACCTCTGGTAACAAGTCAGGCATGACCCATTACCAACAATATGACTGTGCCGACCTCGACCCCTGGGTGTCGAGGCACATATCACAGTCAAGATTGGCAAATGGAGCTTGACGTCCTCGTCTACTAGACGATGGCTGAGGTATGTTAAGTGGTCACAGGCCATGATCCGTGATGACGTTGAAGAGGGTGAGAAGTTGCAGAATGTTTGAGGAGGTTACCTGAATGAGAGCAAGATTGGATATTAGAACGAAGACCAGATTGTGTATTGTATTGTATTGTAGGAGTTACTCTTGGTGTCAGAAAATTGGGCTTATCTCAACACGTTACAAGACCTTTGTGCACATCCTTGGCGGTAAGCAGTAATCAATGTTCTTAGGTGAAAAGAGCCGTCGGACGGACGAACTTGTTGTATGCACTCCGCTGCTAGCTCTCAACTGGGCGACGCGTGTATCGTGCCTGTCGCTACGACCCCTGTACTGCCTAGAGTCACTATCACTACGGATGAGTTCGGACGCTCCAGGCAATTTTTATGCACAAAACGGTCATTGCCTAAAACAGACTATGTAATTGCTAACCACTTTAGCGGAGACATTAACGTCCTGGACGAGTGATTGGCATTATTTGCATAACAGTAGTGATGATGGCTCGAGCAATATTATATACAAAGTGATCCCGTACCCTTTCTACGATCTTACTATCGTCAACCAATATAACATAATATTTGCTGTGTGCTGTATCTGGCCACGAACGCCACTCTGATTGTGGTTGTACCACCACTCTTATCCCCATAAACAACTTCCCCACAATCTTCCACGATGTCTACGAACCTCGTCGGCACTGGGCTGTTCCACTCAAATGACCGCAGCGCAAATCGAATAGGCGCAGGCACTACTGGGACCGCCTACACCGCCCGTCCAGATCGATTTCAAGAGCAAAATAATGATGATGACGATGGCGAGCATGGAATCATCGACCCAGATCGTCCAAACGACCCATCTTCACAGACATATACAGAAGACTACACCACAGCACGCAACCACTCTCTCGCCTACTCCCTCACACGCCGCTCGACTCATCGAGTAAGAGGTCCCGATGATCGAGCATCCATGGACGAACGTCCCTACGTGGGAGAAACGGAAGAAGAAAAGAGCGAACGAATGGACAGACAACTCACAAATCTTGCGCAACGCATGTCTCGCGAACAATCTGGACGTACCAGTGCAGACTATGAAAAGAACCCTTTTGAAGCGTCAGAAGACTCCGAGCTAGATGTGCATTCTACCAGTTTTAAACCAAGAGCGTGGATCAAGAGCCTGCTACATCTTAGTGAACGGGATCCGCAACATGGACCTATGCGCACTGCTGGCTTTAGTTTCAAGAATCTGAATGTGCATGGATTCGGCTCGGCGACGGATTATCAGAAGACTGTCAGCAATGTCTGGCTTGGTGTGTTTGGCTCGTTGACGCATTTGATGGGAATGGGCAAGCAGAGACGTATTGATATTCTCAGGAACTTGGATGGTGTGGTATACCCTGGAGAACTACTTGTTGTGCTCGGTCCTCCTGGGAGTGGTTGTTCGACCTTTTTGAAGACGATTTCGGGAGAGACGCATGGTTTCTTCGTTGACGATGATTCTGAGCTTAACTATCAGGGTATCACGCCAAAGGAGATGCACAGTTCGTTCCGGGGAGAGGCGATCTATACTGCGGAGGTGGATGTGCATTTCCCGAACATGACTGTTGGACAGACATTGTCGTTCGCTGCTCAGGCAAGAGCACCAAGAAACATACCTGGAGGCATACCTCGGAAGGTATACGCCAACTACCTGCGTGATGCGACTATGGCTATCTTTGGTATTGGACATACATTGAATACTCCAGTTGGTAATGATTTTGTGAGAGGTGTTTCAGGTGGTGAACGAAAACGTGTAACAATTGCAGAAGCAGCACTCTCAGGAGCACCACTGCAGTGCTGGGACAATTCTACACGTGGTCTGGACAGTGCAAACGCCGTCGAGTTCTGTAAGACTCTGCGTATGTCTGCAGAGCTTATGGGAAGTACAGCAGCAGTCGCCATATATCAAGCACCTCAATCTGCGTATGATGTCTTCGACAAGGTTCTCGTCTTATACGAAGGCCGCCAGATCTACTTCGGGAAGACCGCTGATGCTAAGCAATATTTTGTCAACCTTGGTTTCTGGTGCCCTGACCGTCAAACAGACGCTGATTTTCTTACTTCGATGACAAGTCACCAAGAACGTGTTGTCTGCGATGGATGGGAAGGTCGTGTGCCTCGCAGCCCTGACGAGTTTGCAGCGGCATGGAAAGCCAGTAAAGAGTACGGTCGAGTTCAAGCCGAGATTGCTGCTTTCGACCAAGCTTATCCAATTGGTGGTGCTTCTCTACAACAGTTCAAGGAATCTCACAAGGCACAGCAGGCCAAGGGCGCTCGCACAAAATCTCCTTATATCCTGTCCTATGGTCAACAGATCATGTTATGTTTGGACCGTGGATTTCAGCGACTCATTTCTGATCCGACACTTACCTTCACGCAGCTATTTGGTAATCTGATCATGGCGTTGATCGTGGCCTCGGTCTTCTACAACCAGCAGCAAACCACCAACTCTTTCTTCTCTCGCGGCGCTTTAATCTTCTTCACAATCTTACTCAACGGATTCGGAAGTGCCCTGGAAATCCTCACGTTGTACGCCCAACGTAATATTGTTGAAAAGCATACACGATATGCATTCTACCATCCTTCTGCAGAAGCCTGGGCTTCTATGCTTACGGATATGCCTTACAAACTGGTCAACTCGATTCTGTTCAATATCATTATCTACTTCATGTCCAATCTTAGACGTACCCCAGGAGCTTTCTTCTTCTTCTACCTCGTCTCATTCCTGACGTTGCTGGCCATGTCCATGCTATTCAGAACCATCGCTTCGGTCTCGAGGACCTTGTCCCAAGCCATGACACCAGCTGCAATCCTAATTCTTGGTCTAGTAATGTACACTGGTTTCGCGCTTCCCGTTCCGTACATGCCTGGCTGGTCTAGATGGATCAACTACCTGGATTTGGTGGGCTATTCGTTCGAGAGTCTGATGATCAACGAGTTCTACGGTCGTTCATTTGAATGTTCCACATTCATCCCAATGGGCCCTGGATACGGTAATGTTGATCCCCTGGACAGGATATGTTCTGCTACTAGTGCCGTGGCTGGACAGACAGTTGTTGATGGTGGTGCTTATATCTTATCAACCTATCAGTACCAGCACTCACACAAGTGGCGTAACGTGGGCATCATCATTGTCTTTATTGTGGGTTTATGTGCTTGCTACATCGCCGCTACTGAGCTCATCAGTGCCAAGAAGTCAAAGGGTGAGGTTCTGCTCTTCAGACGTGGTCATGTTGGTGTCAAGAAGGCGAAGACATCGGGAGATGGCGATTTGGAAGCTACTACCAGTCGACCTGTTGAACATCAACTGTCAAAGGAAATGTCGGCTGTTATCGCAAAGCAGACGGCTATTTTCTCATGGCAAGATGTCACTTACGATATCAAGATCAAGAGCGAAGAACGCCGCATTCTGGACCACGTTGATGGCTGGGTCAAACCAGGTACGTTGACTGCGCAACTCAAGCTTTTGCTTCAAGTCTCGTCTTAACATGCTCTATAGGTACGTTGACTGCGCTCATGGGTGTGTCTGGTGCTGGTAAGACTACCCTCCTCGATGTTCTTGCTACTCGTGTCACAATGGGTGTTGTTGGTGGCGAGATGCTTGTTGATGGTCGTCAACGTGATGCTTCGTTTCAACGCAAGACTGGTTATGTTCAACAACAAGATCTCCACCTTGAGACTTCTACTGTTAGAGAAGCCCTCAATTTTAGTGCTATTCTACGTCAACCTGCCCATGTATCTCGTCAGGAGAAGCTGGATTATGTCGAGGATGTCATCAAGCTTCTTGATATGCAAGAATACGCTGATGCTGTCGTTGGAGTTCCTGGTGAGGGACTCAACGTCGAACAGAGGAAGCGTCTCACTATAGGTGTTGAACTGGCTGCTAAGCCTGAACTGTTGCTTTTCTTGGATGAACCGACATCTGGTTTAGATTCTCAAACGTCCTGGGCTATTTGTGACTTGATGGAGAAGTTGACAAAGAACGGTCAAGCGTAAGTACACTCGGTCATCACTTCCTATGGTGAACGTAGCTAACACTATCATAGCATTCTCTGCACCATCCATCAACCTTCAGCCATGTTGTTTCAACGCTTCGATCGTCTCCTCTTCCTCGCTAAAGGTGGAAGAACTGTCTACTTTGGCAAAGTCGGCGAGAACTCCAATATCCTCACGAAATACTTCGAACGCAACGGTGCCTTCCCTTGTCCAAAAGAAGCCAATCCGGCCGAATGGATGCTGGAAGTCATTGGTGCCGCCCCTGGTTCTCACAGTGATATTGATTGGCACGAAACATGGAAGGCTTCTCCCGAACGAGCCGAAGTCCGCCGCGAACTGGCAGAGATGAAGGAGGTTCTTTCACAAACCACGAAGCCTGCCGCTGATCCTGACGATAAAGCTGCTTTCCGCGAATTTGCAGCTCCTTTTGGTACCCAGATGTGGGAGGTGCAGAAACGTGTATTTGCTCAGTATTGGAGGACACCCAGCTACATTTACTCCAAGCTCTTGCTCTGTACTCTTTCGGCCCTCTTTATCGGCTTCTCGTTTGTCAATGCGGGAACTTCGCAACAGGCTCTGCAGAACCAGCTTTTTGCTATCTTTTCACTCTTCACTATCTTTGGTCAACTTGTGCAGCAGATCTTACCGCATTTCGTCATTCAGCGCGCTCTTTACGAGGCTCGTGAACGTCCCAGTAAGACGTATAGTTGGAAGGCTTTTATGATTTCTAACCTTGTGGTCGAACTTCCTTGGAACGCCCTCGCTGGACTAATCATCTTTTTCTGCTTCTATTATCCTGTTGCACTATACAAGAACGCCGAGCCTGCTGGCCAGGTACACGAGCGCGGGATACTGTTTTTCCTTCTGACGGAACAGTTCTTGCTCTTCACGTCTACTTTCTCTACCATGGTCATTGCAGCTATCGACACGGCAGAAACAGCAGGAAATATTGGCAACTTACTCTTCTCACTGACACTGATCTTCTGCGGTGTTCTCGCCGCTCCGGGTGCTTTCCCTCATTTCTGGATCTTCATGTACCGTGTTTCGCCTTTTACTTACCTGGTGGACAGCATGTTATCGGTAGGACTGGCCAACACACAGGTCGTATGCGCAGCCAACGAACTCCTCAAATTCGCACCGCCGGCTGGACAGACCTGCGAGACGTATCTAGGTCCTTACATTGCTGCGTATGGCGGGTACAACCAATTCCCTCAGTCCACGACAGAATGCTCATTCTGTGCGATAAGCGATACGAATACCTTCTTACGCGCTGTAAGCAGTAACTACGCGAACCGTTGGAGGAATTTCGGTATCCTTTGGATCTTTATCATCTTCAATGGATGTGCGGCTGTGCTCTTGTATTGGCTTGCGAGAGTGCCTAAGAAGGGTGGGAGCAGGGAGAAGAAGAACAGTAAGAAAATTAGGAAGGGCAAGACGACGGAGGATGGTGTAGAGAAGTCCTAAGGACCTATTACGCCCGGAGGGAAATGTCAAGGAAGTGGTAATGAGGTCGGTGAGAAGAGTTAGACAGGAGGTATAGACTTGCTTTTAAAGATATATATAGAGCATAATATAATCTCTTCTAAAAGACTTTGACTGCCACATACCAGCGTCTTTTTGGCCTTAAGGATGATTACAATCACACCTTCTTCTTTCGGTTCTCGTCACGCGACCATGACTCTTTTTACTCCGAACGACAAGAAGAAGACCATTCCGAGCTTTTTGAGCTTTATCATGATCTTCTGTACAAGAGTACTCTGCGAGCTTATCGTGATACTTGGAGTACCGCCAACTGACATATGATGTCTAGATCTGCTTTTGCTCATCGAAAAGTGGTAAAGCAAATCTTGGGAAGCTGGATCTGAGTTCTGTGCATGTGGAGAGCTGAGCTCATGCCGATTGTGTGCTTGCTGTGGTGTTTTTCTTATCCATGTTTTTATCCCCCAGCCATCCGGTGTGTCGTTCGTGCCCAACGAACGAACAGGACATGTTCGGTGTGTGACTTGCGCTGAGGAACCTCGTCCCAACATACACCATTTTACGTTGTTGCTGTGGTAAGAAGTAAGAGCGTCTTCTCGAAGTGATCCATTCAGCTATCCACCCGTGCTGTCATCGTTCTCTGGGTGTGGATATGTAATCGTTACCGAACCGTCGTTCTCGATCAAATCGTAGCATTTTAGCTTTACCTAGCGGGGACGCACCATCAGCCAAGCTGAGTGGACTCGGTGAAATCTTGTCTCGTTAGTGAAATCAGTAAAACAAATCACCCCAATTTGCTCTTTTTCGCCTTGAGTTGTATGGCATTGTGACAGCGCCCAGGCGTATTCGACGATAAAAGACTAACGCCAAAAAGGCAATTGTTGCCCAAGCCCGCCACATATCGTAGATCTATCTACCGTATCTTGCCTGCTTGGCGTCGGCCACTAGTCGCCTTGTGAGCTTGCCGCCATGACTTGGAGGGTGTGCTTAGGAGGATAATGGCAGCGGGACGAGAAGATCTATTCCGCATCCTGCCTTAGCCGCTGCTCGACCCTGTTATCAGCTAGTTATATAGAGTTCGTCAAGGTCCTCGCGTGGGTGATTCTTTATTTCTTCTTTTCCCCATATCATTTTGGTGATACTTTATCCATATACTTGTTATTGTCGAAGAAGTTTCAACTGATCTTCTTTCGTTCATATTACCGCAACGATGAAGAACAGTCTCAGTTTGTCCTCCAACCTTTTCCCAACGGATTTCTTGTAAGTTCGTTGAGCTAACATTCGCACAGGAACTAAGGCTGGTTATCCAGCTACCTCTACTGGCGCTGATCCCAACCCTGGACCTTACGATGGCGAGGAGAAGCGACCAGCCTCCCTCGAAGGCATTCCAATCTACAATGAAGCTGAACTCGTAACCAAGGAAGAGCTCTCCCTCAGCTCTATTTTGAAGGGTACTGCTGCCAAACCTCTTACCACCTTCGAGAAGAAGGCCGCGTTGATCAATGCTGAGATGGATAAGTTCGGTTTCGGCCGATACCAGATATGCATTTGGTTCCTATGTGGTTTTGGATACTTTCTCGATTTGGCCTGGTCTCAAGGTGTGGGTCTTATGGCTTCCGCTATTTATCAAGAGATGGGTGTGCCAGACGCAGATACTGGTAATATCTGGGCTTGTGCGAATGCTGGTCTCGCTGTTGGCGCTCTCTTCTGGGGACTCATTGTCGACGTTATTGGCAGGAGATGGGCTTTCAACCTTACATGCTTGATCACATCTGTCTTTGGTCTTCTTCTCGCTGCGCCAATGTACAACTACGGAGCTATCTGCGGTATCTACTTCCTCGCATCGCTCGGTCTTGGTGGTAACATCCCCATTGACGCAATTATTGCTCACGAGTTCCTCCCTCAGAGTCGCCGTAACCTGGTGACTCTGCTTTCTCTGTGGCAGCCAATCGGTGTCGTCGTTGCTTCTGCAATCAGTTTCGGCACGGCGGCAAAGTACCGCTGCATCCCCGACTCTCCCTCCTGCCGCGCTCCTGGTCTCGCTCCAGGTGAATACTGCTGCGGTGTTTCCAACAACATGGGTTGGCGTTACGATGCCATTGTCCTCGGCGGCATGACCCTGGTCATCTTCTTCCTCCGCTACGTCGTCTTCACCTTCCACGAGTCGCCCAAGTTCCTCCTCAGCCGTCACCGCGACGCTGAAGCCATCGAGGTCCTCCACAAAATCGCCAAGTTCAATAAGGCACCACCACCCACTCTCACCGTCGAGCAACTCGAGGAAATCGACATCAAGGCAGGCACGCCCCCACTTGCTGCTACAGAACTGAACAAGAATGTTGTCAAGAACTTCTTCTCCAACTTCAAGTCACTAAAAGGTTTGTTCACCAACAGACTCCAGCTTATGTGCTTCACCCTTCTGGCATTTGCGTATATGGGTGATTACTGGAGTTTTAACTTGGCTGGTTCTTTCTTGCCGCTGATCTTGCTCCGTCGTAACATCTCGAATGGCGCGACTACTGTTACGGAGACGTACAGACAGTATATCTATATCTACTTGCCTGGTATCATTGGTGCGATCTTGGGTCTTTTCTCTGTGTCGTTGCCTCTGGTCGGAAGGAAGTGGTCGCTGGTCTTCTCTGCGCTTTGCCAGGGTATTGCTATGGCTATGTACACTCAGGTCTACAACACTGCAGGCGTAAGTCTTTATTTTTCCTTACTTCAACACGTACAAATCTGTACATAATAACTAACAAGCTATTCAGTACGTCGGTCTCAACGCTCTCGAATACGTCATGCAAACCTTCTTCAACGCCGTTCTCTACTCTTCCGCACCTGAGCTCTTCGACACTATCTACCGCGGTTCCGCGACTGGTATGCTTTCCTGCATGGGTCGTCTTGCGGGTATCGTTGCGCCTTTTGCGGGCGCGCACTACCTTGCTACGAGCAGCGGTGGCATTTTGTGGTTGGGTGCTGGTGGTATTTGGTTGAGTGCGCTTATGATGGTTTTCTTGCCTGTGTAAGTTTGAACTCCATATTCTGCTGAAGACTCTGCTAACACAAAAGGTAGCGAGATGCGTCATCGGCAAATGTTCTAGATTTGAGCGGCGAAACCACGTCCATTAGACGCTACAAGATTGGGCTAAAGTTATGTTCTCTGATGAGTGCTCCGTGGAGCGCGGAAAAGGTGGTAAAAGAGAGTGGTGCTAGCGCTACGCGCTTAGGAAATAGGATAAGGATAAGGTGGAGACTTATAAGAGTAATAAAGATATATCACAAATGGTATGGGCTGGCATCTATGCCTTTAGAAATAAGAGGACAAATTGTATCATTATGGAGCGCGATCCGACGTCAAAAAGGAACGGTTTTAGTACTGTTTCATATCTAAAGGTACTAGAGAAGGAACTAGTACCTTAGTACTAACCTGGCCTTATTTTTCAGCAAGATAACGCGTCAATTCATCGATCTTTGGCGTGTAGAGCGTGGATGATACAACATGGAATTCACGTCCTAGACTAGCCTCCTTACTCGCCCGATTTAAACCCAATTGAACACCTCTAGTGGTGGTTAAAGGTAGAACTTAATAAGCGATACCCAGATCTAGCTCGGGGAGGTCGTGGAGAGGGAGATTTAGAAGCTTTACAACACGCAATAATAGATTGTTGGCAGTATGTTGATCAGGCTAAGATTCAGGCGCTTTTTGATACAATGCACCACCGAATGCAAGCGGTAATTGATGCGGATGGATGTATACTAAATACTAAACTGGGGAACAAGACTAGCTACTGAAACAACTATGAAACGCGCTGTAATCGTCGCAATATGCTGTAAGAAGGTGAAGGTAGTAATGTGCTGATATTGCCAAGACTTCCCCGCACTCTCAAACTAAAGTCCTAGTACAGTAGCACAATCGGACTGGTTTTCGTGTATGGTCTCCGGTATTCTTGCCAGCCTTTGTCTGTCAGAGTGGCCTGTATCAAAAGGACATGCATTCCCATATGGGCATCGTTTCCAGCATTGTGAAGTCTTTGATTGATGGTACTGTGTGAGCTTGAGTCGAGTGATGACTGAAGCCATGCTTCCTTGCTCTCTCTTTCCGATTGCAGCATGGTTAATCTGTGAGGTGTCGATGACCTGCTCGACATTACCCATGTCAATGTCGTTGTTGCTGAGGAAATTCCACTCCGAGGTAACGTCGTGATATATGAGAGTATATGCTACGTCATTCCTCGGAAACAGCTCACGGTTGACTGCTGCAACGAATTGGTCTTTTTTGACAAATATAGATATTCCATGGTCGAATCCAGCTGGATTTCCTCTGGTGTATGGGCAAGTATAGCGAGCAAGAAGTCCATTGACTCTGATATAGACTGTTCGAGTGAGACTCAGAAGATATTCAGCGAAAGCTGAAGTTTCCTCAGATACAATGTCCGGATCAATATCCTTGAGATCGAGAGTGCAGATTCCAGCTTCAGTGAAGAGGTCTTGAGTGTGAACCTTTTCCAGGTCGAAACAGACAAGGATACGCTGATTGAATGGTATAGATCGAGGAGCCGTATTAGTCAGTCCGAGAATGTCTCTAACCGATGTGATATATTCGGCAGAGAGACTGTTTTTGACATCGAGTAAAGGAAAGAGAAGACGATTGAGTACTCGAGAGCCAGCCATCAGGAAGAAGTGAAGCTGAAGTCTTGCTGTATAAGTCGGGCAGCTGAAAGAGTTGAGATCGTGTCTATTACTAGGCACGTCGAAGAAGCTGCAAAAGGTAGGTACGGGTATTCAGCATCTGTATGGAAGGACTTTTTGTGGAATACTTCCAGACCCTCGACTATAGTGCAGATGACAGTACCTACTTGAACGACGAGATCAGAGCATCGACTATGAATGCAATCCCTCCCGAGATGAGTCGAATCCTCTGGAAGGGACTCAACCATGCCCATCCTTTGGCACAAGGTACAAGGTCAGGTAAGACTTCTTCTGCAGATTGTCACTGCAAGGACATCACTTCACCTTGCCTTGGCAGTACTGTGTGGGTACTCTCCGAAACTGGCATGACAACATTCTGCTTGCAACATGCCACACAGCTCAGAGACTTTGCAGCAGGTATGGACAACTCCGGCTCTGTCAATGAGGTCATGATCGGCTTCAATGCTGTTCAAGAGGAAAGGGCTGCTGCAATCATGGAAGTCATCGGTAGAGGAGGACTCTGCTTTTACTGTGATGGGTCTTTCGTTCCCGTGTCTGGCAAGGAGAGATTGGCTTGGAGATTCCCCAAGTACACTAGACTGAAGCATGTATGTTGTACGTTGTGCTGGAACCTGGTAGCTTACAGGAGGAAGATCCATCCTGAAGGAATCTCCGAGGAGGAGCTTGTTGTTCTTGGAAGAGAGAACGTCAGCAAGAGAGCCGAGACCCAGGAATTGGCCCGAATGAAGGCCGAAGCAGAGAAAGACGGAGTGGACTTGATCTGCTTCTACTGTCAGAGGTCTGCTACGGACTTCCTCAAGCCTTCCACGACAGGCAGGAAACAATGGATGTGTTATCGTTGTCACGACTGCAGCAGATGGTCCGACACCAAGAGCTTATCAGAAGAAGCCTTCAGGAAACGAATGATGTTGATTGCTCTCAACCACTCGATCGTAAAGATCTACAAACAGGAGTACCCAGGATGCTTTACGTGCAGGGCCCACAAGTGTGAACGTCATCCAAAGACAACTGGACTTCCTTGGCCAATCTGTGGTAGATGCTACAAGATCTATCAAGAAGGTTTCCCCATGAGTCCCGACGAGCTTGTGTATCTTCGTCGTCCATTCGGAACTTACCAGTTAAGGCCAGGCAGAGGGAAAGGTAAGAAAGGCAATAGAGTTGTTGAGGAACTCGAGGAACTTAAGGAAGAAGAGTGAATCCTGCTGTGCTTGCCCATAACGACCGGGGAGACACGAACTTATGATTAATGGCTAATGTTGCTAATGCTAAACACCAATCAATGGTATCAAGGACAATGATGTATATGATAATGATTAGACTAGACTAGCACCACTTGCAGACTCTTAATACAAAATGGCTTTACTTCTCTAAGCGTTCGAACTTCGTTGCAGCTCATGAACATCGACCTGATCTCGACAGTTCAGGCGGATGTTCTTGACTCTGCAGATCAAAGCTACGAAGACAACATACTGCAGGCTGGTCCGGAGCAGACTAGGACTGCTGCTACTCCCTAAGCTTCCCTTACCAAAACCACGGCCTCTGCTGCCGTCATAGATGCGACAGATTCTCCGAAAGATGGAGTCACTGGTCTGGAATTGAGGAAGACTCCAGTTGCTTTGATAGGCCTGCCACACTAAGCTTCAGCCGACACTGACCATGCAATTACCGTCTAAAAGGACTCTGGACAAACCCCTGATTCGAGCTCCTCTGCGACGAAACGCAAGTTCTTAGCCTTAGATACTAAGCAGCAGTCCGAGGTATGTGTGCAAGATTCGTGAACATTAGCTTGGTCACAAGCAGCTAATGATCTCGCAGGAACATGCTCTAGATACAGAAGGCTTCGAAATCCCAGTTTCGCACGAACAAGCACGTGCGAAATACAACAGCTTGCCCCAAGTCTTGGCTTACGGAACCTCGATTCTCAAAGACCTCCACAGTCGTGTGTGCTATCAGGAAGGCAGAGATCAGTTCTATCCGCGGCCAAGTGGTGGTATTCCGAATGTCCTTGTTGTGATAGAATGTAAGCAGCTTCTACGTGATGAAGCATGTACTCTCGTGACTGACCTCGAATGCAGGAACACTAACAGCAAGAATGGCAATCACGAGTGGATCATGGTCTACTGCACTAATTGTGCTTTCATTGCTTGTGACCGATGTTGGAATATCATCGACGGTCATCATTCCCAGACTCATTCAAAGGAGAAGCGACAACGTCGGGATGGAGGAGGACAGTGAGGTTTGTCATGGCAAGGGAGTAGGTGTATGTGTACGGCTCAGGCATCTGCGAAATGCTTAGTATGCATCAGTCATCAGATCTCTGCCAAGCAGCTGGGGCCACTGTGCAATCTGAGTCTCATTATCTCTTCTTCTTCTCCCGAGCTCTCCCGCCCGTACTTGCAGCACACGCAGCAGAACGGCTCGCTAACCAACAGATAGCGATCGTCCAGCAAGAGCCACTTGATGCTACCTACGATCTTCGCGCTGCTGCGGCCTTTTTCCTTAGAGCCTCGAAACACAAAACGCTTATCACCAGGGTGCTCGCTTGCTTGTTTGGTTGCTATGCAATCTCGTTCTATTTATTCTAAGTAAAAGAGTGTTCAAAGCTTGATTGTACAAACAGCAAGCACATTCAGAGCGCAAGCGCACAGCTTAGTGAATCGAACGAGTATCAACTTGAACATCCTTACTCCCATGACGAACCAAGAGCCCACCTTAAGAGCTTGTGTATTTGGAGCTGATCCTTTTAATAAGACAACAAGATAGCAGTGCTCTGTCTGGGCTAGTGTAACTCCTCTATTGACCACAATTTCGGCACCATATTCATAAGTCTATTGTTACGCGGCCTGCAGCATCTCGAATCTCTAAGAGCCAAGAGTGTAGAATAACGAGCTCTCAAACAGCAACACAGTTTGTTGCTGACTGCAACGGCCGCTCTTTGTTTGTCAATATTATTGTCGGTGCGCAGCGCGCCAATCGAGCTCTATTATTGTGAATCAGGACATCAGGTTCGTTGTCTATAAGTATCCCGCACTTTCCACTCCTCGCAGCCCTGCTTCTTCCTTTCCTCCTCATCATTAGATCATCACAATTCCCTTCACCATATCCTGCACTTCACCATACACTTCTCTCCTACACCTACACCACTAACAACACTCTTCTTCAACCTCAACCTCGTCACAAGCCCAGAGACATCTTCACTGCTAGTCAGCCAAGATGTCCGACGACACAAACACAACACAACAGGCTACAAGCCTCAACGAGCCTCACGACAATGAACATCCGATCACACAGCAGGCTACAAGCCCCAACGAGTCTGACAACACTGCACGTCCTCTTTCACAGCAGGCTACAAGCCCCAACGAGTCCGACAACACTGCACGTCCTCTTTCACAGCAGGCTACAAGCCTCAACGAGACGAACGACCTTCCACATAGCACACCTCAAAGTACATCTCGATCATCGGCAATCATGTTCTCATCTCCAGAAGACCAGACAGCATTCAGTCCGACGACAGCAACATATGGCCAACAGTTCTTCTCTCCCAACGACCGCACGTCCGCACGAGCAGCTGGTGTTGGTGGCCGCCCCTCCCGCCACCGAAGTGGTCGAAGCCAAGGCTCTCGAGACATCCTGACATCACCTGGGTCCCCTATCAGCCACATTCGTCGATCGTCAATCCTGGCAAACATGAAAAGACTGTCAGACTCTTTCCCACAGGCTGCTTCCTCTCCTCTGGCTAGTCCCGAAGACTCTGCCAACGAGCATCAATTCGATGATGACGATGACATGATATTGGATGGAGATGGTAATGAGATTCAACGCTTGACAGACTTGACAGAAGATGATATGTCCAAGATCGACGCTGCTGAACGTGTGCCTCATGACGTCCTAGACGCACTCGCAGCCGAAGAACTTCCAGCATATAAGAGGAATCAGAATGCCGATCTTGTCACAGCCACTCGCAACAACACTGTTGCCCCTTCAGCTTCAAATGCTACTCATGTGCCTGAAGATGATTATGATTCTGATACGTCCATGCCGGACCAGTTTAAAAAACCAAACCATTCAGCCGAATCTAGAGTTGATCAGCCTCACGAGGAAGAAGTGTCTTATACTCCTCAGGAGCTTGCAGCACTCCTGCAGTACTATCAGAGCTTTGCTGATTGGACTGTCCTCATGGATCAGTGCAAGTACTTGCCAGGAGGTCAGGCAGATGTGACACCTATTATTGTGGATGGTCAATTGAGATTCGAGTTGAAGGATATGCAGTCATCTCTCTTTCCCTACCAGCTACATGGCTTGTGTTCTCTCATGAAGAGTCGACTTGACAACGAGTGGGGCTTCTCTGGAGCCATCCTTGGTGACGGCATGGGTCTCGGAAAGACTGTGCAGACAATTGCATGTATGATCAGCAGTATGGCCGTCATGGGCAAGGATGGCAAATTTCTGATTGTCGTACCTACACCTTTGACCTCACAATGTACGTCTAATCTTCCTCTAGCACACGGCAATACTGACGGATATATAGGGATGAGTGAGCTTGAGAAGCATGCCGGCGATGTCTTAGGCTTCGTGGCACTGTACAGCACCGATGCCTGGAAACTGCACAAGACTAGAGGAGCTCGTGTCAGATACCTCAAGCAAGCTAGAGTCATGTGAGTCAACATCTTTCCAACAATGATGAACAAGAACTAATGCAACTCCAGTGTCGCTAGTTATGATGCTATCCTGAAAGACTACAACCCCCCAGACAAACCAAGGAAGACCAGGGGAGAAGCAGCTTACCTGGAAGCAGTAAGAGCATGGGAGGACCAGCTGGAAGCTGTTGGAGCTGTGCACGAATTCAAGTACGACACGATTTTTCACGACGAGGCAGAGACAGTCCGAAACCACACAAAGAAGAAGTATCGAGCTATGGAGAAGCTCAAAGCTATCAGAAGAGTTCTGATCAGTGGCACGATCCTCCTCGACGAAGCAAAGGAGGCCTATCCTCATCTTCGGATGATGGGTGTCCCAAACGTTACCACTGCAAAGGCCTTCAGGAAAGACTTCATGACCACCAAAGATGGAGCGCTCTCACCAGCACAGAAGATACTGAACGAGTGCATGATCAGGAGGACACCAGACTTTGTGCTGTTCGATGAGCGAATTGTCAAGTTCCCAGAGCTTGTGTTTGATGACAAGATCGTCGATGTGAACCCGGTCGAAGCAAAGCTTGTCGAAGCAATCTGGGCAGTTACTGAGGAGAAGAGGAAGGAGGTCACAAAGTCTAGGAACGACAAGGCTCCGAAGTCCACTATCAAAGGCTTGCAGACCGAGCTGCTGACCTCCTTACAGTACGGAAGGATGGCAACCAGCCACTTCCTCCTCGTGGCTCCACACTTGGTCGAGTGGCTGGATAACAAGTCTATCTGGAAACTTCTCGACACCACTGCAAACGACAGACCAGATAGTTCAGAAGAGTGGAAGGCTTTAAAGACGAGCATGCTGCAGTACCTCATCAAGCTGAACTCAGACTGGAAGGAGAGACAGACTGCGCTGCAGATCTGGACTGCACAGCCGGTTGAGCAGCGAAAGCCCAAAGAAAAGCCATCTCTGCCAATCTACAAGCTGGAGGAGTGGTTGAAGCAGGGATTTCCACTTCTCGTGTCTTCCAAGCTTCGTGCGGCAGTCAAGACCGTGGAGACCTTGGTCAACAGGTTCTCTGCAAAGGACAAGAAGTCTCTTGTCTTCACAGTTTTCATCGAGCAGACCAAGATGCTGTCCCGACTCCTCAAGGAAAGAAACATTGACTATGTTGTCTTTACTGGAAAGCTGCACACCAGTCAGAAGGACGAAGTGCTCGAGGCCTTCGCAGAGCAAGACCAGACGAGGGTCATGATCATCTCGTTGATGGCAGGCAGTGAGTCGCCTTTCCTCACTAAGAGCGATGTAAAATGACTAACATGTCGATAGGTGTGGGCCACAACTTGGCTCAAGCCAACAATGTGGTTCTGCTGGACCTTTGGTGGAACGAGGCTACTGAAGACCAAGCCATTGCCAGGTCCTATCGCATTGGCCAGAAGAATGTTGTTACCGTACAGAGAATCGTGGCTAAAAGCAGTTTCGACGGCAAAATGATGCTATTGCAAGACAAGAAGAGCAAAGGGATCAATCAAATCATTGATAAGGTAGAGGAGAATGTCAAGTATGTCAAGTCTTACATCGATGTTGTTCATTTTACTGACTCAATACAGGTCGAGATGGAAGGCCTTGATGCAGAGCATGGACGGGACTGTGGATCTTGATGACGAGCATTACGAAGTGCCAGCTGTCTATCAAGGTGACCAGAATTTGACCACAGAGATGGATGAGGATGACCATGTCTCAGGGGATGGGGGCGTTGACGAGGATGAGAATGAGCTCGAGTTCACTGGAGAAGGGGAGATCGACCCAGGCAGGAAGAGCAAGCAGCCTGAGGTGAAGGAAGAGGAGGCTTCCGAGGATGAATAGTGATCGGTTTCAGTATTGTCGGAAGAGAGCACGATGCCAGAATTAAGGATGACTCAGTACTCACATTCATCACATGAAACGGATGGAAGCATGAAGGAGCAGTTCGAGGACAAGTGAGGAAGCTAGAAAGCTCGTTCTAGCATAGATACACCAATAAGTCCATATGTATATTAGACACACGAAAAAAGAACTTTGTCTTGGACAAGCATCTAACTGTATGCCTAAGTCGTGGAAGGGCAGGTTGACGCTATCCTTCGCTATCTGTACACATATACCCGGTGGTTGTATCTAGCAAGATCTAGCAGATTTCTTTTTATATTACAGAATTGTTCGCATCATTACTGCACTATGTATTATTCACTTCCTCCTATTTTCCCACACTCAGCTTCAGAAAAGTAGCTACTCCATAACATGGTAAAGGGTGAAGTAAAGACTCGCTTAATCCATACCACATCTCCGGTAAGCAGTTATTCTAGCGTCACGTGGCTCATTCATGCACGCTACAGCTGAGAAGGAAGCTGAAAAAGTACAAAATACATTCGCGACTAGACCTAGACTTCTCGAACGTCGGTTCCGTGGCCGTACAATACCGCACTACCGGTGCATTCACGTCTTCCTTACAATGTGCCTTGCTAAGCCGGATGCGACCAACGCATCTCAAGAGCCACGTTAACTTCTTGAAGTCCGTCGTCGGGCTTCTGGCGTGATACAGCGACCCCCCATCCTCCTGCGCGTTGATGTGATCTAGGACCAGTGTATGAGATGGGACTAGCGTTGCATGAGCTGTTGAAAGACATGCATTAGTGTCAGCTTGTGCATGCATAAGAGCCTTGCATGTGGCTTATGGCTGACTATGTTACTTATCTGGTCTTGTCCAAGCTGAGGGTGTACTGCGGTGTGTGTTACTTGATCTGGCCTTGTCCACACGGCTCTGCTTACTGCTTGTCCTTATGTTCCAGCTACAACCCGCACTGCTGCAAGAAAGATGGAAAGAAAGACATTCCCTTGCAAATTGACCTTACTGTAAAGACAGCTTGACCAACTCGTGTGACCTCCTCCAAGCCTGTGCACTCGCAATGGTACAAATCTTCAGAGTCGAATGCATTCCCCCTAACACCTCCCCCTCCACCCTCCCTTCCCTCTTCATTCCCTCCGACCGTCCAGGAATCTGCATCAAATCACTGTTACCCCATCCCTACACAAACACCCTCGTCGCCACAATCACCTTTACCTCCTCCGACAACACACCCCGTTACCCCAAACCAGCCAACCCCAACACCACCAACACCATCACAATCGACGACGACTTCGAAGGCCTCACCCCCCTGCACTCCGGAGCAAACTTCGACATCATCGCCGTCAGCGACCCCTTCGAGCATCCATACTACAGCTGGTCAGCCTCCGCAGATCACGCTTGGCTTCGCGATGACCTCCCCAGCGATATCGAAGATGCTCGTGTACTGCTATACGGACACGATGTTGAGTTGCAGTCGGAGAAAGGAATGCTTGAGGCTTGCGCTGAGAAGTTTTTGCATGCGCTACAACAGGCTAGGGCAGGAAGTGGGAGTGGGAAGGGGGAGGGGAAGCCAATGGTACTATTGGGTTTGCGGACGGGGTGTCTTGTTATTGAGAAAGCTATGGTTCTCGCACAAAGGGAAGCAGGTTTTAAGGGACTGGAGCGTCTGGCTGGTGTGCTGTTCTTCGATGCGCCGCATGCCGGTTTTCCTGCTCAGTTTTTGGATATGTTGCCAGAAGGGAGATCGAAGGGCGTTATTGTGAGTGAGCTTGAAGAGGGCTCGGATATACTACGACAGCTGGATGTGGAGTTTGCTCGCGTACTTGGGACGTGCACGACGCCCGTTGTGAGTTGTTTACCAGAGGAACATGTCGCAGACTTTGGTGGTAGCAGGAATTGGGCGCCGAGTAGCGTTATCATAAAGAACAAAGGCGATGGCGCGAAGCTGCGACGAACAGCGGGAGGATTGTATGGGAGGGTAATTGAGGAAATCAAGCAATGTCTAGGCTTGTATCCTCCTCCTCCTTCTCCCCCTCATTCCCCTCCTCCGACGACGATGACGACAAGGCAGCACACGATGAAACCAGCGGAAAACTTCATCAATTTCTCCATGCCGGGTCGGTCGCCAAAATCTCGTGATCTCAATCTCAACCGCAAGGACAGCTTGTCCCCTCTAGCAAGCCCGAGTCCGAGCATAACGAAAGACGACCCTTTCACTTCACACCGCATGTCTTCACCACCCTCACCACTCCAACGCATCTCGGACGCCGCTAGCAAATCTACATCGAGCTCGTCCTCAGGGCATACATCGAGCGCATCTTCCATCTCTTCGATATCGATTCAGAGCCTTGTGCTGAATAAATATACCATCAGCCCATATATGTATCCGGATTCGCCTGCACAAACACCTTCGTCGCAGACATCTCAGTCTCAGTCTTCTTCTGGATTCCCGTTCCCTTCTCCATCACACTCACGGCCTGTTTTGCAGTTCTCCACACCACCACCCACGCCTCTGATGATCAGCTCCTCCTCGTCCATAGACAGGGACGGGGCGTATGTGTATCATGACCCATCATCTCCCAAACAAGCAGCACTGCGGCCTCAATCGTCGTGGTCTAGGCCAAATACTACTCGTCATCGCAATGCTACAAGTCCCCCGAGCAGCCTTTTCGCCAAGATAAAGCGTGCAGCAGCTCCACCGAAGTCTGATTCTGTTCGGACGACGATTATGGAGGAGCTTGGTGGTTATGCTATTTCGTTGGATTATAAATTAATAATCCTGCATGATCATGTGGTGTAGGAGCGGCTATAGTAGATAGGTAGATTGAGTACGTTGGTGGTGATGCAAGGTACAGACGACCATCGAGAGACGGTCATGAACAGGAAGAAAAGGTTTGGTGATAGTTTTGTGCACAGGACACTCACCATGGACGAGGTATTTTGGCATCTGAAGCATCTTTGTGGATGACTTATCTGCGACGAGAGACGTGGAGAGGAGAGGTTAGGCCTTGGGCTGTATGCCTAATCATTTGGAGCGACATCTGAAAGGAAGAGAAGGAATCGAGATAGACGGCCAAGGCAAGCAGATTCTGATGAGTCATGAAGCATGAAACTATGGGACGGGATGATATGAATGATGATGGACGTGGGCGTTGTGGCAGTGGGTTGTCTTCCTTATGAGTCTATTGCGGTTTGACTAGTGCAAATATAATTGTTGAAACTCGAAATATCTCTTGCATGATATCATTCTTTTGAACACTAGCTTACAGCCCCGTTTCTCGTTTCGAGAGAAGTACAACAGCTGTCGACATACTTGTGCAAGACAATAATGTCCTGGACAGTCTCCCTTGACTGCATAGCCAGATCACCCACAATACTCGCCGACGTCGAAAGCCATGCCAGTCGATGATTCCATAGCTTGATCACTTATAATATTCATCCATGTCGAAAGCCTTGCCGGTCAACATGCCCAACAACATTCCAAACTCACTGTCATTTCTGCACTCCTTCTCTTTCTTCATCAGATCCCATTCATACGACCCATCTTCATATGCGTGATTCCTCATGATCCAAGCAAACTTGTCTTCTCCCTCTGCGGGATCCTTGCCTTCAGCCTTGAGCTTTTCCTCCTTCGCCTTCCTTTGTTCGTAGTCCATAATCTCGTCAATACCACCACCAGCTTTGAGATCTTTCTCCCTGCTAGTCTCAATCGCAAAGCGAAGCACACTTTGAATGCCCGCAGCGCCTGCTCTTTGAAGGAAGTTTCTGCAATCAGGTGGCCATTCGCCTTCGTTGTCCACCGAGTCAGCAATGTTAGCCACAGTGGGAACCAGCCCTTGATCAAGACATCTGATGATGTGGCCAAAGAGAAGGCGATGACCCTTGCGAACGCTTTTGTTGCTTTTCATATAAGGTTTGACGGAGGCAGGCAGGACTTCCCAGCTAGGAGCACACATCCACGAATCGAGCTTGTCGTCGACTTGGCCCTTGGGTTGACCGGGCTGCGACCACATGTCCTCGTCGTACATGTCTTGATCGTTCTCATATTCACAAACGGTCTTGATCAAGACGCGCATGCGAGGACTGAGGTAGCCGGAGAGACAGTCGCCGCAAGTGCAGCCGAATTTGGCGCATTGCAGTTGAGTGTTTGTGGGGTTGTTGATAGCGCGGAGTGTGAGTAGCTCTTTGGCTACCTCGTCGGGATAACCTCTGAACTTGTCGGAAACGTCAATGGTGAGCAAGCCGTGTTCAAAGATGGTACGTTGGCGTTGAAGCTTCTTCTCTAGGGTTTGTAGAGGAGTCTTGGGAACTGGGAGATCGGGATGGTTGTAGTCATCATTAATAGCAACGGAGCGCGAGGGGTGAGAGTCGTCAAAAGCATAAGCAAACCAGACACTGTCACCGACACGACGGAAACCAGCCTTGCGGTAGAGACCGACGGCAGCTGCAAGCTTCTCGTCCGCAAGCTTGTTCTTTTTATCTTCGGGAAGGTTATCGGGTATTTCGCGATTGAGGAAGGCAGGAAAGACGAATGAGAAGGTGAGGAAGTCGTCCTCAATTTTGACCACTTGATCGAGAAGAACCTTGAGTAAGGTCGATGCGAGGCCGCGACGACGATGATCTTCTTTGACCCTGATCACCTCAACTTGAAGAAAGCTACCCTTATCGAGTTCATTGCCGAAAGTGCCTGAGCCCTTACTTGAGCCTCTGATGAATTCGGGGCGGAGGCAGCCATAGCTAGTAATGAGTCAGTAGACGTCGATATATATTTCACTCGTTGTAATAGGAAGGAGTTCAGCTTACCGATCGAAGATGGCGAATGCGAGCGCAGCTAGTGACGAATTAGTTAGTTTCCTGATCTCTGTTTTCCAAGGCTAATGTGAAAAACAGCAACAATCACGCCTGTGATACTATTGCTTGAGAATTGAGTAAGATACATTTTGGTCTACTGATTCCGACCGAATGTACTGCGAACTTTGACGTAGGGGAGAAGCAAATGAAGCATATTGATTATGGTGGACTGCTTGGCCTCTTTTCCACACATTCTGGTCAAACAAGTACTTACAAGTGTCTTGCGAAGGCTCTTCCATGTCACGCCAGAACGTAGATCTGATCTTGTGACGGTGGACGATGCGAGCGAACACGGAGCCCATAGCGTCTGAAATGTCATCTTCTTCTTCTTCCTCATCAAACTCATCATAGTCGTCGTCCTCATGATGTGATCGTGAAATGTCATCTTCATCCTCATCTTCGTCGTCTTCGTACAAGTTGTCCAAAGCTTCACCTCCTTCCATGAAAGCAGCCATGAACTTAGCAGAATCGAACTTTTTCTTCTTCTTATGTTTGACCTGGACATCCATGATGATCTCATCCTTCTCGCCTTTAGCGGTCGGAAACGCGGTGACGATGACATCAAATAGCCATGCTTGGAAACCACCGTCTTGATTGGGACGAGCTTTGAATTTGAAGCTGGTTCCTTTGAGCTGAGATGGGATGTCGATATCGACGGTGGGCTGTTTGGCGCGTTTGGTAGCCGGCGCACCGTGCGCAGGAGAGATCGTGTGTTTGGGAAGAGACATGCTGAGGAATCCTCCGCAGGAGTAGTTACGAGAAGAGACGTGAAGTGCTGGTGGACTGAAGTGTGAAAAGGAACAAAGTGAAGGATGATGAAAAGAGGAAAGGGAGAGCAAACAGGCAGATGGCGGGGTAGCAAACAAGAGGCGAAACAACAACGACCAGCTGCACTCTGATGCAAGTACCCGATCTGAAACACGAGACGAAAGGCTTCAACATGAAACGCGACAATGCGTCAGTTCTAGAGGTTCATCGTCACCGGCGATAGCACTGAAGACAGCTTGAGGGAGTCTTGCCGCAGTCTGACACACGGTCGTATTCTTGTGCAGCTCTCATCCAGAATGAGTTTGACCTCGTCTTCAAAGAGGCCAATCTGCTCGGGTTGGTTCCTTCACTTTGCCTTGTGTGACCTGGGCAATGCACATCCTCGAGCTTCCTACGACGAATTGCGTGATATCTTGCTGACAACAGGATCGGGGTTGAATATGTAGATATTCCAGCCATAGCGCACTCTCTTCTATCACCATCCTATTTTCAGCACATGAAGCTGTTTCAGAAATAGATACGGATTCCCCGTTGTGGAGGCCGTGCTCGACTAAGCCACTTGTCATGAAGCTTGGCACTGACTCCAATGATCTGCACGTCCTCGTCTCATCTCCCCCGAGCTCCGTCATCTGTTGTTGTTGTTGATGCTGTTTCAGCTTTTCATTTCTACTAATACTCACTGCCACCATCTCCAACGAGCATAGCCTCGCCGAGCTCCTGACTATCTCGCGTAGCTTATATTGCTCGGTCATTATTCTAACCTATCAATATACTGAGCATAAGCTGTCGAGCTTCAAGTACTAGCCGCATAGACAACAACCACTCCTCGCCGAGTCTTCGACTATTGCTGGTGTCGCGTTTAGCACCGCCATAGCAATCAACAATGAGCGGACGTAGGTCAATTTCCCGTATTCGAAAGAAGATTGCTTCCAAAGGTAGCATCGAAGTGTTCCCGCCCTCAACGCAAGCAGGCACCTTTGCGCTTGCCGTTCCTGGTCAACGTCAAAGTCGTGACAAGGCTGAGCACTTTCGACCTTCGCCCCATTCATCTCATCATCCATCATCTTGCCCACAACCTATCTACCTAGTCACATCACATCCATTTCGTCACTCCATCTATATTCCTTACCACATTCTATTCAACCTTATATGCCACAAACCCCTCAGCACGCACAAGCAGCTGACACCCATCCTCCAGTTTCCAACATGTTCAACAAACTTTCGGGCCAGCCTGACAGCTATGAGAAGAAGTACTCATCACTCACACTACAATGCTAGCCATGCAGGCAGCTTGCAAGACAGCTTTACGGCCGATGCTGACATGGTTGTATTGTTTAGAGCAAGATATCGTATGGGCAGAACCCTTGGTGCAGGCACTTATGGTATCGTCCGGGAAGCAGATTGCCCGATAGGAAAGGTTGCTGTCAAGATCATCCTCAAGAAGAACGTCAAGGGCAATGAGCAAATGGTTTATGATGAGCTGGAGATGTTGCAACGCATGAAACACCCTCACATCGTCCGCTTTGTCGATTGGTTCGAGTCAAAGGTTGGTATCTGGTCTTCCGGTCTCGACGACAGCATGCTGATATCTGCATAGGACAAGTTCTACATTGTCACTCAACTAGCTACTGGCGGTGAACTATTCGAACGTATCATCGAGCAGGGCAAGTTCACAGAAAAGGATGGTTCACAGACGATACGGCAGGTCTTGGAAGCTGTGGATTACCTACATGATCACAACGTTGTTCACAGAGGTATGCTTCATATGTTTTCTATGTGATGTCATGCTAATATTCTGAACAGACCTGAAGCCTGAGAACCTCCTGTACGTGACGAAAGATCACGACTCGCCACTCGTACTGGCGGACTTTGGTATTGCCAAGATGCTGGAAAGAAAAGACGAAGTGTTGACGACGATGGCCGGGTCTTTCGGATATGCTTCGCCAGAGGTCATGCTACGAATGGGTCATGGAAAGCCCTGTGATATGTGGTCTTTGGGTGTCATCACGTATACTTTGCTTTGTGGTTACTCACCTTTCAGAAGTGAAGCTATGCCAGACCTCATTGCGGAAGTGCAAACCAATAGGATCGTGTTTCATGCACGATACTGGATGGATATCAGTCAAGATGCGAAAGACTTTATCAAGAGTCTGTTGCAAGTAGACCCTGCTCGTAGAGCTACAAGCAAGGTTAGCACTCTACAATGTGAATGCAGGAGCATCTACTGATATGTCACAGGAAGCACTGAAGCACATATGGCTCACTGGAAGCACAGCTACAAACAAGGATCTTGTGCAAGAACTTCGCTCACGCCAAGTACGCACTCGTCTGCGTCTTGGCATTTCCCGCGTTCAGCTTGCGAAGCGCATCGAACAACTTCAAAACCAGGCAGACCAAGAAGATGATATCCCAACCAGCCCAACTGACGCCGCTACGGAAGCTTACGCGAGCAAAGGTGCATCGGCATTGAGTAGAAAGCTCAAGGGTGATATTTTCAGGGCTGTTGTATTGGCAAAGGCGAAGGAAATGAGAGCTCAGAAAGATGCAGAGGCGGCACTTATCGCGGCGAATGCACACAAGCATTAGCTATATTGAGATGATACGACGACATGATACCCAAGAGCAGTAGTATAGGCAGACTTTGAAAGTATTTTACCCTCGCAACATTGGACCAATGCGTGCTCTCATCGTTAAAAGGGGTCCAGATCTGAAGAACATTGCCGAACTTTTCAGATTTCGATCATTAATAATTATCTACAATACATAAAGGTATCTGCTTCGACATTCCTTCTTGTCCCCATCTACAACCACCGTCAAGCTGTTCTCCTCAGCATTCCGCAGACCGCTTCGTTCCTCCTTCCAACTCTCCTCCCTAGCTGCAGCCGTCCCATTTGCAGCAACAGCCTTCTTCGCCCGCGAATCCACCTCCCCTGCCGCAGCAAGCACCCTCACCACCTCCCTCCTCACCACCCAACGCCGCGCAATGCACTCGAAACTCGTCATCATCGGCTCCGGCCCAGCCGCCCACACCGCCGCCATCTACGCCGCCCGTGCCGACCTCAACCCCGTCTTGTACGAAGGCTTCCTCGCCCTTGGAATCGCCGCCGGTGGCCAATTAACCACAACCGACGATGTCGAGAACTATCCCGGTTTCGAAATGATTAAGGGTAGTGAATTGATGGATAAGATGCGCGCACAGAGCGAGAAGTCAGGCACGGAGATTGTGACGCAGACTGTTTCGCGTGTTGATCTCAGCAAGCGCCCCTTTAAATACTGGTTACATCCCATGGGCGACGATGAGAGCGAGGAAGAAGAGGTACATACCGCCGACGCCATGATTGTGGCCACGGGCGCCAAAGCGCGACGGTTGGGACTAGAAGGTGAAGAGCAATACTGGAATAATGGCGTTAGTGCGTGCGCGGTATGTGATGGCGGCGCGCCGATTTTCCGAAATAAACCCCTCGTTGTGATTGGTGGCGGGGATAGCGCGGTGGAAGAGAGTATTTATCTGACGAAGAAGGCGAGTAAAGTCACCGTGCTGGTGCGCAAGGATGTGCTGAGGGCGTCGAAGGCGAATTCCAGACGCTTGAGGGAGAATCCGAAGGTCGAGATTCGGTATAATACGGGCGCGACGAGGATTTTGGGGGAGGAGGGGGCGAGGGGGCTGATGACGCATTTGGTGATTAAGAATAGTAAGACGGGAGAGGAGGAGACGATTGAGGCGAATGGATTGTTTTATGCGGTCGGGCATGAGCCGGCGACGCAGTTGTTTAGGGGCCAATTGGAGTGTGATGAGGATGGGTATGTGGTTACGGAACCGGGGAATACGAAGACGAGTGTGGAGGGCGTGTTTGCGGCAGGGGATGTGCAGGATAAGAAGTATAGACAGGCTATTACTAGTGCTGGTAAGTTTTGTTTCTCGAGCTATTGGCGTGATGGGAAGAGACTAATATCTCCTTTCTTCCCACATAGGTTCCGGATGTATAGCAGCTCTCGAAGCCGAAAAGTTCCTCGTCGAACACGAAGATGCTGGTCCTGAAAACCCGCTTGAAGCTGATAGTGAAGTCACGAAGCCAAAGGATGGAAAGGAGGGACCAGAGTATAGGTCGAATCCTCTTTTGTAAAAGAAACTTTGTGAGAGAAGATGGATGAAGGGGAGGAGATGGATGCTCAGAAGAATATGGATGCTCAGAAGAATATGGATGCTCAGAAGAAGATGGAGACTCAGAGGAAGATGGGATGCTCAGAAGAAGATGGTTTCTTGTGTGAAAAGAGGAATTCGCGGAAGAAGATGAATTCTCAGAAGAAGATGGCTAAATGACAGAGTTTGAAGTGCATATACAGAGCATGAAGGCGTCGGGTTTTCATCAGAGATTTTAGTGTAGGATTAGTTACACGAATGATACAATACAGCATTTGGCAGCAACGCGTACACTCTCCAGCTCGTTATCTGTTGTAGGCTTTGCAGTGAAAACACTGCGTTGCTAGCATGATTTAGTCCAGTTGCTTGTCGGATAGTGTTGAAGCTACGAGGCCTTTTGCAATGATTATGGCTATATTGGTTCTTCGAAGGACGATGGCTGCAGAAACCAGCACTCGACGCTGTCAGGCGGAATCACTTGAAGGCTGTCATGATGCAACGAAACAAAACACTCATGGACTGATCATTGCTCATTGCTCCTGACTAATTACACCATTATCCAGAACTACGTGACGCCAGATGATTCGTACGATGAAAATCCAACCAATCCCATTGCATTGCATTGCATTGCATTGCCTTCCTAGTATCACAGTATTGCAATGACACCAGGCGGACTACCCACACCGCCCTGAACATTCAAAGGCGCGCTGGTCAAGAAGAACGTCCATCTAGACTCGCGCTCACAGATCTTCGACAGCGTTTCCAGATCCCAGAGTTCACCAATCGGCGTGCCGAATTGGTCGAGCAGCCTACAGAACACACATGATTAGCATTCACATATACGATCAAGTCTCCTCCCAACACTCACCACTCATGCAAACACCAGGTCGGCTCCGCCGCCTCAGCAGCATTCGATGATCCTTCCTGCTGTGTCTGCCAAGCAGCCTTGCTCGTTTTCGGTGGCCATGCCTCAAACGTCATGCTATCGCCAGCCACAGCTGCAAAGTGCTGGTCATATAGCCATCGCACTGTCGTCTCGTTTGCAGCAACGCCAAGCATCTCCGTCTGCTCTTTAGCCTGTAGGCGCAATGTAGGTGATGCAAAGTTGTGCCATCGGACGTAACCCGTACGGACGAGGAGGATGTCGCCAGGTCTTGTCGTTGTGCCCTGGTACTTGAGCGCTTCTTGTATTTCTTCGATAGGGATTTCATGTCGAGTAAGTGGTGACGGCGGTGTTGTTCCTTGAGTCTGCTCGTACCACCGAAGCCAGTCGACTAGGACGCCTCGGCCAACGATACCACCACGCTGACACCAGTTGTGGATGCCGTTGCGCGTCCCGTTTAGTGCCTCCTCATACGACATGCCGTTGTAGAAAGATCCGCTTGCTTGATGTGCAAAATGGCGCAGGGAATCCCATTGACTGCCGCTCTGGGTGTTCATATGGACTTCGTCGTCAAGCACGTAGGCGCCGCCCTTGACTTGTACGCTTCCGTCGTCTTGATCTTCCGTCTGGAGCTTGCCAATGACTTTGTGATCCAGCTTCATTCTGCCAAAGCCGGGGTTCTCGACGTTCTCGAGGCCCCAGTCCAGCTGTACGTGCTCCCCTAGTTTGATTTCTGCGGCGGCTTGCTTGACGACCATTGGTGTGAGCGTGTTCAGACTGCCTATTTCATCTTTGATCGCGCCTCGATCCCAGAATCCCCACATACATCCTTGTGGTTGGTTTGGGATTTTGGGAAGATCGTCGAATGCAGGGAAGACTTGCGTGGAGCCGGAGGTACCGGTGACGATGGAGGCAGTGTGGGCGGCTCTGTCGGTGAGCGAAGAGGTGGCTGAGGAGACTCGTGAGGTGAGGGTAGAGGCTAAGGAAGAGAGGCGAGCTTCCGCCTGTTGCAGAGTTGATTGGGGTGGTTTTGGATCTGCCATTGTGCTGATGGGATGGGACGAAGGGTGACCAATGGTATTGTAAGCTGTTGGAGAAGCTGGAAGAAGATGGTATAGGAGGAGTTTACGTCGTGAAAGTCAATGAGGGGAATGTTCCACAAAAGGTGGGGTACGGTACCGGGGTCCAGTCCGTAGTCCGAGGTCATCTTGAAACTTGTGCCACGAGGTGCTGCAAGACATGAAACAGTTGTGAAGCTCAATGTTTATCTCTTTTTCAAACTCTTGATGTATGGTACAATCTCCTTGAGAGCACTCAAGACTAGAGGTACAGCCATTGGGCCCATCAGAGGCAGATACACTGCAACCTTGTGCTCATCCGGAAAGTATACTTGACCAACCATACTTCGTTCAAAGAAAGCCTTCTCCGCTTCTGCGTCTGCTATCTGAGCGTTCTTGAGAGCGTGTTCGAAGTTGCCTTCTTGCAATGCAGCACAAGCAAGGTTGAGGTGTGCGATAGTTGCGTCAACAGAGACAGCAACTGTCTTCGGGATTGGTATATTTGGTAGAGTAGCTACGACTCGGGCCAATGATCCGAGTGTGGAGGAGGCTGATAAGATGAAAGATGCCGCTCGTAGTCTGGCAAGCATGGAGAGACGTAGCGGCAGTGAAGCAGCGGGAGTCGAGGGTACACCAAGGAGAGACAGCAGTTGACTTGAAAAGTTTAACAGAACAGGCTCTAGATCGTCTGTGGAGAGAGATTGTGCATCTCTGTCTGGGTTGAGTATAGCAACACTGCCCCACTGAGGTACAATCCAGCTATTTGTGTGGCTTCCAGCTACTAGCAAGGGCGATTGCTCAGACGGTGCGATATAGAGGACAAAGTTGATTGTAGGTCCTGCACCAATACTAGGGCTGAGTGGCCACTCTGCAGCGTTGATGAAACCACGGAGACTGTCAGCTTCTAATATCCAGCCTCCATCTGATTCAGAGTACTTTGGCTGTATTGAAGGAGGTAGCGTAGCATACGGCAGGATCTGTGTGTCCACAGTAAAGTTGCTGACCTGCAATAGTGCTTGGAGCACAGGGTCGAGAGTATGTTTGGCAGCTTCCTCAATGTTCCACGCCGTAGGATAAGCAGAAGGTGTCAGAAGTGAAAATGTCAGATGATATGTGGAAGCATATTTCATCGCTCTCGTCGTCCTTTTGCTTATACCAGCAAGCATCTCTGCAGTCAGCCGCTCGCTAATGGTGGCAAAATCCGTGGGTGATACAAGCTCGACCAGCAATGCTTGTTCTTCTAGGAATATCTCGTATATCTTGCTTGCAACGGACTGTCCAAAGGCTTTGGAGTGTGGGTCAAATCCTGCCGGGTATTGTACGTCGAGAAACTTAGAGTGCGGCTCCAGTATGATGGAGGGCTCTGACAAGTCGACCGATGGTTGTAATCTTATAATTAATGCAGATTCATGTTCGTCCGTAGTCCTGGAAAGGAGCAACCTATACATGCGGAATTGATGCAGGTTATTCAAAGCATTTCCTGTGACATCTATGAAGTCTTTGATATCCTGTTCTTGCATAGAGCCGCCGTCGACCGCGATCTTTAGAGTGAAGCCTGGGGTACATATCTGCGTGAATACTAGTGAGCTTGGAACACGATACGTCTACGCTCGCCTTCCTAACCTGTCCTTCTGACCAATCGCTCATGCTCTGAAGTGGTAATTTGGCTCGATACACTGCCGTGGTTCGATACCATGTT
>Ga0160429_1000357_pt1 | contig 48550 bp, 52 predicted proteins | sample SolpanmetagenomR_FD_108199 | JGI IMG/M metagenome (GOLD analysis project Ga0160429, IMG submission 108199) | Solar panel surface microbial communities from Lawrence Berkeley National Laboratory, California, USA - R | ecosystem: Engineered > Built environment > Solar panel > Unclassified ... | reverse complement strand
TGAAGTTTTCCAGGGCGGCCTGGTCGGCGGCCGATAGGGCAAAAGGGGTGATTGGTCGGGCCATACCAGCCTAACCTAAATGGTCTCCATTCTGTTAGTCAACTTCGCTGACTAAGCACTAGCACCGGGCGAATGCCCACTACAAAATCCTTGATAGCGGCGTCTCGCTCGGCCGCTGGCGTCTGCTGCAATAAGCGGATGAAGGCGCTGCCGATGATGGCGCCGCTCGTGTGCCGGCTAGCGGCCGCGAAGCTAGCCGCATCGCTGATGCCGAAGCCGACAAGCGTGGGGTTGCGCAAGCCCAGCGCCTTGGTGCGGCTGAGGTAGGTATCCACATCGGCGTTCATGTCGGTTTGGGCGCCGGTGGTGCCGGCGGCGGCCACGAGGTAGATGAAGCCGTCGGCCAGCCCGTCGAGCTGGCGCACGCGGGCCGCGCTGGTCTGGGGCGTCACGAGAAAGACCACTTGCAGGCCGTACTGGACAAACAACGGCTGGTACTGGCGCTCATATACTTCGAGCGGCAAGTCGGGAAGAATCAGCCCGTCGATACCTGCGGCCTGGCACTGCTGGCAGAATTTCTCAATCCCAAACTGCACCACCGGATTGAGGTAGCCCATAAGGAGAATCGGCACCGTAATGCCTTGCGCCCGAACACCTTGCAGCTGCTCGAAAAGCGTGGCGACCGTCATTCCATTGTCCAGGGCCTGCTGATTGCTGCGCTGAATGGTTTCGCCGTCGGCCACCGGATCGGAGTAAGGCATGCCGATTTCAACCAGGTCGGCGCCGGCATCTTGCAGCGACTTCAGAATGGGTACGGTATCGTTGAGCTGGGGAAAACCAGCGGTAAAGTAAACGTTGAGAACGTCGGCAGTTTTGCGTTGGAATAGGGTAGTAAGGCGGTTCATGAGTCGAGGTTTTTAGCACAGAGTTAACAAGAGAGAAAAGGAGTCTCCCGGAGTGGATTGCGCTCGGTGAAACTCTCTTTCCCTCTTGCTCACTCTGTGCGAAACAGTTTAGGCGTATTCCTCCAGGTGTTTAGTATAAGTAGCCAGGTCTTTGTCGCCGCGCCCCGAGAGGCAAACCACCACTACATCCTCCTGCTTAGCCCCAATGAGCGGTAGGCAGGCCAGTGCGTGAGCCGTTTCGAGGGCCGGAATAATGCCTTCGAGGCGGCTGAGCTGGAAGGCTGCGTCGAGCGCTGCTTTATCGGTAATCGACAGAAATTCAGCGCGCCCCGTGGCAAATAGCTGCGCGTGCTGCGGCCCGATGCCGGGGTAGTCGAGCCCCGCCGAGATGGAGTAAGGCTCCGTCACCTGGCCATCGTCCGTCTGCATCAGAATGGTGCTGGCGCCGTGCAAAATGCCCGGCTTGCCCAGCGCCGTAGTGGCGGCCGAGTGGCCGGTATCGATGCCGTGGCCGGCGGCCTCGGCGGCTACCAGGCGCACGCTGGGCTCGTCGAGGTAGTGGTAAAAGGCCCCCGCCGCGTTAGAGCCGCCGCCCACGCAGGCCAGCACAAAGTCGGGGGTAGCGCGGCCCGTCTGGTGCAGCAATTGGCGGATAATCTCGGCCGAAATCACTGATTGAAACCGCGCCACCATGTCGGGGTAGGGGTGTGGCCCCACTACCGAGCCGATGATGTAGTGCGTATCGGTGGGGTTGCTAATCCAGTGGCGCATAGCCTCATTGGTCGCATCTTTCAGGGTTTTACTGCCGCTTCTGGCTGGTAGTACTTTAGCGCCGAGCATCCGCATCCGGTCCACGTTGGGCTTCTGGCGCTCCATGTCGATTTCGCCCATGTATACGATGCATTCGAGGCCCATGAGCGCGCACACTGTAGCCGTGGCCACGCCGTGCTGGCCGGCGCCGGTTTCGGCCACGATGCGGCGCTTGCCCAGCCGCTGCGCCACCAGGATCTGGCCGATGGTATTGTTGATCTTGTGCGCGCCGGTGTGGCACAAATCCTCGCGCTTGAGGTAGATGGTGGTGCCAAACTCGGCCGACAGCCGCTGGGCCAGAAACAGCGGAGTAGGGCGCCCCACGTAGTCGGTCAACAGCTGCGTAAAATCGTGCTGAAACCCGGGGTCCTCCAGAATTTTGAGGTAGTTATCGCGCAGCTCTTCCACGTTGGGATACAGCATTTCGGGCACGTAGGCGCCGCCAAACGGGCCGTAGTAGCCAGCCGCATCGACTTGGTAAGGGGAGGGGGCAGTAGTCGTCATAGTCTGGTTATGAGGTATAAATGAGAGGCTCGCGCAGGCTAGCCAGCAGCTGGTGGGTGGCGGCCACGTCTTTGAAAGCGGGGGAAGTTTCGAGCTGGCTGTTGAAGTCGTAGCCGGCTAGCCGGGGATGCTGAAACTGGCGCAGCTCGTGGGCATTGTCGGGCCCGAGGCCGCCGCTTAATAGAAAGGGTGTGGTGCCTTGATAGTCAGCCAGCAAGCTCCAATCGAAAGCCGTGCCGTTGCCGCCGGGCTGCGCCCCTTTGGTATCGAAGAGAAACAGCTCGCAGAAGGGCGCATAAGCAGCTAGGGCGCTGAAATCAAAGCTGTCGCCAATCGAAAAAGCCTTGATAACGCGCAACCCCTGGGCGTGGGCAGCCTGGCAATAGGCGGGCGTTTCGTGGCCGTGCAGCTGCACGTAGTCGAGGCCGTAGCGGGCGGCGGTGGCAAGTACTTCAGGCAGGTCGGCGTCGACAAACACGCCTACCTTGCGCATGGTGGGCGGTAGGGCGCGCAGAGCCTCCGCATCGAGCACCTCCGCCACGAAGCGGACCGACTTGGCGTAGAAGATAAACCCCACGAAGTCAGGGCTCAGGCCGGAAATGTCTCGCAGATTGGCAGCCTCGCGCATACCGCAGATTTTGACTTGCATACGGGTCTAAGAAGCCGAAATGGAGGTAGTAAGTTCAGCCACCAAGCTAGCCAGCGCGGCGGCCGGGTCGGGCGTTTTCATAAATGTTTCGCCAATCAGGAAGCCCTGATAACCCGCCCGGCGCAGCTCCGAGATGGTGCTGGCGTGCTGCAAGCCGCTCTCGGCTACCCGCACGAAGTGGCTGGAAATGAGGCTGGCCAGCCGGGCCGACGTGTCTACGTCGGTGACAAAGGTGGCGAGGTTGCGGTTGTTCACGCCCACCAGGTCGACGCTGTTGGCGAGGTGGCTGCGCAGCTCGGCTTCGTCGTGCACCTCAAGCAGCACTTCCAGCCCCAGGGTGTGCGCAAACTTGCTAAACTGCACCACCTCCGTCGGCGTGAGGCAGCTGGCAATGAGCAGGATAAGGTCGGCGCCCAGCGCCCGGGCCTCCGTTATCTGGTATTCGCTGATAATAAAGTCTTTGCGCAAGATCGGGGTCGCTGGGCAGGCTGCCCGCGCGGCCCGCAGGTCGTCGGGAGTGCCCCCAAAAAACGGCTCATCGGTGAGTACCGACAGCACGGCCGCGCCCGCCGCTACGTAGCCGGCCGTAGTAGCGCCCGCCTCAGCCGTGCCGTTAATAATGCCCTTGGAAGGCGAGCGCCGCTTAAACTCGGCAATAATGCCCGAGGAGCCCGCCGCCGTGAGTGCCGCCCGGGCCGACACGACGGGCCGCGTGAAGCCGGCCGATTGCTCCAGCGTGGTAGCAGAAATTTCAGCCTCCCGCTGGGCTACTTCCTGGCGCTTTTCGGCAACGATTTTATCGAGAATGGTCATTGATAGGGCTGGTAGAATAAAACGTCATATACATCGGACGTTCTCTCAATTGGATAGCTACTCGTTTAAAGACAATAGCTTTTCGAAGGCTAGCCGGGCCCGGCCGCTGTCCAACGACTCGCGGGCTTGGGCTAACCCCTCGGCTACGTCGGCGGCGCGGCCGGCGGTGCGTAGGGCCAGCGCGGCGTTGGCCAGTACGGCGTCGCGATGGGCTGCGGGAGCTTCGTTGCGCAGCACTTTCAGGAAAATATGCGCAGCTTCGGCCACCGTGTCGCCACCAAACAGCGCTTCGGGGGTCGTAGCTGGCAAGGATAAGTCGGCGGGAGTTAGCAGCTCCTCGCCGTGTTTGCTGATAAGCTTTACCGGCCCGGTCAGCGAAACTTCGTCGTAGCCATCGAGGCTGTGCACGATGAGAAACTCCTTGTTCACCTCCTGCTGGTGCAGGTAGGCATACAGGCGCGCCAGCTCCAGGCTAAACACGCCCACGAGCTGCAAGCGCGGCCGGGCAGGGTTCACCAGCGGCCCCAGCATGTTGAAGAAGGTCTTCACGCCCAGCTCCTTGCGCAGGGGCGCCACGTTTTTAAGGGCCGGGTGAAACAGTGGCGCATGTAAAAAGCAGATGTTGGCCTCGTCGAGCTGGCGCTTTAGCTGGTCATTATCGGCCGTGAAGCGCATGCCGAGGTACTCCAGGACCGTGCTGCTGCCGCTGATGCTCGACACGCCGTGGTTGCCGTGCTTGGCCACCGATTGGCTCGCACCCGCCACCACAAAAGCCGCTAAGGTGGAGATATTGAACGTGTTGCGGCCGTCGCCGCCGGTGCCGCACACGTCCATGGCGTCGTAGCCGCCCAGATCCACGGGCCGGCACAGCTCCAGCAGCGCATTGCGAAAGCCGGCTAGCTCCTCCACCGTCACGCTCCGCATGAGGTATACGGTGAGGAAGGCCGCAATCTGGGCCGGGTTGTAGTGGCCCTGCGCAATGCCGAGCACCACGCGGTGCGCCTCTTCCTGGGGCAGCGTGCGGTAGGCAAACAGATGATTGAGCGTGTCTTTCAAGGAGTGGTATAATTAAATGACAACCGAAGTGTTACCCGTTTACCCAGTTGGCGAGCATCGTTTTGCCGTGCTCGGTGAGCACCGACTCGGGGTGAAACTGCACGCCTAGCACGTCGTAGTCGCGGTGGGCGAGGGCCAGCACCTGGCCGTTTTCATCGAGGGCCGTAATGCGCAATTCGGCTGGCACGGCCTCGGGCGAGATGGTCCAGGAGTGGTAGCGGCCCACGCGCACCTCGGCCGGCACGTCGTTGAAGAGGCGATTGTCGGCTGCTGCGGGCGTTTGGTGCAGCGTATGCGCTACGCCGTGGTGCACTTCTCCAAGGTTGGCGAGCTGGCCGCCAAAAGCCTCGCCGATAGCCTGATGGCCCAGGCACACGCCCAAAATATGCTTGGTGGGTGCGTAGCGCTTGATGAGCTCGGGCATAATGCCGGCTTCGCTCGGAATGCCCGGGCCCGGCGACAGCAAAATGTGTGAGTAATTATCAACCTCATCGAGGCTGATTTTATCGTTGCGAAATACGTCTACTTCCTGCCCTAGCTCGCGCAGCATGTACACGAGGTTGTAGGTGAAGGAATCGTAATTATCTAAAACTAAAATGGCCATCTTTTTCAAGTATCAATTATCAGTGAGCAATTATTAGTGCTCAGGGGGCGCAGCCTAAGAATAGGTGCGCCGCTCGTTCGAAAGCACATTCTTCCTGCTTCTTTTCCTTAGACCTTTTCCGCCTGTTGCAGTGCGGCGCGCAGCGCGCCCAGCTTATTGTGCACTTCCTGCAACTCGCTTGCCGGCACCGACTTGGCTACCACGCCCGCGCCGGCCTGGTAATACAGCGTATTATCCTTGCTGAGGAAGGTGCGAATCATAATGGCGTGGTTGAAGTCGCCGCCGAAGTCGAGCGCCCCGATGCAGCCGCCGTAGAAGCCACGCTGGGTGCTTTCGTACTGGTCGATGAGCTGCACAGCGCGGTACTTGGGCGCGCCCGAAAGCGTGCCGGCCGGGAAGGTTTCGCCCACCACGTCGAGCGGCTCGGTATCGGGGCCGAGCTGGCCCACTACCTTAGATACTAGGTGAATAACGTGCGAATAGTACTGCACTTCCTTGAAGCGCTCGACGGCCACCACGTCGCAGCGGCGGCTGAGGTCGTTGCGGGCCAGGTCTACGAGCATCACGTGCTCGGCAGTTTCCTTGGGGTCGTCGAGTAGCTGCTGGGCTAGCCGGGCGTCGGCGGCATCGTCGCCGGTGCGGCGGAAAGTGCCCGCGATCGGGTAAAGCACGGCCTGGCCCTTGTTAATTACAATCTGCGACTCGGGCGAGGAGCCGAAAATCTTGTAGTTGCCGTAGTCAAAAAAGAATAGGTAGGGCGACGGATTGAGCGAGCGGAGCGCCCGGTATACATTAAACTCATCGCCCTGAAAACTCTGCTGGAAGCGCCGCGAGAGCACAATCTGGAACACGTCGCCGCGCTGGCAGTGGTGCTGGCCCAGCCGCACGAGCTCCAAAAATTCGGCGTCGGTGGCGTTAGACGTTTCCTGGCCCGTGAGGTGAAATGAGTGGGTAGCAAAGTTGCGGTTCTGGATGAGCGTTTCGATGTGGTCGAGGGTATCAGCGGCGGGCTCCTCACCTTCGCTTAAATATTGGTGCTCAAAAAGATAGAGCTCATCTTTGAAGTGGTTGATGGCAATGACGTAGCGAAACGCCTGGTACACGATGGCCGGCACCGTGCTGGCGCCGGGCTTGTCGCGCAGCGCCACATCCTCGAAATACTGCACTGCCTCGTAGGCCATGTGCCCAAACAACCCGTTGGTGATAAACGGCAACCCCGACGGCGCGGCCGGCTGAAAGCTCTCCCGGAACTCGCGCAGCTGCTCTAGCGCCGTGCGTGGGTCGGCGAGCGTAGTGAGGCTGGCCGGCTGGCCCGGGCGCTGGGTGGTAAGCTGCCGCCCAGCGAGCTCAAACCGGGCTACCGGGCTAAAGCACAGGTACGAAAAGCTGTTGCTGTTGCCGTGGTAGTCGGAGCTTTCGAGCAGCAGCGTGCCCACAAACTGGTCGCGCAGGCGCAGGTACAGGCTCACCGGCGTGAGCGTATCGGCGAGCAGCCGGCGGTGGCGGCTGTGAACGAGGGTAGCAGCAGAAGTTTCAAGTACGGCCGACATGGCAAGCGAAGTAAGGACAACAAAAAAGCCCACTGCGGTGAGCAGCGGGCTTTGTAAAAATCGAGAAGGAGTCAACCAACCAGATACGCCGTAGTGCTCAACCCTGAGTTAAGGAAGAGTGCCACCACCAGAGCATAACAGAAGCGCGAAGCGACATAGATTGATTGGATTTGCGGCCGCAAAGGAACAACGCTTTTTGAGAAAAGCAAACTTTCGGCCCACAAATTCTATGACTGGCCTATTTTTCTGCAACGACGTATTCGATGTCAACCAACCCAGCCGCCGGATTAGGCCGCGGATTAATCCCAAGGTTAGTGGGGTCGAATAAGCCACTTTCGGCCAGCAGGCGTTGCGATTGCAGGAGCTTGGCCCGGCTGAACAGCTCGCCCTGGTGCAGGGGAACTAGCTTTAGGATATCGGCAGTAGCTATTTTATGATTGCCCTTGACAGTGAGTGCGTTGATGCGCGCCGTAGGCCCTTCGGCGATAATAAAGGTGAGGTTGGTTGTGCCATCAGGTTGGGGTTTGGCTACGGGGATAATTTGAAAAAACAGGTAGCCCTGGTCCATGTAGCGTGACCCGATATCGCTGTTATCAGGCCGATAGCTGAGATTTGCAGCCACCGTTTCCTGGCTGTATGGGTCGCCCGGGTGCAGGCCGAGCGCCTGGTCGAGCTGGCCGGCGGCCAGGAAGGTGTTGCCCTGCCAGGTAATGGTGCCAATGTGGCCCGACGCCTTGGTGGGCTGGTGGGTAGCGGGCAGGTTGGCGGCCACTGATGACGCTGGTTTCAGCACCGCGGCGCCTACCCAGGCCAGGGTAGCTACCGGCACAACCAACAGAAAACGAAACTTTTTCATAGGAGAAGAAGGGGGATTGGTGAGCATGAGAATGCGCAGGGCGACCTGCTTGGTGGAAAAAGGATGCACCAGCGGCGACGGTAGCGGCCCGGTGGCCAGCTTGAGTAGCAGCCGGCCGTAGGTCACGCGGCTGCCGGACGGGCGCGTCACGGCGGCATCGGCCAAGTACTCGTGCACCGTGCGTAGCTGCCGGCGCAGGTAAAAAACCAGGCCGTTGAACCAGAAAAACCAGCCGATTACGTCCGCCAGCAAAAGGTCGAGCGAGTGGTGTTGCGCGCCGTGCACCTGCTCATGCTGCACCAGCTGCGCGTGCTCGCTGGCGCTGAGCTGGGCATGGGCAGGCGACAAAAACACGTGCTTCCCGAACGAAAATGCTGGCCTACTCGGCTCTGGCAGCTGCACCAGCCAGCCCTGGCCCAGCCGCTTGCGCGGGTGCTGCCGACTCAGCCGATACAGCCAAACCAGGCTGCGCCCGGTGCCCCACGCCTGGTAAGCTACTCCGAGCCAATACCCCGCCAGCACCAGTTGCAGCCACGCAACAGCTGGTGCCGCTAGTCGTGGGGGTGGTCGTGGGCAACAGGGTGGGGGCCAATTGCCACGTCGGTAGCGCTAATGCGCTAGTAGCGGCGGGCCACAGCCACTGGGCCCAGGCAGTTGGCAAGGCCACCACTGGCAGCAGCACGCTCAGTAGCAAGGCGCCGAGTAGATAAGCACGGTTCCAGCTAAAGCTGCTGAGCCGCGCCAGTACCAGCCAGTAAAATAGCGAAAAAACAGCTTGGCAGCCCGTAGCCGCCGCCAGGTAGAGCACCCACGCGCTGCTCATCGGCTGGCGGCGCTTTTGGCTTCGTCATCGTCCAGCAGCTTGCGTAGTTGCTGAAGCTCCTTGGGGTTCAGCGTTTCCTCCACCATGTACGACACCAGCGCGGCGGGCGAATTGTCGAAGTAGCGGGCCAGCAGCTGCTTCAGCGTATTGGCCCGATATTGCGCCTTGCTGATGAGCGGAAAGTACTCATACGTTTTGCCATAGGCCTTAAAGCCCACGTAGCCCTTGCGCTCCAGAATGCGCACCACCGACGACACGGTGTTGTAGGGCGGCTTGGGGTTGTCGGGTAGGTGTTCGATGATGTCCTTCACGAAGGCCTGCTTCAATTTCCACAAGGCCTGCATGATAGGGTCTTCGGTTTTGGTTAACTCCTCCATAAAGCAAAAGTATAACGTATTCACCAGTTTTAAAACTGGTGAATACGTTTTTCAACTTATTGATAAGTTATAGCCTGGTTCTAGGTTCGCGCTTGCCAGTAGACTTGTTCCTGGATTAAGAAAAACGAACTAGAGCGTCATGCTGAACGCAGTGAAGCATGACGCTCTTTTCCAAGGCTTTTTTGGGTCTAAACCCATAGGGTCCAGGCCCAAAAAAGCCCGCCGAGCCAAAGCTCAGCGGGCTCGAAAAGCAGCGCCACTTTTTAGTCAGCTTGCACCAACCGCGTTTCTTCCGGTCCTAGCGCTACTACGCCTTGTTTGTAGAGCGAGCCCAGTGCTTTTTTAAAGACTTTTTTGCTCATGCCCAAGCGGCGGTACACGTCGTCGGCCAGGCTTTTGTCGCCGAGGGGAAGGCGGCCGTCGGGGCGAGCGCGTAGCGCGGCGAGCACGAGGTTGGCAGCGGTTTCGACTTCGTCGTAGCCGGCCTGGCCGAGGCGTACATCAAGCTTGCCGTCGGCCCGAATTTGCCGCAGGTGGCCAGGCAACAATTCGCCGATGCGTAGCGGCCGAAACACCTCATTGCTATACAGCAAGCCCGCGTGCGTGCCGTTGACAATGACCGAATAGCCAAGCGGGGTTTCTTCGGCAATGAGCAGCTGCACGCTGGCGCCCTCGGCCCCATCGAAGGGCTCGGGGCTGAGAAATTGCTGCCACTTGGCCGAGGCTACGAGGCGGTCGGTGGTCTCATCGAGGTACACGTACACCAGCACCCGGTCGCCGATGCGCACGGCCTGGCGCTGGTTGGCGTGGGGGAGGAGCAGGTCTTTTTCGAGGCCCCAATCCAGGAAGGCGCCGGGCGGGCCCACGTCGCGCACAGTGAGCGTCGCAAAGCTGTCAACTACGGCCAGCGGCTCGAGGGTGGTGGCAATGAGGCGATCCTCCGAGTCGCGGTACACAAATACCCGGATAACGTCGCCCACGTGCGCGCCCACGGGGCGGTACTTTTCGGGTAGCAGCAGGTCGCCGTCGTCGCTGGTAAGGTAGAAGCCGATGCTGACTTCACGGGCTATTTCGAGGTCGTTAAAATCGCCAAGGCGCATGGGAGAAGGAGAAATAAGCGCAGTAAATAAACAGGGCGAAGGTAGGGCCGACTAAAGTGAGGCTAGGCAAAGCACTCCAAAAAAGGGAATCTTTGGTACATTTATAAGAATCGGCAAAATTATTAGGAAAGTGCTAGAAATAAGCCCGCTTATAGCATTAAATTTGGACAGGTAAGATTTACTTAGTCACAATATTCATTGCTTATTTCTTTTACATCATATGTTTCATTTCATTACTACCTCATTCTTCAGCTGCTTGCTGGTACTCAATTTCGCCTTTGTGGGCTCGGTAGCAGCGCAGCGCTCCGCTAGCCCCAGCTTGGTAGCAGTGTCATCGGTATCGTCAGTAGGGGCTACCAAAGGCAATACGGCGGCCTTAGTTGCCGCTCCCGAGTTTCGGACCGATTCCATTTTTGTTAATCCCGAGGTGCGGCCGCAGTTCGTTGGGGGAGAGGGGGCGTTGCAAGACTACCTGCTGAAAAACCTGCACTATCCTAGCCAGGCCCAGCGGCAGCATGTGACGGGCAAGGTATTCGTGCGCTTTGTATTGAGTGCAAACGGCCGTGTTACCGATGCTTCGGTGGTGCGGGGCCCCGGCAGCGGCCTCAACGAAGAAGCCCTGCGCCTGGTGTGGCTGATGCCGCTTTGGCAGCCCGCGCAGCAGCGCGGCCAGCCCGTGCGGGTGGTTTGCACGATACCCATCAATTTTGAAGAGTAAGGGCTGTCGCTTATAATTGACACCATAGCCTGCACAAGGCCTTGCGGTGTGGCGATATTACCCGCCGTCTTTTAGGTTGTGCGCGAGTAGAATACCGGTTCCTGCCGGGTGAATCTATCGGTGCGCGGTGGTAGGAAACTCCCGTTACCTTTGCTCAGGCTCCAACTTGCCTCACGCCGGGGCGAGCCACCCGGCGCAGTTCGACGGCCAGGGCCAGTGAAGGTTCCAGCTTGCGTTTGTCTCCGCAACTGCCTGGGCCCTAACTCAAGATTTGCCATAGCTCTTCCTACAAGTGGAACTATCCTCTACTGCCTGGCAGCCTGGGCGTGCAGCTGCTGAGCCAACAGCGCCACGCCCAGGCTGCTAGCGAGCTGCGCCGTCAGCTCGGCCATGACCCGCACGATTTTGTGGCCCACGCCCTGTTGGCAGTCTGCCTGCTAGAGCAGGAGGATTTTGGCGAAGCACAGACCGAAGCCGAACTAGCCATTCATCTGGCGCCGGCGTACGACTTTGCTTTTTACGTGCTGGCGCTGGTCGAGCAGCGCTAGCAGCGCCCGGCCGAGGCGCTGGCGGCCATCACCAGGCGCTGGCCCTCGCCCCTGCCGACGCCGACTACTACCACCTGCTCGGCTCGCTGCGCCTCACCAGCGGCCAGTGGCAGGCGGCGTTGCAAGCCACCCAAACCGAGCGTGGGTAGCGCTGGCCGCGCTGCGTCTCGGCGGTGAAGTCGCCCACGGGCTATACCTGGCATTCCTGTTCGGCATGCTGGCTTACACCTGGGTCTTTGCCCTGCGCTAGCGCTACTGCTGGCGTTTCCAGCGGTAGTAGCGGCGGTACCAGGTAGCAGTTTTTTTGAAGAGGCTAGCCGGCGTTTCGTGCGGAAACATGTTGATGCGGAATACCTGCATACGGTCGTCTTCGAGGTGCAGGCCGCCGGTGTCGGTAGCTACGCCGAAGGTGAAGCCGGCCTGCTGCACCAAGGTTTTTACCTGCTCATTGAGCGCTCCGTACGGGTAAGCAAACGAGAGTATCTCGGTGCCAAACGCTTGTTCTAAAGCGGCTTTGCTTTGGCTGATCTCGGCGGCTGCCTCCGCGGCTGGCAGCTCGGGCAGCCGGACGTGGTGCATGGTGTGGGCGCCGATTTCCCAACCAGCCGCTACGAAGGCCTGCTTTTGGGCCTGGTCCATAAGCTCGGCTCGCGGCTCGGTAGGGTCGATGGCCAGATCCCACTGGTTGTAGCGCACCTCAAAATCGCCGAGCAGGTACAGCACGCCCCGGTAGCCGTATTGCTGCATGAGCGGCAATAAGTTGGTGTAATTGTCGAGGTAGCCGTCGTCGAACGTCAGGATAATGGGCCGGCGCGGAAACTCGGCGAGCGGCCGGCGGCCGGCGGCAAAGTCCTGGTAATCGCGGAAGGTGATGGGGCTGAATTTGTGCTGCTGAAAGTAGGCCAGGTGCCGGGCAAAATTCTCCTTCGTGACAAAAACCTGGTGCTTGCTAGCGGGCGGTGCGTCGGGGATTTTGTGGTACATCAGCACCGGAATGAAGTCGGGCACGGCTTTTTGCATGCGCGCCGCCTCGTACACCGCGAGCACCCGCGCCGCGATGGTAGCCAGGTCGTAGTCGGCCCGCACGCGTTGCTGCAAAGCGGGAGCCACGCGGCCGGGCTGCCGCCAGAATGCCCGCGCGTCGGCCAGCACCACGTTCCAGTCAACGGGCTCGCTGCCCTGGCTGGCTAGAATATCGCCAAAATTGGAAGCGGCCGCGGTGGCATACGTCTCCGGCGTGACGAAGCCAGCGTAGCAGGCTTCGCCTAGTGCCAGCACGGCCCGGCCCGCGCCCAGCGCCTCCATGGCCACCCGCCCGGCACCAATAATGAGGTCGGTGCGGAGTAGCCAGCCGGGCACGTCGTCGCTAAAACCCACGACTTCGACGCGTGCGCCAAACTCGGCTTGCAGCTGCGCCAGACTGGTTTTGCCAGCGGCCGGCAGGTGGTCGAGCTCGCCCCCGATAAGGGCAAGCCGCACCGCCGCAAACTCGCGCAGCAGCGCAGGGAAAACGTGCTCGAACAGCGCCGCCGCCCGCTCACCCTTGGGGCCATTGAAGCGCCCGATAAAAGCTACGCGGGGAGCCTCGGCCGCCGAACCCCTGGGGCCAGCCGGCCCCAGGGGGCTGAAGCTTATCCCATTGGGGATGACGGCTGTTTTACCGGGCGCCATCTGTACTTCTTCGCGTAAGTGCGCGGCCAGATTTTCGCAAATGGCAATTACTTTGTCGCCGTATACATCAAACAGTGAAGTAGATGCGTGTAGGTGCTGGCGGCCGTGCACGGTGCTCACCAGTGGCACGGGCTGGCCACGCACGGCGAAATAGCTCACCCAGCTAGCAGCGCGCGAGTGCGCGTGCACCACGTCTATCTGGTGCGTGCGCACCAGCCGGCGCAGCGCCCGGATGTTGCGCCAGCGCTGGCCGTACTTGCGCTGGCTGATGGGCAGCTGCACTACGGTGGCCGTGGTGGGCAGGGTGGCCGCGTCGGAGGCTAGCCACACTTGGTGTCCCTGGCGCTGGTGCGCCTCGGCTAGCGCCAGGGCGTAGGCCACTGAGCCGGCAAAGAAATTGGCAGAAAGAACGTGCAGAATGCGCATGGCCGGCAAAGGTACCGGCTAGCCCGAACCCACCGAAAGCCGGCCGCGGCTGGCTAAGCCCAGGCGCGGCCGGCCACGTTGCTCATGTACTTCTGGCCGCTGCCGGTGTTCAGAAGTAAGATGCGCTCATCGGCCCGCAGCCAGCCATCGGCCAGCAGCCGGCGGGCGGCCATCCACACGGCGGCGCCCTCGGGAGCCACAAACAGGCCTTCGTGCTGGCCGAGCTCGCGCATACCTGTCAGCATGTCTTCTTCGCTGATAGCCACTACCGTGCCCCGCGACTCGCGCAGGACTTGCAGCATCAGCGGCTCGCCCAGTGGGCGGGGCACGGCCAGGCCGTTGGCGAGAGTGGGGCGGCCGGTGTAGTTATGGCAGTTGGGCTGGCGGCCGAGGTAGGTTTCCAGCAGGGGGCAGCAATTTTCGGCCTGCACGGCTACCATGCGGGGCAGGGCCACGTCGGGGGCTAGCCAGCCGAGGGCTTTCATTTCCTGAAAAGCCTTCCAGATGCCGATGAGACCAGTGCCGCCGCCGGCCGGGTAGAGGAGCACGTCGGGCAGCTGCCAGCCGAGCTGCTCGGCGATTTCGTAGCCCATGGTTTTCTTGCCTTCGAGGCGGTAGGGCTCCTTCAGGGTCGAAATATCGAGCAGCTCGCCGCCGGCATTGAGCTGGCGCACGCGGGCCGCGCAGTCGTTGATGAGGCCATCGACCAGCTCTACCTGCGCCCCGTACCAATAGCACTCTTCCTTGAACGCCTCGGGCGTGTGGCGCGGCATTACTACCGTAGCCGCCAGGCCGCCGCGGGCGCAGTAGGCTGCCATAGCTACGCCCGCATTGCCGGCCGTGGGGATAATGCAGCCCGTGACGCCCAGCTCCTTAGCCTTCGAGACGGCCATGCTCAGGCCCCGTGCCTTAAACGAGCCGGTGGGGTTCTGGCCCTCGTCTTTTAGCAGCAGCGACTGCAAGCTGTAGCGGGCGGCTAGCTGCGGCAGCGCCAGCAGCGGGGTCATTCCCTCGCCCAGCGTTACTTTATTGGCCTCGTCGAGTAGGGGCAGCAAGGCTCCGTAGCGCCACATCGAGCTGTCGGACAGCGTGATGCCCTCAGTGCGGCTCAGGGGGGTGTGTAGGTCGTAGTCGGCCACCAGCGGCTGCTGGCAGCAAGCCGACACACCTTGCAGCTCGAAGGCTGAGTAGGACGTGCCGCAATGGGCACAATGCAGGGCTTGGACCCGCGAGAGGGGCAGCAGGGCTACTTGTTTCATAGAACAAAGTTCAGGTTACCTTATACGCATTGCTATGCCCTGGCGAAATGGTGTTTTGGCATAGCCTATGCCTTGCCGGAATAGTAGCGCTGCGTAAACCGCAGGAAATCGCGGTACGGTCCGTTGTTCTCGGTGCCCTTACGCTGAATAAAGTTGAATTTCCTTTCCAGGAATAAGCCCTTGATTTTCAGCTCTACCAGCTCGCCACTGGCTAGCTCTTTCACCACCGCCTGCCGGGGCAAAAAAGCCAGGCAGGATGTTTCGACGCGCACAAAGTTTTTGAGGGCTTCGGTGCCGCCCAGGCGCACGCGCACGGGCAGACTAGCCAGCTTGATGTGCTGCTGCTCCAGAGCTTCTTCGAGCACGGCCAGCGTGCCGGAGCCCACTTCGCGCAGGGCCAGCGGGATGCGCAGCAAGTCGCTGACTGCTAGCGGTTGGCCCGCTAGGGGGTTGTCGGCGGCGCACACCGCCACTACCTCGTCGGTGAGCAGCGGCGTGTACGTCACGTTGCTGACCTTATGAATGCCTTCGATAATGCCCAGCTCGATTTCGTGGTCGAGCAGAGCCTTGAGGATATTATCACTATTGCGGTTTTTGAGGCTGAGCTGGTGCTGTGGGTACTGCCGCAGGTATGCCGCCACCACCGGGGGCAGCACGTAGAGCGAAATGGTAGTGCTGGCCCCGATGAGCAGGTGCACCGCCGGAGCAAAGCCGGGGCTGAGCGCGCTCATTTCCTGCTGGAGCTCTTGCTGAAGCTGCTTGGCCTGCAAGAGCTTCTGGTACAGCATCTGGCCGGCTGGCGTCAGCTGCACGCTGGCCCCTAGCCGCTCAAAAAGGCCCGTCTGGTAGTGCTCTTCGAGGGCTTTGACTTGCTTGCTCACCGCCGACTGGCTGATGAACAGCGCCTGCCCGGCCTTGGTGAAGCTCAGGCGCTGGGCTACTTCGAGAAATATTTCGTGCGGATGGGAGAGCATGCCGCAAAGATGCAGGGAGCGCCGGCCGCGGCTAACTACTTTATTTGGCGGTGGTCTAATCTAAGATGAAATCCGTCGGCCATAGTCAAGGCTACGCCCGCTAGTAATGCCAAGCGTGCCGTTATCAGGCGCGGTTCGTGCCGGCTGGCGTAGCCAGGGCCGTGCAGTACGAGCATGTAGACAAGCTGCTGGGCGAGCGTAATTCGCAACGCAGTATTGTGCGCGTTACCGGTGTCTCGCGCATGACGATTGCCCAGCGGATAAAAAAAAGCGCGGGCCGCTAGCCCACCGCTCCCACGCCTGGGTTCAAAAAAGCGCAGCAAAAGCGCTGGGAAGCCCTTGAACTCGATGAGATGTGGACGTTTGTGAGCCAAAAGAAGCGCAAAGTCTGGCGCAGGCTGGCCGTGGAGCGGGCCAGCCAGCGCATCGTGGCTTGGACGTTGGGTAGTCGGGGGAAGCCTCGGCAATTGCCCAATCGCTATCGCCGCTGCTGGTACTTCACCGATGAGTGGAAGGCCAACGCTAAGGGATTAGACCACCGCCCCTGCTCGAAGCTACGCAAGCCGGCTTCGCCGTGAACCAGAATACCCTCGATAAAGTACTGCGCTACTTGCAGTTCCGCCTCAAGAAGCGCGAAACCGAGCCGTACCAGTATTTCGACGCACACAACATTGCCCGCCAGCGCATTAATCGCCAAGCGCGAAATCACCTACTCGCTCTACGTGCCGGCGCTGGCCGGCCGCCAGGACGCCGTGGCCCTTAACTACTACAAGGCCAATCGTCCCTTGCTCACGCCCGATGCGCAGTTTTTGCTCGCCTGCACCTACGCGCTGGGCGAGCAGCAGCGAGCCTGCTAGGAAGTGTTGCCCCGGCAGTTTGCGGCCGCGCGCCAGCCGCGAGTGGGCGACTCATTTGCCTCGCCTATCTGCGATGAGGCACTGGCTCTCAACGCCTTGCTCGAAGCCGACTCTGCCAATCTGCAGGTCAACGGGCTGGCGCGGCAGCTGAGCCGGCAAGTGCGCACCGCCAGCCACCTCAATACCCAGGAGCGGGCCTTTGCGCTGCTGGCGCTGGGCAAAATCGCCCGCAAAAGCCAGGCTAGTACCACCACCGCGAGCCTACTGGCCGCCGCCAAAGTCATCGGCTAGTTCACCGGCCCCGACCTCATTGTCAACAACGTGGCCAACCGCCGGCTGGCCATCCGGCCCAGGGCACGGGCTCGCTGCTTTACTTCTGGGAGATGGAGGGAATTTCGGCCAGCGGCCGGGTGCGTGAGGAGGATAGCTACCTGCAAGTGCGCCGCGTATTCATGACCCGCGACGGCAAACCCATGACCCAGGGCACTTTTAAGCAAAACGACCTGGTGAGGGTCGTCATCAGGCTGCAAAGCACCGCCGTGGCCGGTGAAGTCAAGAACGTGGCCATCACCGATCAGCTGCCCGCCTGCCTAGCAATTGAAAATCCGCGCTTGGGGCTCCAGCGCGCCGCGCCCCATCTGGCCGACATCGCCCAACCCGATTACTTCGACGTGCGCGACGACCGCCTCAACCTTTTCACCACCGCCACGCCCAAGCCCAAATATTTTGTGTGCCTGGCCCGCGCCGTCAGCAAGGGCACTTTTAAGCTCGGCCCGGTGAGCGCCGACGCTATGTATAACGCCGAGTATCACTCTTATAACGGCGCCCGTATCGTGCGGGTGAAGTAGGGTAGGCGTTGCGAGTCCGCATTTGGTACGCCTTGCGCGCCGGCACCCACAAGCTGTACTACGCGGTTTCTTTACAGTTCTATGTCTGCTTCCCTTCCAGCTATTCTCCAGGCCCTGCGCGCCGAAACCCGGCCCGCGCACGACGCGCTGGAACAGAATTCCTTCAACCAGGCCCTCACGGCGGGTACCATTACCGAAGCCGCCACTGTGCATTTTCTGGCGAAGATGTACGGCTTTCTGGTGCCCTACGAGGCGCAGCTGCGGCAGCAATCCCTGGGGCCGGAGTGGGAAGCCGACGCGCGCCAGCGGGCACACCTCATTCTCAGTGATTTGCAGCAGCCAGCTTCGGCGCTAGCCATTTGCCCGGCCATGCCGCCGCTGGCCAGCTGGCCCCAGCTGCTGGGTGCGATGTACGTACTGGAAGGCTCGACGCTGGGCGGGCAGGTGATAGCGCGGCAGCTGGCCAAGAATAACATGCCGCAGCGGGCGTACTTTGCGGGCTACGGCGAGCAAACCGGCCCGCGCTGGCGGGCGTTTTGCCAGCTGCTGGCGGCCGCGGCCACGCCCGATAACCAGGCCGAAATTGTGCAATCGGCCAGCCTTACTTTTCAGACCTTATCCGCATGGCTCAACCAGCCGTAAGCTTCACCGACGAGCGCCTCGTGGGGGCCACCATTACGCTCACCAACTGCGACCGGGAGCCCATCCACATTCCGGGGCTGGTGCAGCCCTACGGCTTTTTGCTGTGCCTGAGCGAAGACACCCACCGGGTGGTGCACGCCAGCGCCAACACCCGGCAGTTTACGGGCTTGGAGCCCGCCGACCTGCTGGGCCAGGGCCTCGAAACGCTGCTGGGCCCCGCGCGCCTGGCCGAGGTAGTGGCGCTGTACCCCACACTTACCGAGGCGCCCCAGCTGCTGGGCGTGCGCCTGGAGCACGCGGCCGACCGGCCGTTTTTCAAGCTCATTCTGCACCGGCACGACGGGCTGCTGTGGGCCGAGTTTGAGCCGGTGGAGGAAGACGAAGTGAGCGTGCTCAACCTGCCCGCCCTCAACGCCACTCTCACCCAGATGCTGGGCGCCACTACGGTGCTCGACTTTTGCCAGGCGGCCGTGGCGCAGGTGCGCGACATCACGGGGTTTGCGCGGGTAGCCATGTACCGCTTTGCCGCCGACGAGAGCGGCGAGGTAATCGCCGAGGCCAAGCGCGACGACCTCGACCCGCTGCTCGGGCTGCACTACCCGGCCACCGATATTCCGCAGCAAGCGCGGGCCATGTACCTCAAAAACTGGCTGCGCTTTATTCCCGACATCGACTACGTGCCCACGCCGCTGGTGCCGGTGCGTAACCCGGCCAGTAGCCGCCCGCCCGATATGACCTACGCGGTGCTGCGCTCCGTGTCGCCCATTCATATCGAGTACTTGCGCAACATGGGCGTTGCCGCTACCATGACCATCTCCGTCATCCAGGACGGCCGGCTGTGGGGCATGATCATGTGCCACCACGACAGCCCGCGCTTGGTGAGCTTCGAGCTGCGCGAGCTGTGCCTGTTCATCGGCAAAACCTTCTCGGCCCTGCTCCACACCAAAGAAAAGCTGGAGCAGAGTGCCTACCAGCTGCGCGTGCAGCAAACCCAGGCGCACCTGCTGGAGCGGGTGAGCACTGAGGATAATTTTATCGAGGGCCTCTACCGGCACACGCCCACGCTGCGCGACGTGATCGACTGCGGTGGCGCGGCTATTTGCTTTGATAAGGAAGTAATTGTGCTGGGTGATACGCCTAGTGAAATGCAAATTCGGGAGCTAGTGCAGTGGCTACAGCAGCACGTGCCCGACGACGTTTTTCACACCGATTCTTTTGCTAGCCTCAGTCCCCTGGGGCTTGCCATGCGGGCCTCGGCGAGCGGGGTGCTGGCCAGTGCGCTCGCCCGCGATACCGGTGACTATCTGCTCTGGTTTCGGCCCGAGCTGCTGCAAACCGTGACCTGGGCCGGCAAGCACGCCAAGGTGCAAAAAATGGAGGATGGCCAGCTGTTTCTCTCGCCCCGGCAGTCGTTTGCGGCGTGGGCCCAAACCGTCGACAACACCGCCGCGCCCTGGCAGCCGCTCGAAATCGAGGCCGCCCAGAAAATTCGCCTGCACATTGCCGACGTGCGCCTCAAAATTTTCAACGAGCTCCAGGCCCGCGCCGCCAGCCTGAGCCGCCTCAACAGCGAGCTGACGCGCAGCAACGACGAGCTGGATTCCTTCGCCTACGTGGCCTCGCACGACCTCAAGGAGCCGCTGCGGGGCATTCATAACTATTCCATTTTTCTGCTCGAAGACTACGCCGAGCTGCTGGACGAAGAAGGCGTGAGCAAGCTCAAAACGCTGGTGCGCCTGAGCCAGCGGATGGAGGCCCTTATCGACTCGCTCCTTCAGATGTCGCGCATTGGCCGCCTCGACCTCGAAATACAGGCTACCGATATGAAGGAGCTGGTGGCCGGCGTGCTCGACCTGCTACACCCGCGCCTCGAGCAAACCGGCACTACCGTGGAGGTGCGCGGCCCGCTACCCACCATCCAAGCCGACCCAGTGCGGCTGCGCGAGGTGTTTAATAACCTCTTTACCAACGCCAGCAAGTACAGCGACAAGCCCACCAAGCACATCGTGGTGGGCCAGGCCCCGGCCGGGAAGGCCGGCGTGCGCGGGGCCACGCACCCCGACGACTTTTACGTCTTCTACGTGCAGGACAACGGCATCGGCATCGATCCCAAGCACCAAGAAAGCATCTTCCGCATATTCAGGCGGTTGCATTCGCAGGAGAAGTACGGCGGAGGCACGGGTGCGGGCTTGGCCATCGCCAAAAAGATGGTGGAAAAACACGGCGGCGAATTGTGGGTTGAATCTGTACTAGGCCAAGGCTCTACGTTCTACTTCTCCATTCCTAAAAATATTTAAGTGTCTGCTCATCCGCTCTTACCCGTCTTGGTCGTCGAAGACAGTGCCGAAGACTTCATGGCCCTGGGCCGGGCCTTCCGCAAACACGCGCTGCAAAACCCCGTGCTCCGCTGCGCCGACGGCGACCAGGCGCTGGAATACCTTCAGGGCTACGGCAAGCACCCAGCCTGGCCTAAGTCGCTGCCGGCCATCATCTTACTCGATCTGAACATGCCGGGCACTGATGGCCGGGCCGTACTCGCTACGCTTAAGCAAGACGTGCACCTGAGCAGCATTCCGGTTATTATTTTTAGCACCTCGGCCAATAGCCGTGACATTGACGACTGCTACCGCATGGGCGCCAACAGCTACCTCACCAAGCCGATTGCCTACGCCGACCTGGAAGAGCGTATCCGCCTCATTATCAATTATTGGCTTGATGCCTCCGAGCTAGCCGCGGCCCATTAATTAGTATCAGTGAAGAAAATACTGCTGGTCGACGATAACGAACAGGACCGTACGCTCTACAAGCGCTTTCTCCGGCCGCAGGAAGGCGAAGAGCGGTTGGAAATATACGAAGCTTCTTCGGGCGAGGAAGCGCTGGCCCTCTTCGAGCAAGTGCAGCCCGACTGCGTATTACTCGATCACAACCTACAGGATACTACGGGCTTAGCGCTGCTCGAAAGTCTCCAGCGGGTAGGGCCCCAGCGCAACCTGTGCGCGGTGATGATAACCGGCGGCGGTAGTGAAACCCTGGCCGTGCGCGCCCTCAACACCGGGGCGCTCGACTACCTCGTCAAGCAGCAGTTCGACCGCGAGCTTTTGGTGAAGACCGTGCGGCACGCCATCGAAAAAAACGAGTGGCGGCAGTACCAGACTACCTACCACCAGGAGCTGCAAGTAGCCAACCAGCGGCTGCGCGACTCCTTAGCCGAGCTTACCGAAACGCGCCGGCTGCTGCACGAAAAAAATACCCAGCTGCAAGCCGCCAGTTCCGAAGTGGAGGCCCGCAACCAGCAGCTGAGCGCCATGAACCAGCAGCTGGCCCGCACCAACGCCGACCTCGACAACTTCGTGTACGCCGCCTCACACGACCTGCGCCAGCCGGTAAATAACTTGCGCGGCTTGTTTGACGAGCTTCAAGAAACGGTCACGTTTGCGAACCCGGCCGATGCGCAGCTGATGCAGTTTGTGGATAAATCCCTGCACGCGCTCACCACGACCATTACCGACCTGGCCACGGTGGTGCAGGAAAACCGCCTGCCCACGACCCAAGCTACCGAGCCGGTAGCCGTGGCCGACCTGGCCGCTGAGGTACTCGCCGCCCTGCGCCCGCAGGTTGTAGCTGATCAGGCCGATATTCAGTTAGATTTCAGTGAGTTGCCCGAAGTGCCGTACGTGCGCAGTACCCTGCGCACCGTGCTGCTCAACCTGGTGGCCAACGCCCTCAAGTACCGTCACCCCGACCGACCGCCGCGGGTGCTGCTGCGCACCCACCGCCTCGCCGGCCAGGCGGTGCTCGACGTGCAGGATAATGGCCTCGGCCTCGACCTGGCGCACCACGGCAAGGAGTTGTTTCAGCTTTTTCGCCGCTTCCACCCGCAAGCAGCGGAGGGCACTGGCGTGGGGCTGTTTTTGGTCAACCGCCTGGTGCAGGCGCAGGGTGGCCGCATCGAGGTAGAAAGCGAAGCGGGCCAGGGCACGCGGTTTCGGGTGTATCTGGGGCCGGTGGCCTAGCACCACGGACTAGCCGGGGCCCATACTTGCCGGGCAATGATAGCTCGCTGTGCGGCCAGGTTGGGTAGCGCTATTGCTCATTCCAGCCTCAGCTCACTGCTAATAGTTGGGCTAGCCAGCTTAAACCAGCTAGTGGTCGGCCTCGTACTTGGCCCAGAGCTTGTAAATGCCGCTGCCCCGTGCAGCCTGTTTTTCGCCCCATTTATTGCTTGTCTTATGAAACGCGCTAGTTGTTTGTTCTTTATTTCAGTACTGTTTTTCAGTCTGTTATCTGGTCATCAGGCCCAGGCGCAGCAGCGTCGCGGCTGGAGCCCCCAGGTTAAAGGGGCCGCCATTGGCGGCGCTGCCGGCCTCCTGGGTGGGGCCCTCATCAATGGGCGCAACCGCAAGGTGGGTGGCCTGATTGGGGGCGTGGCGGGCGTCGGTGCGGGCTACGCCGTGGGCAAGCACATCGACAACAAGCAGAAAAAAGCCGCCGCGCTAGCCGCCGAGCGCGCGGCTGCCAATCGCCGCCTGGCCGTCGCCAATGCCCATGCCGCCGCCAGCTCTGGCAGCGTGGCCCGGGTGGCGGGCGCCACTAGCCTGGCTTCGGCCAGCGTAGGTACGGCCCAAAGCTTGGGCGGCAACCTGGCCAGCAACATGGTGCCGGCCGGCTACCTGCCCAACCCGCAGTTTGGGGTGGCGGGCACGGCGTATCCAGCCTCCGAAGTTCGCCGCAAAAGTTGGTAGTGCTAGCTGGTTATTCTTGTCGAAACCCCAGGCCCGGCGGTCTGGGGTTTTCGTACTTTACCTCCTCCTGAATTCTTCTCAAAACCCTGTTTCATGAAATTTTACCTGCCCTTGTTTTGCGCAGCTACTTTCCTGGCCTCGTGCTCCGGCAACAGCAATAACGCTGCGCCGGCGAGCAGCGCGCCCGCTCCCAGCAGCGCCAGCGTAGCGGAGCTCGACCAGCAGTTTCTCAGCGCCTGGAACAACAAAGACGCCGCCAAAACCGCCGCGATGCTAGCCGATGACGTGCAGTTTTTGCAGGGCGAAACGCACTTCAGTGGCAAGGATGAAGTGACTAACAAGTGGATAACGACCACTATCAACAGCATTTCCAACCTCAAGACCAGCGTGGTCAGCACGGGTAACGACGCCAACATGGCCTACGAGGCCGGCACTTTTGCGGTAGATGTACTACCCACGGCTACCGAGAAAACGGCTGGCATCGGCGAAGGCAACTTCTTGTTTCTCTGGAAAAAGAGCAGCGATGGCAGCTGGAAACTCAGCCTCGCGCAACTCGAAGACCTGCCAGTGCAAGTAAAGCGCTAGCTGGCTGGGCAGTACGAATTGCTAGGGCGCCCCAAAGTATGCCTATGGTTGGAATTCAACAGCTGGTCTGGTTGCCAGAGGCTGTTATAATCTAGGACTTTTGCTTAAGTCCTATAATCAAAATAGGAGGGCCTGCCGTCGCGGGCCTTTCGCAAGCAAAACCCGCTGGGCTAAGCCGATACGCTAACTAGTCTACGCATACTCAACCGACAGCACCTCTACTAGTTCGGGCTGCGGCCCAAGCAGGAGGGAGATAGTTTGGCCCGGCTTGGCGCCAATAACCGCCCGCGCAATAGGCGCCACAAACCCTACTTTGCCAGCTGCTACGTTGGCCTCATCGACGCCAACCAGCGTAAATTTTCGCACCAAACCCACTTTGCCCCCACTGATGGTGCGCAGCGCTACGGTAGCGCCGAAGCGCACTTCACCGGGTGGCTGGGTGGTGGGGTCGACTACGCGGGCACTGCCGATACGCTCGGCCAGCAGTGCCTGCCGGCCATTGAGCAGCGATAGGCGGTGAGTGCGGTCAGTAGCGTTTTCGTGGTTGGCTTCGGCGTGGGTGCGCTCGGTTTCGAGCTGAGTTAGCTCCTGGCGCAGGGCTGCTAGGCCGGCTGGTGTTACGTAGTTGGGCGTGCCAGGCGGCAGCGCCGCCCGGGGTGGCACAATGGGCGGCGCCTGCGCATCATCTTCCTTGACAAATCCTCGGCTCATACCGAGCTTGAACGCGGGCCCCCGGGCGGAGTTGCCGCGCCGCACAACCTTCGGGGGCCAGCGGTAGTTTCACTGCCCATGGCCAACGTATTACCTGCTACTCCGGTCCTTAGCCGAACTACCATCCCGCCCCGCCTCGATACGGCGCTGGTGTGGCTTATGGCGCTCACGTGCGGGCTGGTAGTAGCCAATATTTATTACAACCAGCCCCTGCTGGCAGCCATCGGCCGCACGTTCCACATCTCCGACAGCCGGGCCAGCCTCCTCGCCACGGCTACCCAGGTCGGCTACACGCTGGGGATGCTGGTGGTGGTGCCGCTGGGCGATATGCTGGAGCGCAAACGCCTCATGCTCTGGATGCTGCTAGGGGCAGCTGCCTGCCTCGGCGCGGCGGCGCTGGCGCCCACTTTTGGGCTTTTGGCGGGGGCAAGCATTCTTATTGGTATTTGCTCGGCGGTGCCGCAGCTGCTGCTGCCAATGGCGGCGCACCTGGCCCCCGAGGCCGACCGTGGCCGCATCGTGGGGCGCGTCATGAGCGGACTGCTAATTGGCATTCTGCTATCGCGCACGGTAAGTGGCTACGTGGGTGCGCATCTGGGCTGGCGCACCGTGTTTGAGGGCGCGGCGGGTATTATGGTGGCGCTGGCTAGCCTGTTGGCCTGGCGCCTGCCGCGCGACCAGCCCCATTTTCAGGGTACGTATGCCTCGCTCATGCAGTCGCTGGGCACGCTGGTGCGCGAGCTGCCGCCGTTGCGGCGCTCGGCGCTGGTGGGCGCCAGCATTTTTGCCGCATTTAGTGTGTTTTGGACTACGCTGGCCTTTTACCTGGAAAGCCCAGCTTACCAGTACGGTAGTGATGTGGCCGGCTTTTTTGGGCTGGTGGGCGCGGTAGGTGCGCTGGCTGCGCCACTGGCCGGCGGCCTGGCCGACAAGCGCGGGCCGAGCTACGCCATCACGGTGGGCATAGCGCTGGCGCTGGTTTCGTACCTGGTGCTGGGGCTGGCCGGCGGCTCCTTGGTCGGGCTGGTGCTGGGCGTTATCCTGCTCGACGTGGGCGTGCAGTCGGCCCACATCTCCAACCAGACGCTGGTGTTTTCGCTGCGCCCCGAGGCCCGCAGCCGCCTCAATACGGTGTACATGACGGGCTACTTCACCGGCGGCTCGCTGGGCTCAGTAATTGGCGGTCTGGCCTGGACGCACTACGGCTGGCCCGGCGTGTGCACCGTGGGCGGGGCGTTTGTGGCGCTGGCTTTGGCAATTCACCAGAGTTATGGCCGGGGCCGATAGGAGCTGCCCAATTCCAAGGCTAATCCGCGCTTATCCGGCTTGCCATCAGCCGAAGCAACGCCCGTGTATCCGTTACCCCAGCCGCTCCAAACACGTTTGCAAGCTCGTACGCCAGTGCGGGATGGCTAGCCCCAGGGCCTGCTTCACTTTGGTTTTATCCAGCACCGAATAAGCGGGGCGGGTGGCTTTGGTAGGGTACTCGGCGGTGCGGATGGGCACGGTGCGCACCGCCGTGCGGCTCAGCTCGAAGATGGCGGTGGCAAAGTCGTACCACGAGGTTACGCCCTCGTTGCTGTAGTGGTAGAGTCCGTATTGCTGGCTTTGGCTTTCGATGATGGTGAGGATGCAGCCGGCTAGGTCGATGGCGTAGCAAGGCGTGCCGGCCTGGTCCCAGATGATGCGCAATTCGTCCCGCTCGCGGCCCAGCTTGAGCATGGTTTTTACGAAGTTATTGGCGTATTCGGAGTATAGCCAGCTGGTGCGCAGGATGAAATACTTGTTCGTGTGGGCCGGAATCACTTGCTCGCCTTCAAGCTTGGTGAGGCCATAGACGCTAAGGGGCGCGGCTTCGTCGGTTTCGACCAGCGGGTGGTTGCCAGTGCCGGCAAACACAAAATCGGTCGAAATCTGAATGAGCACGCTGCCAAACTCGCCGCAGAGGCTAGCCAGGTTTTCGACGCCGTCGCGGTTGATTTTGCGGGCTAGCTCCACCTCATCCTCGGCCTTATCGACGGCCGTATAGGCGGCGCAGTTGATGACGTAGGCCGGGCGATGCTCCTCAAACAGCGCTCGCAGGCTCGCAGTATCGAGAATGTTGGCTTGCGCCTCGGGCGGAAAAACCAGGCCCGGCGTATTGCGCTCCTTTGCCACATGCGCCAGGCACTGCCCCAATTGCCCGGAGGCCCCAAAAACCAGAATACTATCCATCAAGAAATTTTATTATTTCGGGGCGCAAGTTAGGGCCGGGCGGCCTCAGCCAGCGGGCGGCAGCTCGGGTGTGGTGCCCGGCGGGCGCTTGTTTTTGATGGGCTCGAAGCGGCGCTCGCGGGGCTGCTTTTCGCTAAGGTACTTCCAGTAGCGCTTCGGAATGTGGCGCTGGTGCAGCTTAAGGTTTTTGCGCTCGGGGATGTTGACGTGGTCGAAGTACGCCTGCCACAGGATTTTAAACAGCGGCTCGCGCTCGTCGAGCACCGTGGCCGATACCTCGCCCCGGCGCGGGCTAGCCGCATCGGTTTCAAACTCTACGATGGTCGTGCGGGTGAGGTCGTAGTAGAGCCCATAGTGGCGCTTGCGGTCGAATATCAGCCAGCGCTGGTCGGCGTAGCGCTTGGTGAAGTGACTGGCAATGAGCGGCAAGGTGTCAAAATCGGGCTCGATGGTGGCGTGAAATAACCCGTCCTGCGCCTTCTCAAAGCGCACGAAAGCCTCCATGCGGTGCTTCTCGCGGAAAAGCTGTTGGGCTAGGCGCTGGCCGCGCCGCACGGTAGCGTCGGCGTAGTTTTCGGAGATGTCGCGCCCCGCCCGCAGGGCCGCATCCGCGTAGCGAAAAATGAGCAATTCGCGCTCGGGGTCTTCGCTCAGAAAAACGTGGTAGAGCCGCGCCCGTGCTGGCTCGGGCATAAAGCGCAGCAGGCCGTCCCAGGTGCGGGTGGCCAGCGCTTCATCGGTTTCGATGGCCACCGCCTGCGTAAAAAGCCCGCCTTGGGCGGCCGTGGCGGGCTGAATACTGTTGGGAGCCGAGCGCCGGTCGTAGATGCGGAACAGCACCGTGAGCAGCCCTTCAAAGCTACCGTCGTAGGTGTAGTCGGCGGGTGGGTTGCGCAGCTCGGGGGCCGGTGGGCGCGGCGCCACCGGCCCAACGGCGGTATTGGCAGCGGGCTGAACGGGAATAAGACGGTTCACGCGGGAGCGAAGGTAGATTAAGTGGTAGCTGGCGACGCAGCCATCAACTTCAGCAGCAGCTCATTCACTGCCTCGGGCTCTTCCAGATGCACCCAGTGCGTGGCATCGGGGAAGAAATGCAGCTGGCCATTGTCGCACTGCGGCATGCTAAGCTCGGCCATGCGGGCCTTCAGGAAAACGTCTTTCTTGCCCCAGATAATCTGCACCGGCCCTTTGATGCGCGGCCAGCGCAGGCGGCCCGAGTAGCGCAACCCACGGTACCAGTTAATCATGGCCGTGATGGCGCCGGGCTGCGCCCAGGCCGCTTTGTAGCGCGCTACCTCCTCGGGGCTAAAGGTGCCGGGTCGGCTGGTGCCCGCCAGCATTTTCTCGCCAAATTGCCAATTGCGCCGCCGAAACAGGCGCTCGGGCAGCCAGGGCAGTTGGAAAAACAGCATGTACCAGCTGTGCAGCAGCTGGGTAGGCACGCGCCACAGATTGCGCGCCTCGGCAGCTGGATGCGGCACGTTGATGATGGTAGTGCTAGCCAGGTGCTCGGGGTAGTGCGCCGCCAGGTACCAGGTCACAATCGAGCCCCAGTCGTGGCTGATAATGTGCGCCTGCTGGCGGCCAGCGGCAGCAAGCAGCCCGAGCACATCGTCTGCTAATACTGGGATGGTATAGTTACGGATGCCGCGGGGCTTATCGCTCAGGTTGTAGCCGCGCTGGTCGGGTGCCCACACCCGGTAGCCGGCGGCCACTAGCGCCGGCAGCTGTTCGTGCCACGTCTCCCAGTATTCGGGGAAGCCGTGCAACAGGATTGCTAGCGGGCCATCAACCGGCCCGCACTGCACCACGTGCAGCCGCAAGCCATTGGTGAGTACGTCGTGGTGTTCTAGGTTAAGATCCATGCTACCCGTACGTAGGCTGCCGCACTAGTTGTTATGGCCCAGATTTAAGCGGCTACGCCCGGCTGCTCGGCTCCGCCGCGCTGCGCCGCCCGCGCGGCATCGTGCACCTGGCGTACCAGGGGCAGCAGCTCCGACAAGCGGCAGCAGCACGAGAGCCGCGGGGCTTTAGTGGCAAGGCTAGCCACGACCTCCGCGGTAGTGAGCTGAGGGGCTGGGGCCGACGCGACGGCCGGGGCGCGGTGAGAAATTTTCATGGTAAATAGAAGCCGGAACGGCCTGATTGATGCATGACTCCGGCCAGCGGCCGGCTTACTGAACCACCACCGTATCGGTGATGAAGGCGTTGTTGGTAGTCAGAAAATTGAGATAGTAAGTGCCGGCCACGGTGGCCTGAAACTGGTAAGGGACCTGCGCCGTGGTGGTAGTGGCAGTGCACGCGCAGCCGTTGTAAGAAGCGCCAACGGCTACTTGCAGCGTGTTGCCATTGGGCAAGGACTGCACGCTGGTGTAGGTGCCGCAGTCAGTGCCCAGCGAGTAGCGCAGTAGAAATACTACCGGCTGGTTGACGCTCGCCGTCCTGGGCCCCGAGACGCTCGTAATGTTTGCAAAACCCGTCGACTGGCAGACGGGCTCCTTCACGCTGAGGCAGCTGGTCAGCCCGCAGGCGCTATACACAAAAAGACAGGCATTTAAGAAGAATTTCATGGGAAATGAACGGGTTGCTACTAGCTAGCCAGGCGGCTAGCTGCCGCAAGGTACTGGTGCCAATTAGCTTACCCAACCTGGGCAAATAAGTCGAGCTGCTGCGTCACGAGGGCCGAGCGCACGGCCTTACCCCCGAACAAAATCTGCCGGCGCACGCTCTGCGTATCCATCTCGCCGAGGCGGGCCGGGGCCATGCCGCGGGCGGTTAAAAAGTGCTTGGCCCGCTTCATTACCACCCCAAACTGGTGCAGGTGCTCCTGGGTGAGCGAAGTGAAGCGCCGCGCCTGAATAATGCGCTCGGCCGAGCGCCCCCCCACGCCCGGAATGCGCAGAATCAAGGCCCGGTCGGCCACGTTCACATCCACCGGAAACAGGTGGCGGTTGCGCAGGGCCCAGGCGAGCTTGGGGTCGATTTCGAGGTCGAGATACGGGTGCGCTGGGTCCAGGATCTCGTCGGCCTCAAACCCGTAAAAGCGCATCAGCCAGTCGGTTTGGTACAGGCGATGCTCGCGCACCAGCGGCGGCTGCGTCACCTGCGGCAGGCGCGCGTCGTCGGTCACGGGCACGTAGCCCGAGTAGTACACCCGCTTCAGGTTATAGCCCTGGTAGAGCGAGTCGGAGAGCTTGATGATTTGCAGGTCGTTTTCGTCGCTGGCGCCCACGATGAGCTGCGTGCTCTGGCCCGCGGTGGCAAACTGGGGCACCTTTTTGAAGAGCGCCTTTTCCTCCTTATTCTGAATAATGCCGTCGCGAATCTGGCCCATCGGCGTCAGAATCTCGGCGTAGTTTTTCTCCGGTGCCAGGGTAGTGAGGGCTAGCTCCGAGGGCAGCTCAATGTTGACGCTCAGGCGGTCGGCATACAAGCCTGCCTCGTGAATCAGCTCCTCCGAAGCGCCCGGAATGGTCTTGACGTGGATGTAGCCGTTGAAATTGTGCTCGGTGCGCAGGGTTTTTACGATGCGCACCAGGCGCTCCATGGTGTAGTCGGGCGAGCTAAAAATGCCGCTGCTCAAAAACAGCCCTTCGATGTAGTTGCGGCGGTAAAAATTGATGGTCAAATCCACCACTTCTTCCACCGTGAAGGCCGCGCGCTTCACGTCGTTTGAGCGGCGCGACACGCAGTAGGCGCAGTCGAAAATGCAGTGGTTGGTCAGCAAAATCTTCAGCAAGCTCACGCACCGGCCATCCTCCGTGAAGCTGTGGCAGATGCCCATGCCCTCGGCATTGCCCAGGCCTTTCTGCTCGTTTTTGCGCTTGCCGCCGCTGCTGCTGCACGATACGTCGTACTTGGCGGCGTCGGCTAAGATACTTAGCTTTTCCTGGATGCGCTCGTTCATCAGCGAGAAGGTTGTTGCGAGAGTAAAAGTACAGCTAGCTGCCCAGCTGGGCGAGCAATTGGTAAGCTAATTTTTTTAGAAATAGTTCAGGTTTCGGGTTGGTAGTTGCCCACTGCTGCCCGGCCATTGGCCCAGCCCGACTCCTTGCCGGCGCGGGGCGACCATCGTAACTTGCGCTAGTGCCCCTGCGCCCTATGCCGAGTGTTGTTGTCGTTCGCTTTTTAGCCTTGCTGGGCTTGCTGCTCGCCAGCGGGCTCGGGCGGGTGTGCGCGCAGGAGTTTTCTCCGCGCCTGGCTGTGCCGCCCGACTCGCTGCACGCGGCCGAGGTTACCACTAGCCTGCCGGCCGACTCGCTCGGTCGGCGCTTCAACGAGGAGCGCTTGCGGCTGGGGCTGGAGCGCTACACCCGTCGCAAGACTATTGCTGGGCGCGCCCTGTCGGCTTTTTTTCGCCTCACGCGGCCCCGCGAAGAAGACCACGGCCTCGATGCGGTACTGCTCAATCGGCAGTTCGACCAGCACAACTTCAAGATTGTGCGCCGCGTCACCATCACGCCCTTCGACGCCTTCGGCTACAGCCTGAACGACTCGTTGCGGCAGCCGGGCTCGTTTTTAGAGAAAGCCGGCAACGCGGTGCACCTGCGCACGGCGCGCTCCCGCATTCGGCAGCTGCTGCTGTTTCGGCCGGGGCAGCCGCTGCTGCCACAGTCGCTGGCCGAGAGCGAGCGCCTGCTGCGCCAAACGGACGAAATCCTGGACGCCCGCGTGCTGGTGAACGAGGCAACCGCCACCCGCGACAGCGTGGACGTGCTGGTGTACACCACCGATGTGTTCAGCATCACGGGGGGCTACGAGCTGCGCGGGCCCAATGCGGGCATCGTCACGGCCGGCGACCAGAACTTTCTCGGCCTGGGCCACCAGCTCGACAACCGCTACCAGTTTGGCCGCGACCTGCCCCAAAACTGGGGCTACGAAGGCAACTACCGGGTGCCGTTCCGCGACTTCGTGTATGCCAAAGGCTACTACTACAACGAGTTTGAGTCGCATTCGGGCGGCGTGGCCGTGCAGCGCGACTTCTACTCGCCCACCGCCCGCTGGGCGGGCGCGCTGTCGCTCGATGTGTTCAACCTGCGCCTTGTGCTGCCCCGCGACTCCGCGCCGATAGACGGTGCGCAACCCAACTTCAAGTTTCGCTCCTTCACCAACCAAAGCCTGTGGGTGGGCCGCGCCCTGCGCCTGCGCTCCTACGACCTGGGCTACGAGAATCCCGGCCGGCTCATTGTCGCCGCCAGCATCGCGCACGAAAACCACACCACCAACCCCACCGCTACCCCCGAAAACCCGGCTGGCATCCCCGACGACCGCACCCGGACTACCATGCTCGGCACCGTGGGCTACTCGGTGCGCCGCTACTATAAAGACAAGTATCTGTTCGGTTTTGGGCGCACCGAGGACGTGCCGGCCGGTACGCTGCTTAGCCTCACGGGGGGCTACGAAACGAACCCCGTGGGGCCGCGCCGCTACATCAACGTGCGCGTGGCGGGGGCCGGCTACTCCGAGCGCCAGGGCTACCTCTACGGCAGCCTCGGGTTTAGCACCTTCCAGCGCGTGGCCGATGGGGGCTGGGAGCAGGGCTTGCTCAGTGGGCAGTTTTTGTACTTCACGCGCCGCTATCGCCAGGGCAACTACCAGAGCCGCCACTTGCTAAGTGCCAGCTCCACGGTGGGCTTCAACCGCTACCCGGCCGAGGTGCTGCTCAGCGGCATTACCAGCAATGCCGATGGGGTGCGCGGCTTTCGCCCCGAGGGCCAGATCCTGGCTACCAGCCGCTTTTTGGCTCATTACGAAGGCACGGTGTACACGCCCCTGTCGCTGCTGGGCTTTCGTATGGCCATGCTCGCCTTCGCCGATGCCGCCTTCGTAACGCAGAATATAGGCGGCGGCTCGCCCTTCGGCGCGGGGGCGCCCTACACGGGCTTTGGCATCGGCCTGCGCTTTCGCAATGAGCTGACCGTACTGCGCACGTTTCAGTTTTTGCTGGGCTTCTACCCGCGGGGCCAGCTCACACCCAACGGCTTGCGGTTGTTTGAAACCAACCGCGACTCCTATCAATTCAGCGATTTTAGCTTTGGCCAGCCCAGCGTAGTGCGCTACGACTTGCAGTAGAATTTGCTCGTGGCAGAAACCACCGCCCGGGCGAAGTTGGGCGCTTCGGGCAGTAGCAGCACGGCTCTTGCTAGTACTTACTGAGTAGCCTTACTATATACCTGCGTCAGTATTGCGCTGGTTGCGTGCTACCTTAGCCACTGGCCGATCGCCCGGCATCGGGCCGGAGCGACCAGGCTTTTTCGCTTTTTTCAGTTATGGACAACAAAGTTTCCCAGGCCATTCCCGAGGCCACGCTTCAGCAGGCGCTCGACCACCTCACGCAGGTGCGCACCTTGCTAGCGCCCTACTTGCTGTCGCTTACCCCCGATGAGCGTGCGAAAATGCCCAAGATGGGCGAAAAGTCGGTGGAGTTTGTAGCCAAAGCGGCCGATTACAGCCAGTCGCTGGCCCAGCTGCTACCCGGCTACGTCGATGGCCAGGCGCTGCAAGTCGATGCCGGCGTGTACCAGAGCCTGCTGCCCCTCTACAGCCTCCTGCACGGCCTCGTGGCCGACGTAGACAGCACCCGCCTGGAAGCTGGCTCGGAAGGCTACACCGTGGCCCTGCTCGTGTACGCCGCCCTGCAAGCAGCTGCCCAGCAAAACCAGCCCGGCGCCCAGGCGGCCGTGGAGGCCCTGAGCACCCGCTTCGCCGCCCAGCGCAACAACGCCCGAAAAAACAAGCAGCCGGCCAGCTAACCAGAGGCAGTTGGCGGTTGCGCAGACGTTGTAGTCCGCGACTTGGCTGCTACCCGACGCGGGCTACAACGTCCGCGCAACCGCCGTATACTGACCCTGAAACCACTCTAATTCAGTCACTATGCCAGTCATTGATCAATCTGCATTCAGGACCACCTCGCGCCGTCGGTTCAGCGCGTGGGGTGTCGGCTTGGTAGGCCTGCTACTACTAGCCGGCTGTCGAGAGTCGCCATCCCAGCCCCAGCAGCGAGTGGTAGCAGAAACTGACCTTCGCTTCGACGAGCGCTACTACGATTCGGTTCAGATGCCGAACCAAAGCCCCCGTACCAAGCGCGAATGGGCGATTTATACGCAGTTAACACGGTTGCATCTGACGCTGCCGCCGCGCAATAACCAGGGCGAGCTGGTGCCGATGCCGGCCAAGCAGCCCGGCGAGTCCGATTCGGTTTTCGAGATAAACGGCGGCCAGCCGGCTGTCGGCTGGGCGAATGAAGCGCAGGAATTGGCGGATATTCACCGCAAACTAGATTCGCTCAAAGTGCTCGAACATATTCCCCTCACCCCCTACTAATCACGCGCATGGGTATAGAATACAGACGTTATTACTATTTTGCAGACCATTTCTTACTCAGTTAACTCAGTCACTATGCTAGTCATTGACCAATCTGCATGCAGGACCACCTCCCGCCGTCGGTTCAGCGCGTGGGGTATCGGCCTAATAGGCCTGCTACTACTGGCCGGCTGTCGGCGGGAGGCGCCCTCCGAGCCACAGCAGCGAGTGGTAGAAGAAGAAAAGGACCTGCGCTTCGACAGGCGCTACTACGACTCGATTGAGTTGCCGAAGCGCAGCCCCCGCACCGAGCGCGAGCGGGCGATTTATAACCAGTTAATACGCTTGGATATGGCCAAGCCTTTTTACCATAACAGCAAAGGTGAACTGGTGCCGATTCCTCCCAAGCAGCCCGGCGATTCCGATTCCGTTTTCGAGCAGACCGGTGACGAGCCGGTCGTTGGCTTTGCGAATGAAGCGGAGCAATTGGCGGATATTCACCGCAAAATAGATTCGCTCAAAGTTCTCGAACATATTCCCCTTACCCCCCACTAATCACGCGCATGAGTATTGAATTTAAACGCTATGGCTTTTCTTCAAAGGCGCCGGGTCACTCGCACGTGCTCGTTGCCAAACTACGCGGTTTCGGCTGGAGCCGCGGCGACTACCGCCTGCCTGACTTACTGCTCACCATGAGCTATTCGCTGGATAGCAAAGGCAATGTGTTGGAGTTTCCCGCACCCCACCTCGTGTTCCAGCCCGACGGCCCCTGCGATGCGCAACTCAATTTTCCGCATACCAACCTGCACATTAAGTTTATCCACTCGGTCTGTCAGTTTTGGTGTAAGATGGACGCCGTTTTCGGGGAGGGAGTGGTGGTGAAAAAAAGCGCGTCGATAGGTGGCACGCTCGGCGCGGAAAAGGGCGTCAAGGGGGAAGTGCAGGCCGGCGCGGAGATGGGGCAGGAATCACCCGGCACGCGCACGTACGTGCACGCTCTCATCGAGGGCACGCTCAGCGCCAAAGAACAGCTACTTGAAGTATGGGGCAGGGTGATGTAGTACGGCAACCAGCAAGCCGCTGCTGGGTAGAGTCGCCTGTTTCAAAGACTTGGAGGTCTCCCAGAGCTATAGTATGGAAATTGACGGCACGTTCGACAGAATCACCCGGGTAGGGATGGGGGAGATGAAGTAGCCGGCCATTTCAGGGAGGGGGTTTACTAGCTTAAAAGGAGAGCCAGCTCCCCGCCGGGGGGGCTGGCTCTCCTTTTTGCCTGGCTTGCTCTGCGGCGGGAGCAGCCGGCCAGGCTTTTTGCCCGGCTGGCTCCCCTTTTTGCTCAGCCCGCTTGCCTCCGGGTGTAGCCAGCCCCCCTTTTTACCCAGCCTGCTTGCCTCCGAGCGTAGCAGGCTCCCCTTATTGCCTGGCCTGCTCACCGCTCACGTTCGCCTGCCCCACCGGGCACACGTCCAGCATGATGCAACGGCCACAGGCGGGGCTGTGAAAGTAGCAGCATTTCTGCCCGTGAAACATGAGGGCCTCGTGGTGGTCGTACACCTGCTGGGCCGTCCAGCCGGGCGGCAGCAAGGCGGCCAGCAGGCCGTGGGCCGGGCCCTCGCCCACCTTGGGGCCAATGAGGCCGAGGCGCTGGGCCACGCGGTGATGGTGGCTATCGACGGGCATGGCGGGCAGCCGCAACGTGCTGAATAGCAGCGTAGCGGCGCTGGTCTTGGGGCCCACGCCGCTAATGCTTTCGAGCCAGGCGCGGGCCTCGGGAATGGGGCGGTCGGCCAGAAAGTCGAGCGAGCAGGGCGGCAGGTTTTCGTCGCCGCAGCGGCGGCTTAGCTCGTGCAGCACGGCCTGGATGCGCGGGGCTTTCTGCTCGGGCCAGGTGCAGGCGCTGAGGGCGCGCTGCACGTCGAGCACGGGCGCATCGCGCACGGCCTCCCAGGTAGGGAAGGTAGCGCGCAGCTGCTGGTAGGCGCGGTGCGAGTCGGCATTTTTGGTGCGGTGCGAAAGCAGGGCACTTATCAACTCACTGAGCGGGTCTTTATCGCTGAAAAATAAAAAGGGCGCGCCGTAGGCCGCGCACAGCCGCTGGTGGGCCAGCAAGGCGAGCGCCTGGCGCGCAGCAAAGTCGGTAGGAGCAACGGGAACGGCGCGGGAAGCAGGCATAAAAAAGGGTACTGCAAACTCCGCTCGGAAGTTCGCAGTACCCGGCTGGTCAGCTCCCAATTTTTCACCGGTACTGGCCCGTGCTGTTGTAGAGCGCGATGGCTTGGCGCTGGGCCGAAGACTGTTTGCCTTGCAGCACCAGCGGCACGATGAGCACCGGAATGGCCGCGTAGAATAAGGGTGAAATACCCGCTGAGTTGGGGCGCAGCGACTGAAGCAGGCCAGCTACCAGCAGGCCACCGCCCGCCACGTAGGCCAGGGTAGTGGCAGTTTGGTAGTGGCCAGCCTGGGCTAGCAGCTCCTGGGCGCCGGCGTTGTCGGCAGTAGCCAGCGCCAGGTTGCGCGAAGTCAGGTTCTGAATCGGGCCGTTGTCCTTCGAGAAATACTCGGTCTTGGTAGTGCGGTAGCCCCCGTAGGGAGAGCCGCCAAAGCCACCGTAGCCCATGCCCCCGTAGCCAAAGCCGCCGTACCCCAGGCCCCCATAGCCCGGCGAGTAGCTGGTATTATAGGTGGCATAGAGGCTGATGCGCCCGGTTTTTTCGCGTCGTAGCGTGGCCTCGCGCGAGGAGCCCGGCAGGTTGGTGCGCACAAAATGCCCGTTTTCATTCTCATAAAAGCCTACTTCGGCAAGGTCGACGCGGCGCTGGCCGTCGAGCAGAATGAAGCTGTGGCCAAACAAGGGCGACTTCACTTCCACGTCGGTCACGTTGTACACCGCCCCATTCTTGAGGCCCACCTGGTAGCGGGTGGGTCGCGTCGAGCCACCCATGATGTAAGGCCGGTTGAAGGGCGAAGCCCCCGGATCGGGCGGCGGTGCGGTAGCTGGGCCGGGCTGCGGCACCGCGGCCGGCGAAGTAGCTACCGGCGTGGGCCGCGTCGAATCGGCGGCCACCGCGGAGGCCGGGGCGGTAGGAGCTGGGGTAACGTCGATTTGGCGCGGCGTAGAAGCGGCCTGGCGAGGAGCCGGCGTCGGCAGTGTGGGCGCACCACCCAGCTGCCGGGGGGCATCTTGTGCGGTGGCAGTTAAACTACTGGCGGCCAGGCCTAGGGCCAGGGCCGCAACAAGCGGAGATTTCATGCAGGCAAATAAAAGCCATATTGACCAACGTTGGCCAGCCAGCCCCTAACGATGCACTGCCCCGCAAAAGTGCCGGCCCCGCCGCCAGCGCTAAATTAGCTGGCTAACTGCTCTTTGCCGACACTTAGCGGCGGGCTCGGCGGGCTGTTAAAATACTGTGGATAATTACTTTAACAGCTTTTCCAGCAAGCTCAGGCTGTCCACCAGATTTTCACTCGAAGCAAAGTCCAGGGGCTTTAAAATGTAGCCGCTTACCCCAAGCTGATCGGCCGCGGCGCGGTCGAGGTCCAGGCCCGAGGTGGTGGTAATGAACACCGGAATATCCTGGATGGCCGGCGTGGCGCGCAGCACCGCCAAAGATTCGAGCCCATTCATGCGGGGCATGTTCAGGTCGAGCAGGATGACTTCGGGCCGCGGGTCGAGGGCGGTCACGCCGTTGCGCCCCAGCAGTAGGTCGAGCGCTTCTTCGCCATTAAAAGCCGGGTGCAGCTCGTGCGGCACGTTGAAGCGGGCGAATGACTTTTGGGCCATCATCGTATCGAAAATATCGTCTTCAACCAACAGAACGGAACGCATAGCAGGAGGTAAAATGAAATAATTAGGAGAATAATCCACTGGCTAGCCACGCAGCTAGCCAGACGCACCGGCTAGCCAGTTATTTTCTTGGGCCAGGTAAAGATGAAAGTGGCGCCCTGGCCCAGCGCCGACTCGACGCGGATGCTGCCCTGCTGGTCTTCGACTACTTTTTTAACGATGCTGAGGCCAATGCCGGTGCTTTCGGCGGTGTGGCGGTCGCGCAGGGTCTGGAAAAGCAGGAATATTTTGTGGTGGTGCTCGGGCGCAATGCCAGGGCCATTATCCTGCACCCGAAACTCGTACTGGCTGCCCAGGTCGGTAGCTTCCACCCGAATGCGGCCGGGGCCGCTGGGAACATGATACTTGGCGGCGTTGCTGAGCAGGTTGGTAACTACCTGCTGCAAGCTGAGGCGATCGGTGGTAAAAGTGGGTAGGCCAGGGGCCAGCTCCAGCTGAAAGCCGGGTGGCACCACCAGGTCGGCCACTTCGCGCACCAGCTGGGGCACGCTCACCTCTTGCAGCTGGCGCTCGGTGCGGCTGGCGCGGGCATAGGCCAGCAGGCCGTTGATGAGGTCTTCGAGGCGGGCCAGCCGGCCCTTCATTTGGGCGAGGTAGGTGCGCAGCTGCGGCGAAAGCTCATCAGGTAGTTCTTCCTCCATCCATTTCACAACGGTGCCCAGGCCGCGCAGCGGGGCCTTGAGGTCGTGCGAGGCCACGTAGGCAAATTGGTCGAGTTCCTGGTTGCGGTTTTCGAGGGCAGTAAAGGCCGTATCGAGCGCCTGCGTCATCTGATTCAGCAAGGTGGCTAGCGAGGCCAGCCGGTCGGCCTGCTGGCCCGAATCAACGATTTTTACCTTATAATCGCCTTGCACCACCTGCCGGGTCAGGTGCTCCATCGCCCGGATGCGCTGGGCCATATCGAGGTTGGTGCGCGTCAGTTCCTGCCGCAGGCGGTCATTGGCCGTAAGCTCGCCCACTATCTTATTGAAGAGCCAGAGTACGATGATAACGGCCAGCACCGCCGACACGATAATGGCCGTTGGCGCAAGCTTCTGAAACAGGTTTTGCTGGCTGTTGCGGGCACGGAGCAGGGCTTCTTCGCCCAGCCGCAGGCGCGTTACCACGCTCCTAAACTGCCGCAAGGGCTGGCGCTCGCTCCGCATCAGCGACTGCGCCACCGCGGGTGATGGTACGTAGTGGCGATAAGATTCCAGCTCGCGTGCCTGGTTATTCAGCAATTGGCGCACGGTATCGACGCGGGCGTGCTGGCTGGCATCGTCGAGTACCAGCTGATGCAGCTGGCAGGCTTGCACCTGCATGTGGGCCGCGTAGTTGGCGTAGCTGCGCAGGTAGGAAGTATCGCTGAGGATCAGGTAGCTGCGCATGTTGCTTTGGGCATCGCGGATGGAAATCCGCAGGTTGTCCGTCTGCTGTAGCACGCGGTACGAGTGCTCGACCAGCTTGGTGTAGCGGCCCAGCTGCTGGATGGTGACGTAGGCCGTAATGGACGTAGCCGCCAGCACCGACAAGGCGATCGCAAAGCCCAGCAGTATCTTGGTATTGAGCCGAATAGCCACGAGAAAAATAAAGGAGAAACTGAAGTAAAAGACATCGGTGCTGCCCAGCCTGCCAGTGGCAGCACGAAAGTAACGGCACCGTAGGCTAGCTGCTGCCTCAGCGAGCCCAGTGCCTTGGCTGGCCTGGCTGGGGCCTACCTTCGCGGTTATGTTTGCCGCCCGCCCCGCTCAACCCGACCGCATTACCAGCCTGCACAACCCGCGCATCAAGGAGGTGCTGCGTTTGCAGGAAAAATCGGCCGAGCGCCGCCGCCAGGGGCTCACGCTGGTCGAGGGCTACCGCGAACTGACCAATGCCCGCCAGGCCGGCTGGGCCGTGGCGACGCTCCTGGTGTGCGCCGAGCTGGCCGGCGAGGCCCTCACGCAGGAATTGCTGGCGCCCGCTCAGCTAGTGCCGCGCCCCTACGAGTTTTTGCCCGTGAGCGCCGCCGTGTTTGCCAAGCTAGCCGTGCGCGAGCGCTCGGATGGGGTGCTGGCCGTATTGCGCACCCCGCGCCGCACGCTAGCCGGCCTCGACCTGCCCGCCAACCCGCTGGTGCTGGTGCTGGAAGCGGTAGAAAAGCCGGGCAACCTCGGCGCCATCCTGCGTACCGCCGACGCCGCCCCGGCCCACGCCGTGCTGGTCGGCGACCCGCGCACCGACCTCTACAATCCCAATGTCATCCGGGCCAGCCTGGGCGGCATCTTTACGGTGCCTACCGTGGCCGCGCCCATGTCCGAGGTGCTGGCTTTCCTCCAAGAAAAAGGTATTCGCACCTTCGCCGCTGCCCTCGCCGATGAGGCCAAGGACTACACCGCCGCTAGCTTCACCGGCCCCACGGCGCTGGTGCTCGGCACCGAAGCCGACGGCCTCACGCCCGCCACGCGCCAGGCCTGCGACGAGACGGTCATCATCCCCATGCGCGGCGTACTCGACTCGCTCAACGTGAGCGTAGCCGCCGCCGTGCTCACCTTCGAGGCCGTGCGCCAGCGGGCCTAAAAGAGGAAGACTGGCTAGTCAATCTGCCTCTTTTTTTCAGTAGAAAGCGCCCGGCTTAGTAAGATTTGTAGGGCAAAAATTTGCCACTCATCACGATGCTAACGCGGTCGCCATTGGGGTTGGGCTCGCGGGTAAGGTCCATCGAAAAGTCAATGGCACTCATAATTCCGTCGCCAAATTCTTCGTGAATAAGCTCCTTGAAGGTGAGGCCATACACGCTCACCAGCTCGTAGAAGCGGTAGATAAGCGGGTCGGTAGGCACGGCCGTGGGCAAGGAGCCTTTGTAAGGTACGATTTGTAGCCAAGCGGTTTCCTCATCGTCCAGGCCAAACAAGGCTTTGGCTACGGCCGCTTGCGCAGCGGTTAGCTTCATCTGGCCGAGTAGGGCGGCAGTGGTCCATTCCTTGCTCTGGCCGATTTGCTGGGCGATATCGGCCCAGCGCAGGCCATTTTTAACCTTGGCAGCAATAATTTTTTGGGTAACGGTGGCGCGATCCATCAAGTGAGAGGCTCAAGGTGAAAGTAAGTCAACGGCTGGCTCCCAAACTTGTTTGGCGCGTGAGCTAGTACACTGCCAATTCAAAACCCAGCTCCTGGGCTAGCTGGCGCGCTTTCTCCGCCTGCGCATCGGCCACTACGCTCAGTGGGTACGAGTCGCTATCGAGCGTCAGCAGAACCAGCGCCAGGCCCAGTGGCTCCAGCGCATCCTGCACGGCATCGAGCAGGTCGGGGCCGCTGGCGCTGCGGCTAGTGGCCAAGCGCAAGCGCTCGGGGCGCTGCTGCCGCACCAAGATGTCGTTAAGGCCTTCGGCAGTATCGGCCGCCGGGTCTTGCCAGTCGCTTTCCCACAGCAAGTCTTCGCTCAGCAGCGCGTCGATCAGGGCTACATCGCGCAGTTCCTGCGCCGGTAGCTCCGCTTCGATGCCGCGCTCGGCGAGCTCCTCCGCGTACTGGGCCTGATAAGCAGCGGGGTCTTGTAGTGCCAAGGTGAGCCGCGCGCGCACGCGCTCCGTGGCGGCACTGTCGGCCAGGGTAAAAAACTGGATGAACTGGGTAAGGGAAGGAGAAGCCATGCTAAAAAAGCGTCTTGTAGTAAAAGAAAAAGGCGCAGCCGAAGCCGCGCCTTTTTTATAAAATCCCACTGCTGGCCTACTCGGCCGTCTTGGCGTAGCGCAGACGCTCGTTTTCGTCGAGCAAAATCTTGCGCATGCGCACCGACTTGGGCGTTACTTCCAGGTACTCATCCTTCTGGATGTATTCCATGGCTTCTTCGAGCGAGAACTGGCGCTTGGGAACGATTTTGGCGTTGTCATCCGTACCCGAGGCCCGCATGTTGGTCAGCTTCTTACCCTTCTGGATGTTGATGGTCAGGTCGTTGGGGCGGGTGTGCTCGCCGATAACCTGGCCAGCGTATACTTCCTCGCCTGGGTCTACAAAGAACGAACCCCGGTCCTGCATCTTATCGATGGTGTAAGCGGTGCCAGGGCCAGTTTCGAGCGAAATCAGCGAGCCCGCGATGCGGCCCGGGATTGGGCCTTTGTGGGGCTCGTAGGCCGCAAAGCGGTGGTTCATGATGGCTTCACCTGCGGTGGCGGTCAGCACGTTATTGCGCAGGCCAATAAGGCCACGGCTCGGAATGCTGAACTCCAGGTGCTGCAAGTCGCCCTTGGGCTCCATGATGGTCATTTCGCCCTTGCGCATGCTCACTAGCTCGATAACCTTGCCAGCGGTTTCCTCCGGCACGTCTACTACGAGCAGCTCGACGGGCTCCAGGCGGTGGCCATTATCATCTTCCTTAAACAGCACCTGGGGCTGGCCCACTTGCAGCTCATAGCCCTCGCGGCGCATCGTTTCGATGAGCACTGACAAGTGCAGAATGCCGCGGCCAAACACCAAGAAGGTATCTTCCTTGTCGGTAGCCTGCACGCGCAGCGCCAGGTTTTTCTCGGTTTCCTTGAACAGGCGGTCGCGCAAGTGGCGCGAGGTCACGAACTTACCTTCCTTGCCAAAGAACGGCGAGTTGTTGATGGTGAACAGCATGTTCATCGTCGGCTCGTCGATGCTGATGCGGGGCAGCGCCTCCGGGTTTTCAGCATCGGCCAACGTATCACCAATATCGAAGCCTTCGATGCCCGACACGGCGCAGATTTCGCCGCTACTTACCGACTCCACTTTGTTGCGGCCCAGGCCTTCAAACACGTGCAGCTCCCGGATTTTTACTTTCTTGATGCTGCCGTCGGCCTTCATCAGGCTCATGTTACCGCCCTCTTTCAGGGTGCCGCGGTGCACGCGGCCGATGGCGATGCGGCCTACGAACGACGAGTAGTCGAGCGAGGTAATCTGCATCTGCGGGGTGCCCTCCAGCACCGGCGCGGGCGGAATCGAAGCCACTACCGCGTCGAGCAGCGGAATGATGTCGTCGGTTTTTACTTTCCAGTCGGTGCTCATCCAGCCCTGCTTGCTCGAACCGTAGAGGGTCACGAAATCAAGCTGATCTTCGGTAGCCCCGAGGTTGAACATGAGGTCGAAAACCTGCTCGTGCACCTCGTCGGGCCGGCAGTTTTCCTTGTCTACCTTGTTCACTACCACGATGGGTTTCAGGCCCAGGCCTAGGGCTTTACCTAGCACGAAGCGGGTCTGTGGCATGGCACCTTCGAAGGCATCTACGAGCAACAGCACGCCGTCGGCCATTTTCAACACGCGCTCTACCTCACCACCGAAGTCGGCGTGACCAGGAGTATCGATGATGTTGATTTTCACGCCGTTGTAGCGTACCGATACGTTTTTGGAAACGATGGTAATGCCGCGTTCCCGCTCCAGGTCATTGTTGTCCAGGATGAGGTCGTCGAAGTGCTGGTGCTCGTCGAAAATCTTAGAGGCGTGGATAATCTTATCCACCAAAGTCGTCTTGCCGTGGTCAACGTGGGCAATGATGGCGATATTCCGAATGTTCTGAGTCATACGTAAGTTTTTGCGGCCGCAAAGGTACGGGTTTTTAGCTAGAAAACCCAGATTCCTTTTTTATGTCTCTTGCCTAACGCCTGGGCCCGGCCCAAATGTTCCGGACTGAGTATGCGCATCTTAGCTTCGGCTAGGGCAGGGCTGGCCCGCCGCTAGTTGGCTAGCGCCATCCGAACGAGTAGGCTTTTACGTTTGTTAAATCCGCGTAACCTGTTCGTGTTTCTGCCCCTTTCTATGCGTCTTTCCCTGCTTTCGCTGCTGCTGAGTGCCGTAGCCCTCACGCCCGCTTGCTCCCAGAGCCACGCCGACCAGCCCCAAACGGTAGCTGCCGTGCCTACTGGCCCGAAGGGGGCTACCGTCACCACCGCCAAGTACCCCCAGGCCCAGCCCGTGACCGGCAAGCCGGGGGAGTTTCCAGTAGTCAAAGCCGATGCCGAGTGGAAAAAGCAGCTTACTCCCGCGCAGTACTACATCTTGCGTGAAGAAGGGACTGAGCCCCCGTTCCACAATAAGTATTTTGATAACCACGCCGTCGGCAACTATTACTGCGCTGCTGACCACAACTTGTTATTTTCCTCCGATGCCAAGTTTGAGTCGGGCACTGGCTGGCCGAGCTTCTGGGCCCCGGCTTCCAACGCCAGCGTCAAGGTAAAGTCGGATAACAGCTTCGGAATGAGCCGCGACGAGATTGTTTGCGCCAAGTGTGGCGGCCACCTGGGCCACATCTTCAACGATGGCCCCAAGCCCACTGGCGAGCGCTATTGTATGGATTCGGATGCCATGCTATTCGAAAAGAAGTAGGCCTAACTCGCAGCCGCTACTTGCGTTTAAGCAAGCGGTAGCTTGCTCCAAGCTACCTCCTTTTGCTCGAAAACCATGCGCTTTCCTACCTCGCTCCGCTGCTTATGGCTAGCCGCGCCAACCTTACTAGCCGCCTGCTCCGCTACCGAGCGCACCTCCGAAGCGGCCGCCCCGCGTGCCATGCCCACCGAAGTCGTGACTGATGCCGACCGCCGCGCCATTTATAATTCCAACGGCCAAGTGCGTTCCGCTAGTACGGGTATCCCCATCCCCGATGCCACCCCCAATACCCAGCACCTTGGTGAGCAGGCCTCCGACATCAACCGCTTCAAGCGCCCCGAAACGCTGAATACCAACGACGCCAATAATACTACTACCGAAACCAGGCTCCGGCGCATCGACGAGTCTATTCCCGATACCCTGAGCCGCCCGTAGGGCTGGTGCGGGAGCCACACAAGAATTGCTTACTAACCAAAAAGCCGCTCCTAGGGCTGGAAGCGGCTTCTTGGTTTGCGAAACACAATGAACTAGCAGCAGCTAGACGGTATCTACTGCTACGCTGTCATTGGTAGTTCCCTTAGGCGTGTTCAGGGTGTCAGTACTGCCCGCATCTTGGCGCCTGGACCGGCCAGCGCCTCGGCTATTGCCAGCGACTGGGCGCGTGCTGCTAGCGGGGCGGCTCGCTGGTTTCTGGTTAGGAGCAGCTTTGTTCCCGCTGGCTTTAGGCTTGGTGGTAGCCTGTCGGCCTGAGCTAGTAGGCGCCGCAGTGGCAATATCGGCCTCAGTTTCTCCATCCTGGCTAGCTGGAGCCGGCAAGTTGCTATCGGTAGTATGGCCCGGCGCGACAGAATCATAATGCCGTACTAAGGTGTGCAGCGCTTGCTCAAACATGCGCTCAGTATCGGCGTCGAGGCGCTGCGTAGCTTCTTTTACTACTTCTTTCAGCTTAGCTTTCGTTTCTTTGCGAATGCGAGCCACTACTTCGCTCATGCGCACATCCAACTCCTTTTGCAGTTGCTTGGCCGCTGCTTTGAGCGTCTGCTTCTGGTTAGCTTTCTTTTCGGCCCGGTCAGCTGTCAATTCTTTGGTAGCGTGGCGGCCAGCTTTATCGGCCTTGCCCTGCAATTTTTCCTCGGGCGTGCGTTTGGCAGAGGGTACCGGAGCTACTTCTGCCGGAGTATTTTTTTTGGCCATGAGTGCGAGTGTGTTGGGGAAGAAATAGAAGTAAAGGGCTGCCCGATTGGTTACGCTAATTACTTAGCTGGCAAACGGTACTCCTGATTTTTTGTTGGAAATAAAAAATGCTTTTTTATTTCTGTTTAATGTAAAATAGTTTCCAGGCAATTCGCGACAGTTATTGCCAGGGATTAGTCACGGTTTCAGGTGATTGATAAAGCTTGCCAACCTAGGCGAATTTGATTATCGTTTCTTAGTAATGAGCTCACTACCAAAACGCTACACCGTCACGGCGGCTTTGCCCTACGCCAATGGTCCCGTGCACATCGGGCACCTAGCCGGGGTTTATTTGCCAGCCGATATTTACGTGCGCTACCTGCGGGCGCAAAACCGGGACGTAAAATTTATCTGTGGCTCCGATGAGCACGGGGTTCCTATTACCATTCGGGCTCAAAAAGAAGGCGTTACGCCCCAGCAAGTGGTCGATAAATATCACGCACTGATTCGGGATTCCTTCCGCGATTTTAGCGTGTCGTTTGACGTTTACTCGCGCACTTCCTCTGCCACGCACGCCGAAGTATCGAGTGAGTTCTTTAAGAAGCTCAACGCCGACAATAAATTCATCGAGCAAACTACGCAGCAGCTGTATGATGAGCAAGCCGGCCAGTTTTTGGCCGACCGCTACGTGGTGGGCACCTGCCCCAATTGTGGCAATGAAAACGCTTACGGCGACCAGTGCGAGCGGTGCGGCAGCTCGCTGAGCCCCACCGAGCTAATTAATCCGCGCTCAATGCTTAGCGGCAATACGCCAGTACTACGCGATACCAAGCACTGGTTTTTACCACTCAACGAGTACGAGCCCTGGCTGCGCGAATGGATAATCGAGGGCCATAAAAACGACTGGAAAACCAACGTGTATGGCCAGTGCAAATCATGGATTGACCAGGGCTTGCACCCCCGGGCCGTCACCCGTGATCTGGATTGGGGAGTGCCGGTGCCCGTGCCCGGCGCCGAAGGTAAAGTGCTGTATGTGTGGTTTGATGCGCCTATCGGCTACATCTCCGCCACCAAGGAAGGATTTCCCGATGACTGGCAGAAATACTGGCAGGACCCGGAAACCAAACTAGTGCATTTTATCGGCAAGGATAATATTGTCTTTCACTGCATTATTTTCCCGGTAATGCTGAAGGCGCACGGCGACTATATTTTGCCCGATAACGTGCCCGCCAATGAATTTTTGAACCTCGAAGGAGATAAAATCAGCACCTCGCGCAACTGGGCCGTGTGGCTGCACGAATACCTAGCCGATTTTCCGGGCCAAGCTGATATTCTGCGTTACGTGCTCTGCGCCAATGCACCCGAAACCAAGGACAACGATTTTACCTGGAAGGATTTCCAGGCGCGCAATAATAACGAGCTGGTAGCTACGCTGGGCAATTTTGTAAACCGCGCGGCGGTGCTTACCCAAAAGTTTTTTGAGGGCAAAGTACCCGAACGCGGCGACTTAACCGAAGTCGAAGAAGAGGTTTTTCGGCAGCTGGCTGACTTCCCGGCGCGCGTAGGAGAATTGATCGAGAATTACCGCTTTCGCGACGCGCTGGCCGAAGTAATGAACCTGGCCCGCCTCGGCAATAAATACCTCGCCGATACGCAGCCCTGGCACCTTATCAAAACCGATGCGGCGCGCACGGGCACCGTGTTGCACGTGGCGCTGCAAGTAGCAGCTGCGCTGGTGCCGCTACTCACGCCATTCTTGCCCGACTCGGCCGCCAAGCTCGCTACGATGCTCAATTTCGAGCCGGGCGACTGGCAGAGCGCGGCCCGTGCCGAGCAGCTGCCGGCGGGCCACCAGCTGCAAGAGCCCGCGCTGCTGTTTGCCAAAATCGACGATGCAGTAGTGCACGCTCAGGTACAGAAGCTGTTGGATACGAAAAAGGCCAACGCGCTAGCTGCGGCGCCCGTCGTTACGGCTAAGGAAAACGTCAGCTTCGACGAGTTCGGCAAAATGGACTTGCGCGTCGGCACGATTATCGCCGCCGAAAAAGTCGCTAAAACCAAGAAGCTGCTCAAACTGATTATTGCTACGGGCCTCGACCAGCGCACCATCGTCAGTGGCATTGCCGAGTCGTTTATTCCGGAGGCCCTTATTGGGCAGCAGGCCATGGTATTATTGAACCTGGCTCCCCGCGAAATAAAAGGTATTCAGAGCCAAGGAATGCTCTTGCTAGCCGAAAATGCCGATGGTAGCCTCGCGCTCATGCAGCCCGGCACTGCCGTGCGCAATGGCAGCGCCATCCTGTGATGAGGTGGGTAGTTACGCTGGACCAGTTTAGGGCACTGAGCTGAAGAAGCTGCTGGTGAGCGTGATAAGGAGGCTGGTAGTCGATACTGGAAACGGGTCGTTCGCGAAGCTCAAGGCGCGCCCATAAGTTTCCAAGACCGGTAGTTGGGTTTCAGCCTGGGCATGATCGTCGCAGTCGCCGCGGCAGACACCTGGTTAGCCTGAGTAGGCTTGGGCTGGTCGAGCAGCCCGTAGGTAGAGGCGCTCGTGTGCAGGGTAAAGCACTTAGGTTTAGTAGGTTGGAGGATATCTTTCATGACATGCGAAAGAGTAGCCCCGATCCTGTCTAGAATTACCCGCCCACCTCATTCTGCTGGTGCATGGTACGAACGACGTGCTGGCCAAGCTGCGCCAAGCTACCGCCGCCAAACGCCTCAACTGACGCATCTGCGGCTTGGTGCTGGCTGTGGTGGAGGAACTGCCGGAGTAGCGAAGGGGTGGGTAACTACCAGCGCGCCAGTCTAGGAGGCATCTGCGAAGTGAAACAAAGAACCGAGTTGCAGTAGCTGCAAGCAGCGCCGCAGCGGATCATTGACATTGCGCAGCCAGATGCTGGCCCCAGCCTGGCGCAACCGCAGCAGCTGCGACACCACGTGGCTAACGCCGAGCGTGCGCTGGCAGCGCAAGTGCCCGCAGTCGATGTGCAGCGGCTGGTGAGCCAGGAGTGAGCTGCGCAGCTGCGTGCATGCTGCTTCAACGGCCGCGGTTTCATCCAGGTCTAGGGTGGTCAGTGGCAAGGCCAGGGCGGCCGGGGCGGAGCTAGGGAGAGCGCGCATTTTCAAATAGGTAGGAGTGAGAGTAGACCGCCCCAGCGCAGGCAACTAGCTGGGGCGGAGCTGACGGTGCGTCAGCCTCCGCTCAGATCCGTCAAAAGTAGCCACCGTCCCACTGTACTTCAGTCAGTTAAAATGCTTATTTATAAGCGGCTAATAAGGTGCCCAGCCTCCGTAGTTAGCCCGCTTGCGCCGGGTAGCTGCGGAGGCGGGCGGCGTAATGTACCTAGGTGCATTTGCCAAGTTTACGGCCGAGCACTGCGTCATTTGCCCCGCCCTGGCTCCCTGTTTGCGCACTTGGTAGCCGATCCGGCTAATACATAGGTATTTTCTTCGGGCGGCTGGTTATCAGCGAGAATCCCGTAGCCCAGCAGCTTGGGTCACTTAAGCAGCACTTCAAACTGGAGCTTCCCGGTCACGCGGCTGCGGCTGGCTGCCCTTTGGAGGCGGGCTTGGTAGTGGCTACCTCTTCCGAGTCGCTGCCCGGCACGGCGCGCAGCACCAGGCGCAGGGCCTGCCCGGAGCCGAAGTAACTGAAGGTCCAGTCGATGAGCGCCACGGCTTTGTTGCGG
>Ga0160429_1000354_pt1 | contig 48852 bp, 43 predicted proteins | sample SolpanmetagenomR_FD_108199 | JGI IMG/M metagenome (GOLD analysis project Ga0160429, IMG submission 108199) | Solar panel surface microbial communities from Lawrence Berkeley National Laboratory, California, USA - R | ecosystem: Engineered > Built environment > Solar panel > Unclassified ... | reverse complement strand
TCAATCAGCGGCACGCCGCCGGGGTGCTGGGCCTGCACCAGCTCCAGGTTGCGCACCGTGAAGCGGTCGAGCCACACGTACTTATCCTCTTCGAGGCGGCCTAGCGAGGCTACGTGCTGAATATCAGTGTGCTTGGTTTCGGCCAGGTAGTGCAGGATGCACCCGGCCGCAATCACGCCTTCCTTCAGGTTATCAACCCCAAAGCCCTTGAGTGAGGTGGTGCGGAAGTGCCGCGTGAGCGTATCGTGGGCGTAGTCCTGCCCGAAAACCCACTCGTCGAGCGCGTAGGTGCAGAAATCGGGGCCGAAGTGCCCCTCAAATTCGCCCCGGCTGCGCTTGCAAAACAGCACCTCGGCGGGCCGGAAGTTTTGCAGCAGCTTGCCCAGGTACTCCACGGTGCCCTGCGCGGCCAGAAACTCGCCGGTGCTGATGTCCAGAAACGAGATGCCGGCCTCCGTTTTGCCAAAGTGTACGGCGGCGAGGTAGTTGTTCTGGCGGCGCTCCAGGGTGTTGTCGTGCAGGCTCACGCCGGGCGTCACGAGCTCGGTTATCCCGCGCTTCACGAGGCCCTTGGCCTGCTTGGGGTCTTCGAGCTGGTCGCAGATGGCCACCCGCTGGCCGGCGCGCACCAGCTTGGGCAGGTAGGTGTCGAGGGCGTGGTGCGGGAAACCCGCCAGCGCCACCTCGCTGGCCGTGCCCGCCCCGCGCTTGGTGAGCGTGATGTCGAGGATGCGGGCGGCCGTGACGGCGTCCTCACCGAAGGTCTCGTAAAAGTCGCCCACCCGAAACAGCAGCACCGCGCCGGGGTGCTCGGTTTTGAGCTGGTAATACTGCCGCATGAGCGGCGTATCGGCCACCGCGGCGGGCTTGATGTGGTCGGGCCCGAGCTGCTTGATGGCGAACTTGGACGGCGGGGCGGCGGGGGCAGGGGCGGTAGACAAGGCAGGAGCGCGAACTTTGGGGCTCGCGTTAAAAAGCAGAATAAGGTACCAACGCGGCGAGCGAGGCTTTTTTAAACCAACACCGCGAACGACAAAGTTCGCCCAATTTCAATGCGCAAACTCACGATGCAGGAGCTGAACCGCCTGCCGGTGGCCGATTTTAAAGCTACCACCAAAAGCCCGGTGGTGCTGGTGCTCGACAATGTGCGCTCGCTGCACAACGTGGGCGCCGTGTTTCGCACCGCCGACGCCTTTGCCCTGGAGCGCCTCTACCTGTGCGGCGTCACGGGCCGGCCGCCGCACCGCGAAATCACCAAAACGGCCCTGGGCAGCACCGAATCGGTGGCCTGGACGCACACCGCCACCACCCTGGAAGCGGCGCAGCAGCTCCTCGCCGCCGGCTACCAGCTCGTGGCCGTGGAGCAAACCACCGGCTCGGTGCCGCTGCCGCAGTTTCGGCCCGCCCCGGGCCGCCCGCTAGCCCTGGTGCTGGGCAACGAGGTCTTCGGCGTGGCTGACGAAGTGCTGGCCTTGTGCGAGGCCGCCGTGGAGATACCGCAGCTCGGCACCAAGCACTCGCTCAACGTGAGCGTGGCGGCTGGCGTGGTGCTCTGGGACGTGCTCAGCAAGCTGGCCGTCTTCGCGTAGGGGCGCCGGGCACGCTGTAGGAAAGAATTCACTTTTTCGGCGATTTTTTAGGAGCCTGAACAGGTGGCATTTGGGAAATTTGTTTATCTTTGAAGCCTTACGCCGCAACCTCTTTTTTGTCCCTAATTCCTTTTCTATGACGTTGTTTTCTACCCGTTTGGGCTGTCACACGCTGGCTTTGGCCGCGGCGCTGGCGTTGCCGGGCCTGGCGGCCGCGCAGCAAGCTCCCGCAGCGGTGTCGGCCTTTGCGACCCGCGCCCGCGCCCAGGGCCTGAGCGCCAGCGATGTTTCCAACCCGCTCGTTACCAACAGCTATACTGATGCCAGCACTGGCATCACGCACACCTATCTGCAACAGCGGGTAAACGGCTTGGTGGTGTTCAACGCCACCGGGGCCGTGCACACCGACAAAACGGGCAAGGTAATTTTTGCGGCCCAGGATTTCGTGTCCGATGCTGCGGCCAAAGCCGCCGCCCCTAGCCCCGTTCTCACGCCCGAGCAGGCCGTGGTGGCCGCCGCGGTGCGCCTGGGCCTGCCCCGGCCCGTGGGCCTGCGCACGCTGATGGAAGCCCGCGTGGCCGACGGCCTGCTGTTCAACAACGGCGGTATTTCGGAGGAAGACATTCCGGTGCGCCTCATGTACACCCGCCAGGGCGATAAGCTGGCGCTGGTGTGGGAGGTCGGCATTGCGCAGCTCGACCAGGAGCACCACTGGCACGCCCGCGTAGACGCCACCACCGGCCAGCTGGTGGATAAGAACGACTTCGTAACCAACGAGCTGGTGACGTTCCGCGAGCAGCTGGTGCGCGCCGCGGCCCGCCAGCAGCAAGCACAGGCCTTTGCCCCGGCCGCCGCCAAGTCGGTGCTCAGCACCAACGCGCCGGCTAATAGCCTTACGGTAGTGCCGGTACCCAACGAAAATCCGCTCGTTGGGGGGCGCACCAGCGTGCTGCTGAGCTCGGCCAACCCGCTGTACTCGCCCGTGGGCTGGCAGGTGGCCGAGTCGAAAGTGCCCATGGGCTTCTTTGCCGACAGCTACTCCCTGCTGTCGAGCGGCAAGTACCTGACGCGCGGCAACAACGTGGCCGCCTACGATGACAACGTTACGACGACTTCGGGCAACGGAGTTTTGAACTCGACCACGAACTCGCCCGATGGCACCAGCACGCTGACCTTCGACTACGCCTACGACCAGTCGAAGGGCCCGCGCGACGCCAGCAACCTGGCCGCCGGTATCACCAATCTGTTCTACTGGAACAACATGCTCCACGACGTGATGATGGCGCATGGCTTCGATGAGGTATCGGCCAACTTCCAGTATAAAAACCTGACCACTGACCCTACTACCGGCGCCAAGCTGGGCAAGGACAATGACTTCGTGCGGGCCGAGTCGCAGGATGGCAGCGGGCGCAACAACGCCAACTTTTCGTCCCCGGCCGATGGCGCCTCGGGCCGGATGCAGATGTACCTGTTTGATAACACGGCCGCCAACACCTTGACGATAAGCGCACCCAGCAGCATCGCGGGCACGTATAAGTTTGGTACTGCCTCGTTTGGCGCTTCTGTTGCGAAGCTAACGGCTACCACCGCCTTCGCTGGCAATATTGTGGTTATCAACGACGGGGTATCGGCCGATGGCGGCGTACACTCGTGCGCCGCTCCCACCAACGCGGCTGCCATTGCCGGCAACATCGCCTTGATTCAACGCGGCGGCTGCACGGCTCCGGCCAGCAATAATTACACTGATAAAGTGAAATTTGCGCAAAACGCCGGCGCTATCGCCGCTGTTATTTTTGACTCGGACCGCAACTCTACCGTGGTTCTCTCGCCCGGTGGCACCGATGCCACGGTCACAATCCCGGTTATCGGTATCAGCGGGGCCGATGGGGCCCGTATTCAGGCTGCGTTGGGCACTACTGCCTCAGCCGCCGCTACCATCAAGACGGGCGCCGACATCGACGGCTCGTTCGACAACGGCGTAGTCTCGCACGAGTTTGGCCACGGCATCAGCAACCGCCTCACCGGCGGCGGCACGTCGGCCTGCCTCGACAATACCACCGGTAACCAGACGATGGGCGAAGGCTGGAGCGACTTCTTCGGCATGTGGATGACGACCCAGCCTACCGACAAGGGCACCACCAAGCGCTACAGCGGCGGGTTTGACAATCCCCTCGGCCCGTTCGGGATTCCGGGCTTCCGCCACAAGCCCTACACCACCGATATGTCGGCGGCGGGCAACAACTTTACGTACGCGCAACTCGGCACTGGCACCGGCCAGTTCAGCGAAACGCACGACGTGGGCGAAATCTGGGCTACCGTGCTCTGGGACCTGAACTGGGCCATGATTGGCAAGTATGGCTACAACCCGGATTTCTTTGCGGCTACCGGCGGCAACAACAAGGCCCTGAAGCTGGTACTCGACGGCTGCAAGCTGCAAGTATGCCAGCCGGGCTTCCTCGATGGCCGCGACGCCATTCTGCGTGCCGACAGCGCCACCAACCGCGCCGCCAACGCTGACCTCATCTGGAACGTGTTTGCCCGCCGCGGCATGGGCTACGGCGCCAAGCAGGGCGACCGCGTCAATGGCTATCCCAAGGTCACCAACATTGCCCAAGCCTTCGACCTGCCGCCCCAGGCCAAGGCCCTGGCTGCCACCAGCGGCCGGGCCGCCAGCGCCAGCCTCGAAGCCTACCCCAACCCCGCCCACGACCGCCTCACGGTGCGCACGCAGCTCAATAGCGCTGCCCCCATCCAGGTAGCTGTGTTTGACCTGCTCGGCAAAACTGTCCTGTCGGCCACGGTACCCGTGGCGCAGATGCAGCAGGCCGGCGTAGAGCTCAACACCGGTCGCCTCTCCACCGGCCTCTACGTGGTACGCGTGACGACCACCGAAGGCAACTTTACCACCAAAGTGCTCGTGCAGCACTAAGCTGCCCCATCGCGTTAGCATGAAAAGCCCGGCTTCGGCCGGGCTTTTTTTATATATTCTCTAATTAATTTGATTGAGTTCATCTTATTCTAGTATGTTTGCATTAAATGAGCTGCTTCACAGAACACTCATGCATCCACTCCCCTAACTTCTTTCCTTACCACAAATGAAAATGTTAAAACCGCTACTGCTATTCACGATTGTTGGGCTTAGCGCCTGCAAAAAAGACAATACCAATCAGCCGGCGCCTGTGCCGGTTGGGGCTAACAGCACCGCTGAAACCTCTTGCAACAGGGAGATGTATTCATACATCGTCTTGCTGAAAGACCCAACCACGAAAGATTACTTAAACAATTCGAGCTTTCCGCAGACCTATTACCGACTGGCTAATAGTGCCGCCACTAAAAAAATAACTGCTTCGCTAGCATACCCTTTGTGCATCAACATGTATCACGCTGATTTTGCGAGATTCTATATCACAAAGCCTGATGGCACAGACGTATACGCTGGCAGCATCGACCCGCACCAAACGACCGAGCTACTGCTGGAATTACCCCTTGAAGTCTTTAATGGCGGGGCTTATTCCTCTGCATATGATTCCCAGCTAGGGCGCTACGCGGTGAGGGTAGAGTACGGCATGGGTACGTACTCTCCCGGCACCTTCTACCAGCAGTCTGGCAATGCGTACATCACCAGCCGCTATAATGGTGGGGATGGTGGAGCGCTAGAATAATAGCCGCGCCCGTTAGTACGCGCCCAAAAAAAGCCCGGCTTCGGCCGGGCTTTTTTTGGGCGCGTACTAACGGGCGTATGCCTACTCCCGACCTCTCCCCTACCCGCCCCGCCGCTAGCTCGGAGGCGGCACTGCTGGCCCTGCGGCCGGCCATTGCCGGCCAGCCGGCCGCCATTCCGATGCCCGACTCCGTGGCCGAGTTTCAGCAGCAGGTGCTGCGGCCCATCCTCAAGTTTCAGCACGCCACGCTGCTGGCTACGGTGGCCGACTTTGCCCGCGACTACCGCCTACCGCTCGCCACCGCGGCGCCCACCGAGGCCAGCCGCCTACTTGCCGAGCTGCTGGCCCGCAATGCTCGCCTGCGGGCCACTGTGGCGGGGCTGGCCGTGGGCCTGCTCACGCAGCCCGAGTTGGCGTTCTTTCGCCAGCACCGCCCCGAGCTCACGCGCCGCCTGCTCGACCTGGCCGAGCAGCGGGTGCTTAGCAGTCTGCCCGAGCTACTCACCTACTTGCCCGCCTAATACCAAAAAAGGCGCCCCTATTGCCAGGGGCGCCTTTTCGTTTTACTTGGCCAGGGTACCGGGTTAGTCGTACTGCGAGTCGCGCAGCTTCACAGGTGCGGTCTTGGTTTTCTTGCGCAGGCGCATGTTCAGCAGCTCCACTATCAGTGAGAAGGCCATGGCAAAATACAGATAGCCCTTCTCGATTTCCTTGTGGGCGGCCTCCATTACCAGCATAAAGCCAATCATGATGAGGAACGAGAGCGCCAGCATCTTGATGGTGGGGTTGCGGTTCACGAAGTTGGCTACCGCGCCGCTGAAGGCCAGCATGATGCCCATTGCCACGATAACGGCCGCTATCATCACCAGCACGTTGTCGACCAACCCCACGGCCGTGAGAATGGAGTCGAAGCTGAACACGATGTCGATAACGATGATTTGCAAGATGATGGCCGGCAGCGTGGCGTGCCCCCTACTTACGTTTTCCTCCTCCTCCTCGCCTTGCAGCTTGGTGTGAATCTCGGTGGTGCTCTTGTACATCAAAAACAAGCCGCCGACCAGCAAAATGAGGTCACGCCCGCTCACGCCGAAGTTCTCGACCAGCGGCGGAATGTTGAGCGTGAACAGGGCCGTGCGCAAGCTCACAATCCAGGAAATACTCAGCAGCAGCCCGATGCGAAACACCAGCGCCAGCAGCAGGCCAATGGTGCGGCCGCGCGTCTGCTGGTCGGGCGCCAGCCGGTTGACGGTGATGGAGATGAAAATGATGTTGTCAATCCCCAGCACGATTTCCATCAGCGTGAGGGTGAGCAGGCTAACCCAGGTGTGAACCTGCGTAAAAGCGGCAAAATGCTCGGGGGAAAAAGCGGATAGCGGTGACAAAAATGAGGAATGCTGAGCGCGTAAAACGTGAATAACTGGTGAAAAATACGCCCGAAGTGCCTAAGCCGCTGGCTAGCCACGGCTTTGGGCCACGGCTTTCGCCTCATGGCCTACGATTTCATATTCACGAATTGTAGCGGCTGGCCGTTGTCGGTGCGGCGTAGCAGCGCGATAACAGCCTGCAAATCATCAATTTTCTTAGCCGACACCCGAATCTGGTCGTCCTGCATCTGGGCTTCCACCTTGATTTTGCTGTCCTTAATGGTTTTGATAATTTTGCGGCCCGCGTCCTTGTCCACTCCGGCGCGCACCTTGATGGTTTTCTTCACCAGCGTGCCGCTGGCCTGCTCCTCGGCCGTGAAGTCGAGGGCCGTGCCATCGATGCCCTGCTTCACGATGCGCGTGAGCAGGATGTCTTCGAGCGCCTTGATGCGCATCGAGTTTTCGGAGCTGAGCTGAATGGTATTGGCTTTTTTGTCGAGTTCCATCCCGCCCTTGGTGTCGCGCAGGTCGTAGCGCGTCGAAAGCTCTTTTTTGGCGGTGTTAATGGCGTTTTCCAGCGTTTGGGGGTCTACTTTGCTGACGATGTCGAAGGATGGCATGGCAAGAAGCGGGTAAAATGAAAGCGGCGGCGCGGGCCCACGGCCCCGCCCCCAAAGGTACTAAGCGCGATGGCGCAGGGTTTGGCGCGCATCTTCGCCCCGGGGTACCCTAGCGGGCGCCCTAATCTTCTACGAACCCTGGCAGCCGCAGTTTATGTCTCTTCCTTTGGCCGACTGGCCGGCCCTGGTGGCCCACTACAACCGCATCAACCGCTACGGCGCGGCCAACGGCATGACCCTGCACGTGCCTGCTCCCGGCCAGGCCGAGTACCGCATGGTGGTGCACGACGCCCACCTGTCGTCGCCGGGCACGGCCCACGGCGGCGTGCTGGCGGGCCTCCTGGATGCTGCGCTGGGCGCGGCGGCACTCACGCTGGCCTTCACGGCCGGCGAGCTGGTTTCAACTATTGAGTTTAAAATCAATTATCTGCGCCCCGTGCACCTCCATGATGAGCTGCGGGCCGTGGCCAGGGTTGAGCACACCGGCAAGTCGATTATCGTGGCTAGCGGCACTATCTACCGGCAGGCCGACGGGGCCGAAGCCCTCGCAGTGGCCCAGGGCCTAGGCACTTTCAACCGCTATCCAGTGGCTAAGAAAGAGTTAGGACTTTTGAACGAGGAATGAAAAATCACGCGCGAGAATTCGCGCGCCGGCGCCGAAAGCAAAATGAGGAAGTACGGCTGACCGAAGTCAGCCGTACTTCCTCATTTCCAGTTCTTACTTGTTAAATTTCTTACAGCACGGCGCCGACCGATTGGGCGGTGCTGGGCTCGTAGTTGCCGTCCTCGTCGCCGGTATTAGCGGGCGCGGCTACCTTGCGCACATTGCGGGCGCAGTCTTCGTCGCGGTGGTTGCGGCCCACCGTAAACTCTACCCAGTCGCCCTCACGCAGGTCGTTGAAGTCCCCTTCCGACAAGTCGGCGTAGCTGAAGAACAAGTTGTTAGGCGGCATTACCACGAAGCCAAAGCCATTCTTTAAGTTCTTGATGGTGCTGATGCCGATGGTACCGACCGGGCCGGCGGCCGTGGGGCCGGTGGGGCGCACGGCCGCGCGAGCGGCCACCACAGCCGGGCTGGCCGGCGGCGCGTAGCTACCATTGGCGTGGCCATTGGCAGCGACCGGGGTGGGTAGGGTAGCGAAAGCGGCGGGCTCGCTCTGGGCCACGAACATGTTCTCCACTACCTCATCCTGCTCCTGCAAGCCGCGGTCGATGACGGCGTGCATGGCCACCGGGTAGGTAGCCTGCTCCAGCAGGTGCTGCGAGGCGCGCGTTACGCGGGTTTCGCCCTTGAAGTCCTCGTACTTAAAGTCCCAATTGAGTAGCATCACGCGGGTACCCACCGTGTTGAGCTTGCGGATGAGGGGCACGTAGTCGGAGTCGCCAGCGATAAGCACCACCACGTCGAGGGTTTTATGCAGCGCCATTTCGAGGGCTTCGAGGCTCAGCCACACGTCGATGCCTTTTTCCTGGAGGCGGCCATCGCGGGTTTTGAGGGGCATGTAGTGCGTGCACACGCCCAGGTTCATCAAGATATCGTCGAGCAGGCGGTCGTGAAACAGGCGGTCCTTGTCGCGGGCTTCGGTGGCCGAGAGGCGGCCCCGAAAAAAGTGCGAAGTTGTAATCTGCGCCAGGCGCACATCCACATCTTCTTCCTCGGCTACCTGGTGGCGGATAAATTCGTGCAGGCCTTCGAGGCTGATGCGGGCCTTGCGCTCGTGCTGGAAATAGTAATAATCGCTAATTTTAAGAAAATAATTGCCGTCGTAAAAAACGCCGACCCGGATGAGCGGACTATTCATCTGGTTCATAGAAACAGTAAGTTGGTAAGGGTAAGAATTTGGGAATGGGCTAGCAGTTGAAATAGAGTCGGTGAGCTAATTGCCCGGCGACTAACACATTAGAAATAAGCGCTTAACGGGGCACCCAGGCCTAAGTGGACCGGGCTGATATAGTGTACACTCGGATACTTTTACCACCGCCGTACCACTCGCTCTGATGCGAAGCTAAGGCAGGACAAGTACATACACAAGTTATTCATTTTAAAACCCAATGCGCCCAATAGCCAGCCCCAGAACCAGCAGGCCGTAGCCCACGCAAATGGCCGCCTCCATCATGTTGCCCGCCTTGGAGCCAGTGCTGAGCAGCGGAATGCGAAAGCAGAGGGAAATAGGACGTAACCATTGCACGCCCGCCTTGGTAAGGGTGTCGGCCACGAGGTGCGAGGCGTAGCCAGCCCCGGCGTAGTGGGCAATACCGCGCCAGCCCAGGCTGCGGTTGGCCAGGTAGCCGATGTATGTCCAAAACAGCGTGGCCCAGAGGGTGTGCGTCCAGGTGCGGTGCCCGGTAAAAGGCGCTAGGCTGATGAACGCTCCCAGCAAACTCAGCCACATAAACTGCGCGTAGAGGCCCGCCAGCACCGTGGCTAGCCCCGTGAAAAGCAGCGCCAGCTTGCGGGCCGAGCCGCCTTGCAACGCCACGCCCACCAGCGCAAAGGCCAGCCCGGCAATGTAGGTGAGGCGCTGGTCGGGCCCCGGCCGCAGTTGAAAATACCCGTAGGCCCCCAGCCCCACCGCCGCCGCGCCAAAGGCCCAGCGCACGTAGCCGTGCACGAACCCCAGCCGGTGGCTGAGTTTGCTGGCGGGGTGGTCGAGGTCGGGGGCGAGGGAGGAGAAGCCCGCCAGCGCAATGCCGGCTACCGAAAACGGAATTTGGGGCACGAGGCTAGCCACGGCTAGGCCCGTAATAAGGCCGATGGCCAGGTGAGCAGAACCGCGCAACTATTTACTACTGGGGGTTTTCTAAACTTTTCAACCGGCTTTCGTGCTGGCGTAGCTGGTCATCGTGCTCCAGCAGGCGGTTGAGGAAGGGCTCAAAGCCGCGCGTGATACCTTCTACAGTGGCGCGGCTGCTCTCGCGGATTTCCTCTCGCAAGGCTTTAAAGCCGTCCGCTACGGTCTGCTCCAGGCGGTCGACGCGGCCATTGAGCGCATTGATTTCGGAGCGCACTTCGTGCATTTCGATAATTAATTCGGCCACGACTTCGGGCAGCTCACGCGGATTCATAAACTAGCTTACTAAAAATCTTGGGCCAAGTTACGGCGGAAACTTTCGGCGCTTAGCAACGGTATTAGCCAGGTGCCTACCGCTAGCCCGACCGGATTTTTGCCCGGCCGGGCTGGGCGTTTTTTAGTTATTCGTTAGCATTATTCCGTGCAAGTAGCTGATTTTCTCCGTCTCTATCGCCTCGACGCCGAGCTGCAAACCCTGAGCGCCCGCCTGCTGGCCGCCTATAAGCCTGCTGAAGCTGGGCGCCCCGCCGACGACGCGGCCCGCGGCGGTGAGTTGCGCGTGCAATTGCGTGGCCTCGTGGGCTCGCAGGATGCGGTGGTGGCAGCGGCCAGTGGCCACCACGCCCACCCCAACGTGTTCATTTTGCACGACAAGGACGAGGCGGCGCTCTTCATGGCCGACCTGCGCCACCTGCTGCCCGATGGGCCGGAGGCACTGCTGTTTCCTTCTTCCTACAAGCGGCCCTACGAGTTTGACGAGACGGAGAATGCCAACGTGCTGATGCGCGCCGAGGTGCTCAACCAGCTCAATGCCAGCCGGCAGGCCAGCGTGGCGGCGCTGGGCAAGGCCCCGCTCATTGTGACCTACCCCGAGGCGCTGAGCGAAAAAGTCATCAACCGCCAGAGCCTGGTGCAGAACACGTTTTCGGCCAAGGTGGGCGACAAGCTGGACGTGAATTTTCTGGGTGAGCTACTGGGGCAGTACGACTTTGAGAAGTCGGACTTTGTGTACGAGGCCGGGCAGTACGCGGTGCGCGGCGGCATCGTGGACGTGTTTAGCTACGCCAACGAGCTGCCATACCGCCTGGAACTGTTTGGCGACGAGATTGAGAGCATCAGGACTTTCAACCCCGAAACCCAGCTGTCGGTGGAGCCGCGCACCTCGGTGAGCATCATCCCCAACGTGCAAACCAAGCTCTTGCAGGAGCGGCGCGAGTCGTTTCTGGAGTTTTTGCCGCGCACCAGCTGCCTGTGGGTGAAGGACGTGCGTCAGACGCTGGACATCGTAACCGAGCTGTTTGACAAGGCCGAGGGCAACTTCCAAAAGGTGTTAGAAGAAGCCGGTGGCATGCAGATTGTGTCGAAGCCCGCCGACTTATTCGAGAATGGCAAAAGCCTGAAGAAGTGCCTGGATGAGTTTGCCATTGTGGAGTTTGGCAAGCGGTTTTATTTCAAAAACGCCCAGGAGTTCAAGTTTACGGCCAAGCCCCAGCCGAGCTTCAACAAGGACTTTGAGCGCCTGCTGAAGAACATTCGGGAGAACAAGGTGCGCGATTTTACGACCGTCATTGCGGCCGACTCGGTGCGGCAGGCCGACCGGCTGCGCACGATTTTCGACGAGCTCGACCCCAACGTGCAGTTTCAGCACCTGCTCATTGCCCTGCGTGAGGGCTACGTAGACGAGCAGCTCGGGCTGGCCGTGTATACTGACCACCAGCTGTTTGAGCGCTACTACCGGGCCCAGGAAACCAAGAAGTTCTCCAAGAAAAAGGCCCTGACGCTGCGCGAGCTGAAAACCTTGCAGCCCGGCGACTACGTGACGCACCAGGACTACGGCATTGCCCGCTTCGCGGGCCTCACGCAGATAACGATAGACGGGCACATCCAGGAGGCCATCCGCCTCATCTACCGCGACGATGACGTGCTGACGGTGAGCATTCACGCGCTACACAAAATCGCCAAGTACAGCGGGGCCGAGGGTGCGCCGCCCACCATGAGCAAGCTGGGCTCGCCGGAGTGGGAAAACAAGAAGAAGTCGGTCAAGAAGAAGGTCAAGGACATTGCGGCCGACCTTATCCGGCTGTATGCCAAGCGGAAAACTGCGCCGGGCTTCGCCTTTTCGAAGGACGGCTTCATGCAGGCCGAGCTGGAGTCGAGCTTCATTTACGAGGACACGCCCGACCAGGCCAAGGCCACCGAGGACGTGAAGCAGGACATGCAGCAGCCCCACCCGATGGACCGCCTGGTATGCGGCGACGTGGGCTTTGGCAAGACGGAAATCGCCATCCGGGCGGCCTTCAAGGCGGCGGCCGACGGCAAGCAAGTGGCAGTGCTGGTGCCGACTACCATCCTGGCGATGCAGCACTACAAGACCTTCCGCGACCGGCTGGCCAACCTGCCGGTGACGGTGGAGTACATCAACCGCTTCAAGTCGCCGAAACAGGTGAAGGAAACGATGGAGCGCGTGGCGGCGGGCCGCACCGACATTCTTATTGGCACCCACGCGCTAACTAATAAGAAGCTGCAATTCAAGGATTTAGGCTTGCTCATTATTGATGAAGAGCAGAAATTCGGCGTTAAGACCAAGGACAAGCTCAAGGAAATCAAGGTGAACGTGGACACGCTCACGCTCTCGGCCACGCCGATACCGCGCACGCTGCATTTTTCGCTGATGGGCGCGCGCGATTTGAGCGTGATTGCCACGCCGCCGCCCAACCGCCAGCCGGTGACTACCGAGCTGCACGTATTTGAGGAAACGCTGATTCGCGATGCCGTAGCGCGCGAGCTGAAGCGCGGCGGGCAGGTATTTTTTGTGCACAACCGGGTGAGCGACATCATTGAGGTGGCCGCCATGATAGTGCGGCTGGTGCCCAATGCCCGCGTCACCTTTGCCCACGGGCAGATGGAAGGCGAGGAGCTGGAAAAGCGCATGATGAAGTTTGTGGAGGGCGAGTTCGACGTGCTGGTTTCGACCAACATCATCGAGAGCGGGCTGGATATCCCGAACGCGAACACCATCATTATCAACCGGGCGCACCTCACCGGTCTCAGCGACCTGCACCAGATGCGCGGCCGGGTGGGCCGCTCCAACCGCAAGGCGTATTGCTACCTCCTCACGCCGCCGGTGGCCAACCTGCCGGCCGACGCCCGCAAGCGCCTGAACACGCTGGAAGAGTTTTCGGATTTGGGCGCGGGCTTCAACGTGGCCATGCGCGACCTCGACATTCGGGGCGCGGGCAACCTGCTGGGCGGCGAGCAGTCGGGCTTCATCAACGACCTGGGCTACGAGGCCTACCACCAGGTGCTCGACGAGGCCGTGCAGGAACTGAAGGAAACCGAGTTTCGGGACCTCTTTCTGGGTGAGGGCACAAGTGGCACCAGCCAGCAGCGCCTCCAGATGGCGGCCGGCGCACTCAACAGCGGCCTTAAGGAAACGCAGATTGAAACCGACCTGCCGGTGCTCATCCCCGACACCTACGTAGGCAACGTGTCGGAGCGCTTGCAGCTCTACGCCAAGCTCGACCGCGCCCAGAAGCCCGAGGAGCTGAAAAAGCTGGTGGCTAGCATGACTGACCGCTTCGGCCCGCTGCCCGAGCAGGTGCAGGTGCTGGTAGACGTGGTGAAGCTGCGCTGGCAGGCCAGTAAGCTGGGCTTCGAAAAGCTGACCTTGAAGCGCGACACGCTGCGCGCCTACGTGCCGGCCGGCGCCGGGCACGAGGCGTACTTCCAGGGCGAGCAGTTTGGGCAGATTCTCAACTTTGTGCAGACCCACCCGCGCACGGCCCGCATGAAGGACCAGAAAGACAAATTGCAGGTAACTATCGACGGTATTAAGAGCGTGGGCATGGCCCAGCGGCTACTTGCCGAGTTGGGGGCGGCAGAGATGGTGTTGGCTTAAAACCAGTATCTTAGCAAATAAAAAGCCTGCCTCATGGACATCAATAAACGTTTCGACCAATTAGAGAGCCTGTTAGTGGACCTGGCCCGCAAGCAGGACCAGCAAGCTGAGCAAATCGCGCGTATTCTGCAAATACTGGCTCAACACGGTGAGGCTATTAATAGCCTGGGTGAGATTTTGAACGGCTCTATCGAGGTACTCAACAGCCACACCGAGGTACTCAACAGCCACACCGAGGTACTCAACAGCCACACGGAAACACTCAACAGCCACACGGGGGTACTCAACAACCACACGGAAATCCTGCATCGGCAAGAACAGCGGCTCGACGACATCGGCGACCAGATTGGCGACGTCATCAATATCCTGAAAATGTCGGAAGCCCGCCATACCGAAACCGAGCGACGGCAAGATGCGATGATGACCGAGATAAAGACGCAGGGCCAGCGACTGGATGCGCAAAGCCAGCGGCAGGACGTAGCCGTGGAGGCCCTGCGCGCCCTGCTGAAACGCCAGGAGAATACCGACTCGCGCCTTGACGGCTTGGTGCAGACGCAACTACAGATGCTCCAGCTGATGCGCGCGGACGCCAACAAGCTTGATAGCCAGGAGCCGCGCATTAAGCGCCTGGAAGACGAGGTATTCCGGGAGGCTAGCTAGCCACTATTTGAGTATTCTATAAAGAAAAGCCCCGCCGTTAACTGCTCTGGCAGTCAGCGGCGGGGCTTTCTGGCGAAAAGCCAGGGGCTACTTTGTTTTGGGCGCCACGTAGATGCTGGCTTTGCCCTGGCTAGGGTCGCCGGCTAGGCTCACGCCCTCGGTGGAAATCTGAAAGTTACCGCCGCCGTCGGCGGTGTAAAACAGGAACTCGCCCTGGCCCTTGACGTCGGTGCTGAACTCGGGGTCCCAGTAGAGGGTGAGGCGGCGCGGGTCGGAGGCCGGGGCATTGAGCACAGGCGCGCCGTAGCGCGGCTGGTAAAACTCGCGGGCCTGGTAGTAGCCCGGCAGCTTCACGACTAAGAGGCCGGGGCTGGGGGCCACGTCGGTGCTCTTATAGTTTTTATCGCCGCGCTTGGTGTACACGGCAATGACGCCGCCATTGGCCCCGTTGCCGAAGATGGCTGCCTCGGGGCCTTTGAATACCTCCACGCTCTCGACCTGGTTGGCAGGAATGCTGCTAATGGCGTCGTCATCGACCCGCATGCCGTCGAGGATGAATAGCGGGGAGCCGGCCCCGCGCAACTGGATGCTCATATTAGGCGGCGAGCCCGTGATGGACAGGCCCGCCACCCGGCCCTGCAACACCTGGAAGATGCTCAAGCCCGACTGCGCCGAGGGGTTATTGGCAAAATCGACCACGGTGTTAGCTACCGCGCCGTAGAGGCGGCGGGTATCGTCGCGGGGCACCAGCACTTTTTTACCGGTTACGGCCACGTTGCTGAGCTGCACGGTGCGGGCCACGTAGTCGCCAGGGTGGTTCTGGCGCTCCTGCACCTGCTGCTGGCGGCTGCGGCGCAGGTAGTCGGCCACACCAGGGGCCACCGCCGGCAGCGGGGGCAGGGGCGCTCCAAAAGTGGGCGGACCCAGGTCGGGCCGAATCATGACGTTGCTGCCGCCGCTCTGGCGCCGGGCTTGCAGGGTTATCACGGCCGTGTCGCGGCCCGGAAAGCCGGTGAAGTTGAAACGGCCATCGGGGCCAGTGGTGGCCGTGAGGATGCTGCGCACGGGCTTGCTCTGAATGAAGGTGAGTTGGCTGTTGGCAATGCCGTTCTGGCCCATGCCCGTGACGCGGCCCGACAGCGCCAGCTCGCGCTCGGCCGGGTAGGCCAGGGGCGGCGGCGTGGGGCCCAGCACCTGCTTCCACACGTAGCGGCGCCAGCCCTGGGTGAGCAGCAGGTCGTCGAGGGCCTGGGTAGTAGCGGGCGTGGGGCTCTGGAAGTAGTAGCCGGGGTTTTCGACGTAGCCGGCCAGGTCGGAGGTCAGCAGCAGGTTGCTAGCCACGGTGCCGGCGTCGGGGTCGAGGCTGGCGGCGCCGGTTTCGGCCACGGCCACCGAGAGGTGGGTAGCCACGGGCTGGCCGGCGGCATCCTGCACCTGCACTTTCACGTGCACGGCGTCGTGGGGGGCGTAGGCGGCGCGGTCGGGCGTGAGCACCACCTTCAGGGCCGGCGCCCCGTTCAGCACGAAGGCCAGGCGCTCGGCCTGCACGTTGCTTTGGGCATCAAACAGCGTAAGATGCAGAATACCATTGGGGTAGCGCGCCTTGGCCACCTTCCAGGTCACGGGCGCGCCATCGTCGGTAATGGGCCGCGGTATCAGGCCAATGAGGAAGCCGCGCACCTCGGTCAGCAGCATGGCGGGGCCGGGCACGGGGGCCCCGGGGGCGCCTTTGTAGCGGGCCTCCACGGTGTAGCTGTCGCCGGCATCCAGCACGCGCAGGGCGTAGCCGGTGGGCTGCACGGCGGGCAGCGGGTAGTCGGCGCTGGTGCCGTCGGGCAGCTTCACGCGGGCGTGGTAGCGCTGGCCGGCAGCGGGCGTAAAACTGAGGTGCCCCATGCCCGCGTGGGGCGTGCTGAACGACGCTACCACGGGCTTGTTCTGCTCATCGAGCACCTGGCCGCTCACGGGCACACCGCGCCCGGTAGCCGCCTGCGCCTTGATGCCCACCGTGGCCGGCAGCCCCGCCACCAGCGTGCCGCCCTCGGGGAAGAACTGCACATCGACCTTGCTCGCAGGCGCGCCGCTGGGCTTGGCCGCGGCGGCTTTGGGGTTGATGGACGGCAGCGGGTCGGCGGCCGTGGCGTCGGGCGAGGCGGGCCACACCTGCAACTGCCGCTCGTACACGTAGTTGGGGCCGGCGTTGAGCATCCAGTTGGTGTAGGCGCGCAGCAGGTAGGTGCCCGCCGCCAGGGTGTCGCCGAGCGCGATGTCGCCGGCGGCGCGGCCGCCCACCAGGCGCAGGGTGCGGCGGGCCACCACCAGGCGCTGGGGCGACAGCAAATCGACGTGCAACACCCGGCTCAGCGTATCGGGCCGGTGGCGCAGGGCGTCCACCACGTAGGCGCTGAACCAGATGGTTTCGCCGGTGCCGTAGGCGGGGCGGTCGAGGTGCAGGTAGGTCTTTTCGGGCAGCGTAGCGGCGTAGTAGGCGCTCAGCTTCTCGGCAATGACCCGAATAGGGTTTTCCTCGGCCGGCAGGCGAAAGGCCATCAGGCCCAGCGTGCCCGCCGCTACGGGCAGCAGCCACGTCCCTAACCGCTTGACCGCGCGCGAATTGGTGGAAGTTTTATCAATCATAGTAAGCAACGAAAGCAGCGCTAGCCCCGCGTACGCCTAAACCTACGTCGGGCCGGATAGCGAAAGTATGAAGCAATGACCCAGCTAGCCCCGCACGCACCAAAAAGCCCCGGCGCGGCGGCACCGGGGCTTTTCAATAATCTACTTATAACGAGGCGCTTAGTCGCAGCCCTCGGGGCCGCAGGCGGGGCCGTCGGCCAGCACGGTGGGCTGGGGCTTGGCGGGGTGGCCTTCCTCCCACACCTTACCCAGCACCTCGGCAAACACCTCGCTGGGCTGGGCACCCGACACGGCGTATTTGTCCTCAAACACGAAGAAGGGCACGCCGCGCACGCCAATTTGCTGGGCCTCGTACTCGTCGCGGCGCACCTCATTGGCATAGGTGCCGGCTAGCAGGGCCTGGCGGGCGGCGGCGGCGTCGAGGCCGATGGCGGCGGCCTGGCTGGCTAGGGTATCGAGCGCGTTCAGGTCCTGGCCTTCGAGGTAGTAGGCGGCGAACAGGCGCTCTTTCATGGCATCCTGCTGGCCGTGGTGGGCGGCGAAGTGGATGAGCTGGTGCGCCAGAAAGGTATTGGCCGGAATAGCTTTTTCGAACTGATAATCCAGACCTACTTCTTTGGCTACCTGCGTCATGTAGTCGTTCATGCGGCGGCCTTCGGCCTCGGGTACGCCTTTTTTCTTGGCCAGCGAGGCGTGGATGCTTTCGCCGGGCACGGGCACGAAGTCGGGCGTGAGCTGGAAGCTTTTCCACTCGATTTGCACGTCATCGCGGTGGGCAAACTCGCCCAGGGCGCGCTCAAACTTGCGCTTGCCGATGTAGCAGAATGGGCACACCACGTCGGACCAGATTTCAACTTTCATGGGAGTATTGGCTAGGGGGATAACTGAAAAAAACACGAAGCCGCGGCGGCGGCGAAATGTTTGCTTTTCACCGGCCTTAACACCTAGCCACGGCCCAGCGTTCGGTGGGGCGGCGGCGGGCGCGGGCGCAACCTTCGGCCCGGCCAGTAGTTAACCCTAATTACCTTTTCCCTTCAAGAAATCACGTAAGTTATGGACTATCAGAAATTAGGCTCGTCCGACGTCAGCGTTTCGCGCATCACCTTCGGCAGCTGGGCGGCCGGCGGCTGGATGTGGGGCGGCACCGAGCAGAACGACGCCGTGGGCGCCATTCACGCCGCCTACGAGCACGGCGTCACCAGCATCGACACGGCGCCCATCTACGGCATGGGCCTGAGCGAGCAGATTGTGGGCGAGGCCATCAAGAGCCTGCCGCGCGACAAGGTGCAGGTGCTCACCAAGTTCGGCATGCGCTGGGACGAGGCCAAGGGCGACTTCGCCATGAAAACCAAGAACAACGACGGCCAGGACGTGGACGTGTACAAGTACGCCAGCCGCGACAGCATCATCAAGGAGTGCGAGGACAGCCTGCGCCGCCTGGGTACCGACTACATCGACCTCTACCAGCAGCACTGGCCCGACGTGACCACGCCGATAAGCGAAACGATGGAGGCCGTGCAGCGCCTCATCGAGCAGGGCAAGGTGCGGGCCGCGGGTGTCAGCAACTACTCGGTGGCCCAGATGGAGGAAGCCGAAAAAACCCTCAAGCTAGCCAGCAACCAGGTGCCGTACAGCATGTTGCGCCGTGCTATTGAGCAAGACGTAGTGCCCTACGCCCAGCAGCATAACCTGGGCATCTTGGTATACAGCCCCTTGCAGCTGGGCCTGCTGACGGGCAAAATGAAGCCCGGCCAGCACTTCGACGCCAGCGATTTGCGCAGCACTAATAAGCTGTTCAAGCCCGAGGCAGTGACCAAGGTCAACGAGTTTCTGAATAAAATCCGCCCCCTGGCCGAAACCAAAAACGCCACCTTGGGCCAGCTCGTGCTACGCTGGACGCTCGCGCAGCCCGGCATCACGGTGGCGCTGGTGGGCGCCCGCAACCCCGATCAGGCCGTGCAAAACGCCAAAGCGATGGACGTGCAGCTGAGCTTCGAGGAAGTTGATTTTATCAATAAGCAGCTGGCAGGCTTGCAGTTGCCAGCCTAGCCTGATAATTAAAAGAACGTCATGCTTCGACAAGCTCAGCAGGACGTTCTTCAAAAAAACTACTTTGCAAAAAAGGCCGGCCGCTCTACCACGAGCGGCCGGCCTTTTTTGCTCGACTTAAAACATAGCTAGCTCACGCGCACCACAATCTTGCCGAAGTGCGCGCCGCTGCCCATGTGGGCCAGGGCGTCGGGCACTTTAGCGAAGTCAAACACCTCACTGATAACTGGCTTTAGCTGGTTGGTGTCGAAGGCCTTAATTAGGTCGGCCAGCATCTGGGTGCTGCCCACGTAGATGCCTTGCAGGCGCTGCGTGAGCAGGGGCACCATGCGCAGGTTGGGCGCCTCGTCGCTGGGCGATACCTGGCCAATCTGAAACACCGTGCCGCCGGCCTTGAGGGCGCGCAGCGAGCGGGCTAGCTGGCCGGCTACTTCCAGAATGTAGAGCGCGCCCTCGCCCTGGGTCAGCTCGCGCACCTTGTCTTCCCAGTTGGGCGTGGTCTTGTAATTGATGAGGTGGTCAGCGCCGAGCGCTTTGGCCTGGGCTAGCTTTTCATCGGAGCTGGAGGTGATAACAACCTGGGCACCAAAGAGCTTGGCGATTTGCAGGCCGAAGATGGACACGCCGCCCGTGCCTTGCAGCAGCACCGTGTCGCCGGGCCGCAGCTGCGCCTGCTCGACCAAGGCGTGCCAGGCCGTGACGCCCGCGCAGGGGAAGGCCGCTGCTTCTTCGAAGGAAAAGGCATCCGGCACTTTCACCACCGCACTTTCGGGGAAGGCCACGTACTCGGCCAGCACGCCATCGGTGCTGCCGCCCAGCGAGCGGTGCACCTTGGCGGCCGTGAAATCGCCATCGGCCCAGTCGGGGAAGAAGTTGACGGCCACGCGGTCGCCGGGCTGAAACTTGGTGACGCCCGCGCCCACCGCCGTTACCACGCCAGCGGCGTCGCTGAAGGGAATCATGGGCAGCACCTCGCCGGGGTAGCCAAACCAGCCGTTGGCCAGGGCCCAGTCGCGGTAGTTGAGCGATACGGCTTTCACCTGGATTTTTACCTCGTAGTCGCGGGCCGTGGGCTCATCAAAATCGCCCAGCTTGAAGTTAGCGAGGCTCTTGGGTTCGTGCAGTTTATAGGCTTTCATGACAATAGAAAGGGGCCGGGCGGCCCCGTAGGGGGAGCCCTAGTAACCGCGCCGCCCCCGGAAAGTCTGGCGCGCCGCGCCAAAACTAGGGCTAGCCTCGACCGTACCAAGTTGCCGGGCCGCGCTAGTTTTGGCCTTCTCATTTGCCATCGCCATGCCCCTGCCCTACCGCCGCCTCGTCGTCAAAATCGGTTCCAACGTGCTCGCCCAGCCCAACGGCCTGCCCGATGAAGACCGCATGGCCCAGCTGGTGGCCCAGGTGGTAGCGCTGCGCCAGCAGGGTTTGGAAATTATCCTGGTGTCGTCGGGCGCGGTGGCGGCGGGGCGCAGCCTCATCACGCTGCCGCCCCGCGCCGACGCCGTGCGCAGCCGCCAGCTGCTGGCCGCCGTGGGCCAAGTAAAATTGCTGAGCCTCTACGCCGCGCTGCTGGCCCCGCACGGCCTGCTGGGCGCCCAGGTGCTGGTAACCAAGGAAGACTTCCGTGACCGCCAGCACTACCTCAACATGCGCAACTGCTTCCAGGAACTGCTCCAGCAAAACGTCATTCCCATTGTGAATGAGAACGATGTAATTTCGGTCACCGAGCTCATGTTTACCGACAACGACGAGCTGGCGGGCCTGGTGGCGAGTATGCTCAACGCCGATGCGCTCATCATCCTGAGCAACGTAGACGGCATTTTCGACGGCGACCCCGGCCGGCCGGGCGCGCAGGTTATTCGCCAGATTGCGCCGCACGACACCAGCTTTGCCGAGTTTATCACGGCCACGCGCTCGCAGTTTGGGCGCGGCGGCATGCTCACCAAGTGCTCCATTGCCCACAAGGTGGCCCGGCTGGGCATCGGCGTGCACATTGCCAACGGCAAAACGGCCGACATCCTGCCTAATATTCTGAATGAGAGTGCCATCAGCACCTGGTTTCAGCCCAGCAAAAAGGCTTCGGGCACCAAGAAGTGGCTGGCCCACGCCCAGGCCGCGCAGGCCACTGTGCACGTGAATACGGGCGCCCGCGCCGCGCTGCTAGCCCCGGGCCAGGCCACGAGCCTGCTACCGGTGGGCATCACGCGCATTGAGGGCGATTTCCAAAAAGGCGACCTCATCCGGCTCGTGGATGAGGCCGGCCACGCGCTGGGCCTGGGCCTGGCCGAGTACGGCGCCGACAAGGCGCGCGAGCGCCTGGGCCAGCACGGCCAGCGCCCGCTGGTGCACTACGACTACTTATTCCTAACGGCGGAGGGCTAGCCGCCGGTGCTGAGTGGGCATCGTTAGCGGCTCAGCGGCTGCTGGCAACGGTTGGGGAGGCCGGGGCGGCGGCTCAGCTTTCTTTTTTAGGCGTGGCCGACGGCCGGGGCTAGGTTTGCAGCACTTCCCTCACCTGCTCCCTGGCTCATGCAACCCGCCACCCGCCGCCTGGCTTTCACGGCCATTCTGCTGTACATCGCCGCCTACCTGCTCACCATCGTGCTGCACGAGGTGGCCCACGCCACGATGGCGCTAGCCCTCGGCGACCATCCCGTTTTATACAACACCTCCGTGCAAACCACCAATCCGCGACTTTCCAACGCGGCGCACGTGCTGATTGCGGCCGCCGGGCCGGTTTTCAGCCTGGTGCAGGGCTTGGTGCTGCTGCCGCTGCTACGCCGCAACCGGGGCACGAGCCCGGGCAGCCTGTTCTGGCTGTTTATGGGCGCTTTCGGACTCATCAATTTCTTTGGCTACCTGATGATAGCACCCCTGGTGGCGGGTGGCGATACCGGCCAGATTGTAGCCCGGCTGCACGTGCCGGCGGCCGCGCAGTGGGCCGCGGCCGGGGGCGGCCTGCTGTGCCTGAGCCTGTTGATTGGCAGCACGGCGCCGTTGTTTTTGCGCTACTTGCCCGCCGAAACGCAGGCCGACTCCGCGGCCCGCACCTCAGGGATGCGCGCCCTGCTATTGTGGCCCTGGCTGGTGGGCTCGGTGGTGCTCGTGCTGCTGGCGCTACCGGCCCCCCAGCTAGCCATTGTGGCCAATATGTTTATGAGCCCGATGGTGCTGGGCCGAGCCTACCGGCGGGCGCTGGCTAGCCCGGCAGTGGCTACCGCGGCCACCGAGCAGTGGCCCGCGCCCTGGGGGCTGGCGCTGGTCGTGCTGGTTGCGGCCATCGGATTCCGGCTACTGGGCCAGGGCATCGCCTGGTAGGCCACTGGCCGGAAAGAGCGCCGGATTGGCGCTGCCGCCCCGTTCTTTACGCGGGTATTGCCTTGTTGCTCCATGTCTGAATACTCCGCCTACTTCCGCGCCGCCCGGCAGGCTAGCCGCGCGCTGGCCACGGTGGCGCCCGCCGCCATCGACGCCGCGTTGCGCCACCTGGCCGACGCCCTGCTCGCGCACCCCGATTTTGTGCTGGCCGAGAATGCCAAAGACCTGGCCCGCCTGCCCGCCACCGACCCGCGTTACGACCGCCTGCGCCTCACGCCCGAGCGCCTGGCCGGCATGGCCCAGGATTTGCGCAACGTGGCCGCGCTGCCCTCGCCGCTAGGGGTCGCACTCAGCGAGAAGGAGTTAGCCAACGGTTTGCAACTGAAGAAGGTGCGCGTGCCGCTCGGGGTAGTCGGCATCATCTACGAGGCGCGGCCCAACGTGACCTTCGACAGCCTGGCCCTGTGCCTGAAAACCGGCAACGCCTGCCTGCTGAAGGGCGGCTCCGACGCGGCGGCCTCCAATGCGGCGCTGCTGGCCGTGGCCGGGCCGGTGCTGCTGCGCCAGGGCCTGCCGCCGGGTGCCGCCACGCTGCTGCCGCCCGAGCGCGCTGCCACCGAGGCGCTGCTGTTGGCGGTGGGGCTGGTGGACGTGGTTATCCCCAGGGGCAGCCAAGGGCTGATAAACTACGTGCGCGAAAACGCCCGCGTGCCCGTCATCGAAACCGGCGCGGGCGTGGTGCACACTTACTTCGACGAAACCGGCGACCTGGCCAAGGGCGCGGCCATCGTTGCCAACGCCAAAACGCGCCGCGTGAGCGTCTGCAATTCCCTTGACTGCTTGTTACTCAACCAGCACCGGCTGGCCGACCTGCCGGCGCTGGTGGCCCCGCTGGCCCCGGCCGGGGTGCAGCTTTTTGCCGATGCGCCGGCCCACGCGGCCCTGGCCGGCCACTACCCCGCCGCCCTGCTGGCCGAAGCGAGCGAGGCGCACTTCGGCACTGAGTTTTTGGATTATAAGCTGGCCATCAAAACGGTGGCCGACCTCGACGCGGCCCTCGACCACATCGCCGCGCACGGCTCGCGCCACAGCGAGGCCATCGTGTCGGAAGATGCCGGGCACATCGACACCTTCTTGCAGGTCGTGGATGCGGCGGCCGTGTACGCCAACGCCTCCACAGCCTTCACCGACGGCGCGCAGTTCGGGCTAGGAGCCGAAATTGGCATCAGCACCCAGAAGCTGCACGCCCGCGGCCCGATGGGCCTGGAAGAACTGACGAGCTACAAGTGGCTGGTGCGCGGCACCGGGCAGGTACGGGGGTGATGGCGCAGAGGCCTGAATTAGAACGTCATGCTGCGGGCAGCGAAGCATCTTGCTAGCGCCGCTAGCTCCAACAACTGCTGGCGAGATGCTTCACTGCTCGCAGCATGACCTGCATACTTCTTTACCTATCCCATGTCCGTTACTTTCCGCGCCGTGCTCGAAGCCGGCGGCCCCAGCTTTATGCCGACGCAAATTGTGGTGGTGCCCGCCCACGCCTGGCAGGCCGTGGGCGGCCCGGCCACCAAGCGCGTCATCGCCACCCTCAACGGCCATGCCGAGCGGCTGGGGCTGCTGCCGCAGGAAGGTGGCGGGCGCTACCTGCTGCTGCGCAAAGCGCTGTGCCAGCGGCTGGGCCTGGCTATCGGCCATGAGTTGGAAATAGAACTGGCGCCTGACCCCAACCCCGACTTCGTAGACCTGCCCGACGAGTTGGCCGAGGCCCTGGCCGCCTGGCCCGAGGCCGAAGCGGCCTTCCGGGCGCACACGGGGGCCATGCGCCGGGCCATGGCGCGCAAGGTGGCCGATGCCAAGCGCCCCGACACCCGCGCCCGCTACGCCGTGGAACTGGCCGAGCGGCTGGCCCGGGGCGGGCATCCCTTTAGGGCCAGCTAGCTGTTCAATTCCAAGCGTTTATGACGACGACCTTGCCGGGGCCGCTCACCGTGAACTTGCACTCCTCAAACTTGGGCGCGGCCAGGTGGGGGCGCACGTTGTTCGAGAACGCGAAGGGCTCGGTGGGGATGCCCAGCAAATTCTTGTCGAGCTTATCGTTGTCGTTCGTGTCCTGGGTCAGGGCCACGGCCCAGTCGCCGGGCGCCAGCTCCACGGGCACCGAAATCTCGGTTTTGCCCTCGGGCTTCACCTCCAGGTGCAGGGCGTGCTGGCTCTTTTGCAGAAATTTATCGGCCGCGTTGTAGAAATTCAGCTTCACTACCGAGTGCGTAGAGGCCAGCGACGACACGACCACCGTAACCAGCTGCGGGGCGGGCGCGGGCGCGGCGCCCAGCGTGAGGCCGCTCAGGAGCAGCGCGGCCAATGGCAAAGTAGTCATGCAGGGAGCGGCTAGTTAACAGCGGGTTAGAGGCTAAACCCGGCGGCGGGCGCAAATCGTTCCGGGCCGGGGCCGCGCCGGCGGCTACCTTGCCGCCTCCCACCCCTCGCCCCTGCTTCGTATGCAACGCTACTTCCAGGAATTTCAGCAACTCGCCGAACGCGGCGCCTACCACGAGCTAGCCGCTCGGCCGGTACCCAAGCCCGAGTACTTCAATTGGGCTACCGAAATTCTGGAAGGCCTGCACGTGGCCACCCACCCCGACAAGCCCGCCCTGGTGCTGGCCGACGATACCGGCGCTCAGACTATTACCTACGCCGAGCTGGCCGGCCGGGCCAACCAGCTGCTGCATTTTTGGCGGGCCGCCGGGGTGCGGCCCCAGCAGGCCGTGCTGCTGATGGTGCCGGTGTGCGCCGAGCTGTGGGCTACCTACGTGGCCGGCATCAAGGGTGGGCAGCTGCTGATTCCGGCGGCCAGCATTCTCTCGGTGAAGGACTTGGAGTACCGCTTCGGCCGGTTGCTGCCCGCCGTGGTCATCGCCGACCTAGAGAACGCCGCCAAAATCGACGCCGCTGAGGCGGCGCTCGGGCAGCGCATTACCCTGAAGATGCTGGTGGGCGGCCCCACGGCCCAGCGCCCAGGTTGGGTCGGCTTCGCGGGGCTGGCCAGCCTGCCTACCACCGCCGAGGCCACTACCACTCGCGCCGACGACCCGTTGTTTTTGTTCTTCACCTCGGGCACCACGGGGCTACCCAAGGTGGTGACGCACACGCACTTTTCGTACCCGGTGGGCCACCTCAGCACCGCCGCCTGGATAGGCCTGCGGCCCACCGACCGGCACTGCAACATTGCGCAGGCCGGCTGGGCCAAGTTTGCCTGGAGCAGCTTTTTTGCGCCGCTCAGCGTGGGCGCTACGCTGGTGGCCTACCAAGGCAGCGGGCGCTTTGCAGCGGGGCCACTGCTGGCAGCGCTGGTGCGCGAGCGCGTGACCACGTTTTGCGCGCCGCCCACGGTGCTGCGCTTGCTGGTGCTCGAAGACCTGGCGGCCTATAGCTTCAGCTTTCGCGAGTGCGTGAGCGCCGGCGAACCGCTGAACCCCGAAGTAATTGAGGCCTGGCGGCGCGGCACCGGCCGGCTCATCCGCGACGGCTACGGGCAGTCGGAAAGCACCTGCCTGGTGTATAACCTGCCCGGCGACGCCGTGCGCCCGGGCAGCATGGGCCGGCCGTCGTTTATGTACGACATCGAAATAGCCGACGACGAGGGCCACCTCTTGCCCGACCTGGCCGAGGGCCACCTCACGGTGCGCACCGACACGGGCCGGCCCAACGGCTTGTTCACCGGCTACTTCGGCGAGCCCGAGCGGGCGGCCAGCGTGTTTCGCCACGGCCGCTACTACACCGGCGATAAGGCCTACCGCGATGCCGACGGCTACCTCTGGTTTGTGGGCCGCGACGACGACGTGATAAAATCGAGCGACTACCGCGTGGGCCCCTTCGAAGTCGAGAGCGTGCTCATCGAGCACCCGGCCGTGGTAGAGGCCGCCGTGGTGGGCTCACCGCACCCCATCAAAGGCCACGAAATCAAAGCCTTCGTTATCCTCATGCCCGGCACCGTGGCTAGCCCCGCACTGGCCCAGGAGCTGTTTGCCTACGGCCGCGCCCACCTGGCGCCTTACAAAATGCCGCGCATCCTGGAGTTTGTGGCTGAGCTGCCCAAGACCATCAGCGGCAAAATTCGGCGCGTCGAGCTGCGCGCCCGCGCGGCCCAGCAGCGGCCAGGGGCGCCGGGCGAGGGCGAGTATTTCTACGAGCGTGGGCGCGAGTAGCCTTGCTACGCCGCTACCAGTCGCCTTTTTCAAACACCGTGTATGAACGCTACCCAATTTGAGTTTTTTTGGCACGCCACCTATCCCGAAACCGAGCCAATAAGCTTCCACTTCAAGCACGCTTATCCAAACAGGTGGTTTCGCATTCATAGTTTACCGCATTCGCAACGCTACGCTGCCAACGAAATAGAATGGGAAATTCTGCTTAATCGACAGAACTACCTGCTCACTGATTTACTAGGTAATAATGCGGAAGCATTGCTCGTAACCGGCCAATACGCCTTTGATGCAATCACTTTCTCGGAGGACGCAGCCGGCGTTTTGAGCAGCTTTTCCTTTACACCTACGGGGCGCCTTGACTTGGCGCAGCTTTTTCCGACGGAGTACGAGCCGGGACAATATTATCAGCCTCGTTTTAGCGAGCAATTATGGCAAGCCAAACGGTTTGACCCTTTATTACGGGAAATCGCGGATGGTCAAACTAATGCCTTTTTTGTTTCGCAACATAATGCTTGCCTTGTAGCACCCTACGATGGGGGCGTAGATGTCATCCTTAAGGATGAAGCTACCCGCGACTCTTATCGAGCGCTGTATCAAGCGTGGCTGTCGCCCTTGCCCAGCGGACTATGACTTGGCTAAACGCCAAGTGCGCCGCCGGCCCAGGGGCCAGCGGCGCGCCAAAAGCCGGGTCAAACAACCCTACGACTTTTTCTCGGCTACCGGAAACTTGTCCAGGATGTCTTTGGCCGACTTGCTGAACTCGGTGCCCAGGCGGGCGGGGTCGTTGACCGGGTCGGCCATTGAGCCACGCCACACGAGGTTGTTGGTACGGCGGTCAATAAAGTCAATGATGAGCGTGCCCTCGCGGTACTGCTCGGTGCGCGGCTGGCTGTAGTAGGCCGGCGTGTACCAGTAGCCGTAGTTAATGGGCAGGTAGGCGCCACGGTAGCCCACGGCGTAGGGATAGGCGTAGTTAGGGCCGGGGTAGGTGTCGTACACCGTGCGCTCGCTCTTCTCCACGAACGTGTGGGTGGTAATGAGCAAGTCTGGGCTGGCTTCTACCTCGCGCAGGCCACGCTTGGCCATTTCACCCGCAATAGCCTGCTTAATACGGTCCTGAGCGATGGGGCTGTTGAGCAGCGGGTTCTGGTCGCCGTTGGTTTTTACTTCGGTGTCGGCAAAGTCGAAGGTGCGGTACTGGGCAAAGTTGACGTTCGACTGCTGCTCCACGTTTACGGCGGAGGAGCAGGCACTCAGGCCGCCCCCGAGGGCAAGCGCGAGGCCTAAGAGTATTTTTTTCATGGGAAAAGGCTAGGAAGAATAAGTTGCGTGAAATAGATACCGCTTTTTAGGCCAACGGGTTACAGGCCACCATTCGCCGCCGCTAGCCCAACGCGCACCCTAGCCCGCCCGTATGCGCTGGCAAATGCCTGGCTGCGAGCCAGCCCTACGCCCCTTTCCCTATGGACGGACTCACCAAAATCGCCGACCTCGGCATGCCCCGCGTTGTGATTGTGGGCGGCGGCTTCGGCGGCCTGCAACTAGCTAAATCACTGGCCGATGCACCGGTGCAGGTTGTCCTCATCGACAAGCAGAACTACCACGGCTTCTGGCCCTTGCTCTACCAGGTAGCCACGGCGGGCCTCAATGCCGACAGTATCGTGTCGCCGTTTCGTAAGATTCTCAACGAGCAGGAAAACTTCTTTTTCCGCATGGCCGAGGTGCTGTGCGTGGACCCAGTAGCCCAGGTAGTTGAAACCTCCATCGGGCAGGTGCGCTACGACTACCTGGTGCTGGCCACCGGCACCACGTCCAACTACTTTGGCGACAAGCAGATGGAGAAAAACTCCATTAGCCTCAAGAGCGTGCCCGACGCCATCGAGCTGCGCAACACGCTCCTCTCCAACTTCGAGCAGGCCCTGCAAATCGGCGACCAGGCGCAGCTCAACTCCATGCTCGACTTCGTAATAGTGGGCGGCGGCCCCACCGGCGTGGAGATGGCCGGCGCCCTGAGCGAGCTGCGCGCCCACGTCTTCCCGCGCGACTACCCCGAGCTCGACCTCAAGCAGATGGACATTCACCTGGTGCAAAGCGGCCCGGTGCTGCTCAAGGGCATGTCGGCCGAGGCCTCGGCCCACGCCCTCAAGTACTTGGAGGAGTTGAACGTGCAAGTGTGGCTCGACAACCGGGTGACGTCGTACGACGGCTACACGGTGTGCCTCAAGAGCGGCGAAAACCTGGTGGCGCGCACCCTCATTTGGGCAGCGGGCGTTACGGGTGCCCCCGTGCCGGGGCTAGCCCCCGAGGCCCTGCTCAAGTCGAACCGCTACCAAGTCAACGAGTTCAACCAGGTAGCGGGCTACGACAACGTGTTTGCCATCGGCGACATCGCCCAGATGGCCACCACGGGCTACCCCGAGGGCCATCCGCAAGTGGCGCAGCCCGCCATTCAGCAGGGCCGCCACTTGGGCGAGAACATTCGCAGGCTGCTTGGCAAGCAGCCTTTGCAGCCTTTTGCCTACGACGACAAGGGCACGATGGCCACTATCGGCCGGCACCGCGCCGTGGGTGATATTCAGCTTTTTGGCAAGCAGTTTCACATCACGGGCTGGCTGGGCTGGCTGGGCTGGAGCCTCGTGCACGTGCTGGCCCTGGTGAGCTTCCGCAATCGCCTTACCGTGTTCCTGGCCTGGGCCTGGAACTACATCACCCAAGACAAAGGCATGCGCTACATCATCGGCAAGGCCAAGGCGCCGCTCAAGGAGCGCGAGGTAGAAGTGAAGCCTATTGTATAAGCGCCGGGCTAGCCGGGCAACTCCTTTTTCTCAATACCTGGCTGCATAGGCCGGGTATTTTTTTTAGGCACGTTTTTCGTAGCGCTCCAATAGTTAGCAGCTATTAATGACGAGTTTAGAATGCGTAGGTATCACCCTTCACGCAAACCACCTATGCCATCCCTTATATTTAGCATCATTCCTAGAAAATTCGTCTGCCTGTTAAAACCAGTCGTCCGTTATAATTCGTACTTACAACCCCTAAAAGCCTATTTATTCACAAATGATTACTAAAAATTCGTCGGCCTGCCGCCGCAGCAATGTCACTATTTCGGGGGCTAACCCTGCGGCTTCGAGCATTGTTTTTTTGCACGGGCTAGGCGCCGACCAAAGCACCTGGCGCCTGCTGGCCCCGGCTTTCGAGGACCGCTACCGCGTGGTGCTACTCGACCTGGTGGGCGCCGGGCAATCGGACGCCGCTGCCTACGACTACGTGCGCCACGGCTCGCTGGCCGCCCACGCCGACGACCTGCTGGCCGTGCTGCACGAGCTGGACCTGCACAATGTGGTCTTCGTGGGTCACTCCATCAGCTCCATGATTGGGGTGCTGGCGGCCATCAAGGAGCCCGCCCGCTTCGGCAAGCTGGTGCTGCTGGCGCCCTCGCCGCGCTTTATCAACGCCGAGGGCTATGCCGGCGGCTTCGCCCAAAAAGACATCGACGAGTTGCTGGCCGCGATGGAAAACAACTACGCCGGCTGGTCGCAGGGCATAGCCCCGGTGATGATGGGCCCCGAGCGCCCCGAGCTGGTGATGGAGCTGACCAACAGCTTCATGCAAACCAACCCGGCCATTGCCCAGCACTTCGCCCGCGTCACGTTTTTCAGCGACCACCGCGCCGAGCTCCCCCTGCTCACCACCCCTACCCTGATACTGCAATGCGCGCACGATGTGATAGCGCCCCTGGCCGTGGGCACCTATCTTAATGAAAATCTGATGGATAGCCTGCTCGTGGTGATTGATACGCCCGGCCACTGCGCCCACCTCACCGCGCCCGCCGAAACGCTGCGCGAGATGGAGTACTTCCTGAGTATTCCGCAGTATAGCCCATCGGTCAACTAGCCCGCCGCATCCTTGGCAATAGCTACCCGCGCCCCGGCGGCCCGCAACCCGGGCGGCCGGGGCGCGTTCAGTAGGTTCCTGTTCGGCTTTTTCAGCTCATGGCCAATCTTTCGGGTACGCTGTCCATTTTGTCGGCCATGTTTACGCCGGCCATCCTGGTGTCGGCGTGCGGCTCGCTCATCCTCACTACTTCGCAGCGCCTCAGCCGCAGCCTCGACCGGCAGCGCGAGGTGGCCCAGCTGCTGCGCCAGAATCAGCAGCAGGCCACTACTTCCACGCCCGACCCGGCCGAGCGCGGCCACCTCACGCAGCAGTTGCTGTTTGCCATCCGGCGGGCCCGGCTGTTGCAGCGGGCCATGACCAGCTTTCACCTGGCCCTGAGCATCTTTATCGGCAGCATCCTGGCCATTGGCGTGTTTGAGCTGACCAACATCTCGCGGGCCTGGATTATCGCCGCGCTGAGCGTGGCTGGCGCGCTCATCCTGCTCTACTCCAGCGTGTTGCTGATGCAGGAATCAAGCCTAGCCCGCGCCGACGTGGCCGAGGAAACGGCCTACCTCACCCAGTTTACCCTGGCCGACCAGGAGCGCGCCGCCAAATAGTGTGCGGGCGAGCGCCACGAGCAGGGCCCTGGCAGGTATTCGCTCGCTACAGGCAGTTATAGCCGCACGTTGAAGGCCAGCGGCTGCACTACCCAGGCTTGCTGGTAGCTGCTGTAGGCCACCCGCACGCCCGCCTCGATGGGTGTGCGTAGGTGAAAAACGTTGAACAAGGCCATAAAGTCGGCCCCGTAGTTCTGGTAGTTCTGGTACCGGCGCGTAGCGACTATCTGCCCCGTCGTAGTGCGCAGGTTGATGAGGCTGCTGCCCTGGGCAAAGTCGCCGAAGGCCGTGGCCCGCAGCCGCTGCACGTACAGCACCCGCCCCACCGACCAGTGCACAAAGGCCAGCGGCAGCGAGTAGTCGACGCTGCCCACCGCCAGCCTATCGAAGCTCACGTAGCTCGTTTCGGCCCTGGGGAAGGAGATGGCCGAGGCAAAGCTGTACTGATTCTGCTGCTGATACTGAACGCCGCCGCGCAGCCGCACGGCATGGTGCTTGGCTAGCCCGGGCAAGTAAAGCCCCGCCTGCACGCCCACCTGGCTAGCCTGCAAATTGGTGCCGAAGGGCGTGGTGCGGTAGGTGGCCAGCAGCGTGGCCCCGCCGCGCGGAGCCACGTCGCGGGCGCTTTGCTTGAGTTGGCTGGCGTAGCCTAGCGAAGCTTGCACGGCGTGCAGCGGCGAGTTGGGGCCGACTTCGGAAATGCTGCGCAGGGTGGGCGTGTAGTTGTAGACCCGCTCGTGGAGGTAATATGCCCCCAGCGTGAGCGCCTGCAAGTACTTCGAGCGCGTGAGCACCAATGGGATGCGCGCGCCGGCCAGCAGCCGGGCGTATTGCCAGCGGCTGCCGCGCAGGCTGTCGAGCGGCAGGGCGCGGTCGAAGTAGCGCGCCGCGTTGCGCCCGCCGTAGGTGGCTTCCACATCGAACACCGGGAAGCGGCCCTGGTAGCTGAGGGCGGCCGTGGCGGCCAAGGTGCGCTCGGTCTGGTCGTAGCTGAGGCCGGCGAAGGCCTGGGTCGTGCTCAGCAAATCCTGCGAGCGCACGCCCACGCTCACGGCGTTGCCGCTGGGGCTCTGCACCACCCCGTAGCTGAAAACCCGGAAGGCGTGCGCCAGCGGCCGGTAGCGCCGCACCCCGTAGCGCGGCCCCGCCGAGTCGGGCGAGGCCAGTAGCGCCGTGATGCGCGCCGCCCCTGGCTCGCCGGCCGCCAGGGCCGCCACGTATGGCCCGGGGGCATCGGCCAGCGCGGGCTGGGGCAGGGCTAGCCAGGTGGCGGGGGCTAGCGGCAGCTCGGCCACCCGGGCGCCGGTGGCGCGGTAGTCGTGCAGGGCCAGGCGCTGGCCATCGGGGCTCACGGCCACGTGGTAGGCGCCGGTGGGCCGGCTCGTGACTTGGTAGGTTTGCCGGGTGCGGTAGTTGACGGCGTAGATGTTATCCACGCCCGACTGCGGCGAATTGTAGAGCACATACTCGCCCCAGAGCTGCGGATTGGCCAGGTTGACATTGGCCACCGGCAACATATCAACTGCCAGCCCGCTGGTGGGCTCGATGAGCTGCAAGGTCTTGCCGGTCGCGCTCAGCGCCACTGCCACAATGGCCTGGCCGGTGGGCGTGAAGCGCGGCTGCTGGTAAAAGTCGTTCCTGGGGTTGGGCAGCGTGCGGATGACAGCGCCCGTGGCCGCATCCAGAATCACCAGCGCGTGGTGGTAGCTCTCATCCGTGCGCACGGCCACAATACGCTGGCCATCGGCCGAGAGTGCAGCCGCCGCGTAGCGCTGGCCCTTGCCCAGCCAGGCGAGCCGGCCGGTTTTCAAATCCAGCACCTTCAGCTCGGAATACACGCGCTGGCCCCAGCGCGGGCTCTGCCGAAATTCGGGCCACACCACCTTACCCCCGCCCACCGACAGCATCTGCGGAATGTTCTGCAAGCCCAGCGTGAACACCCGCTGCTCGCGCCCGTGGTGGCCGAGCAACACCAGCTGCGGAATGTCGCCGAGGCCGGTTTTCAGGGCTAGCACCGTGCTGTCGGTGACGTACTGCGGGTATTGGTACTGCGTAAAAACCCGCGTGGCAGCCTGGCCGGCCAGCTCGCGCACTGGCGTGGGCGCGGGCTGGCTAGCCTGTTGGGCACGCCAAGTTGAGTCGAGCTCGTGCATGGTGCGGGCGTAGAGGTCCTCCACGCGCAGGCCAGTGGTGCGCTTCAGGCCGTTCGAAAACGAGAAGGGGTAGAAGGGAAATCGGTAGTACTGGCCCAACGCCCGGCTCCACACGTCGGGCCCGTAGTGGGCTTTGGCGTAAGAGGTTAGGTAATACCCCAGCACGTACCAATCGGGCACAAAATCGCGCAGCGAGCCGCTGACGGCCTTTTGGTAGTTGTAAAGCCGACCATCAAGCAAATTGGCCCGCAAACCCAGGCCGAAGTACGGGATGCGTCCGCGCCCGCTGCGCGTGAAGGCCGTTTCGGTGCCCACCGCGTCGCCTTCAAAAAACCACTGCGGCACGCCCACCGCGCTCACCCCCAACCCACCGTCGCCGAGCAGCGGCACCACCACGCGGCCGAAGCCCTGGCGCGCCTTGTCGAATTGGTTGACGTGCCGGAACTCGTGTACTACCAGCCCGTCGAGCCAGTCTACGGTGCCCAGCCCCTGGCCCTGGTCGGGGGTGGTAAAAAACTCGGCGTGGCGCGGCAAAAACGTCACGAAGCCGTTGCTGATGGTCGTCTGGTTTTGCAGCACCACCGCAATGGGCTTGGCCTGCACGCCCAGTGTTGCGCCCTCGGCGGCGTGCACGGCCTCCAGGCGGCCGGCCGTGCGCTGGGCCGCCGTGTCGAGCCCCGCCGGGTACAGCACCCGGAAGTGCGGACTGCGGATTTCTTGCCAGCGCAACGCAGGTGGGTTTTGGGTAAGAATAGGCAGACTTTGGGCGGCGGCCGCGCCACTGGTGAGGAGTGCCAGCCACAGTCCCGCAAGCGTTTTTTGCATGCAGCCAAGTTACGGCCGAGGTTGCCTGCTCAAGCAAATTTTCGCCGTGAGATGCGCCTGCCCTGGCCCCTGGCCCGCCGGCTAGTCCTTGCGCGGCCTTTCGGCCTGCTGGCAGGTGCGCAGCCACTGCCGGGCCGCCTCAATATTGCCAAAAATGCGCATCTCAAACTTATCGCCCACGCCCGACACCAGCGCCTCGGCCGAGAGGGCGGCAAACGACTCGGGGCTGACTACGTGGGCAAAGTAGCGCAGGCCGAGGCCGATGGCGCGGGGGGTCCAGTCCTGGGCTATCCAGGCCACGGCGTGGTCCCAGGGGCCGCTCACGTGGGTGTTGTCGTTGAGCAGGCATGGGCAGCAGGTTTGGGCCAGGAAGTCGATGCCGACGTTCGAGCCCTTCATGATGCTTTCGAGCGTGAGGTAGCCCTGCCACACGTTGAACGTGAGGTCGTTTTGCGGCTCGTAGGTCATGGTGAGGAATACCTTCCCGAACGCGTTGGCTACTTCTCTGGTCATGCGCAAAGATAAGTTGGCCGCCCAGGTGAGCCCAAGCTTAGCTACGCCGTATCTGGCGCCTTACGCCGTGCGCTTCAGCCCAATAATGCCCACCAGAATGCAGCCAATGTAGAAGACGTGGGCCCACTGAAAGGCCTCTTTCAGCACCAGCGTATCCACGATTTTGATGCCCACCAGGGCAATTCCCATCCAGATGGCGAAGGCCGTGGACGCGGGAATGACGTTGAGCGCCTTGGAGAAGAAGAATACGTTGGCCACCCCAAAACCTACGTAGCCGATGGCCGGCAGCAGCGTCAGCACTCCCGCCGACGAGGTGAAGAACTGCGACCAGTCGATGGCCTTTATCTTGGCCACGCTTGTGTACTTGAGGCTGTAGTTCCAGCAGACTTCCATCACGGAAGCTAGGAACAGGAAGAGCCAGGCGGGATTAAAGCTAAGTGTCAAGACGCGGCGGTTACGGCAGAGCGGGAAGTTTCAGGAGCAACGGCCGGCTCGAGGCCAGGGTTGCCGCCGGGGCGCGGAGCGGGCACAGTTTCGGCGGGGCCCTGGGCTACCGGCCAGCCTTGCAGCACCTTGGTAGCAGGCAGGCGCTCGCCCAGCCAGCCCAGCGCGCGCCAGCGCGCACCGTGGTAATAGCGAAACACCGTCGATTTCTCGGCTAGGGCTTGCTCATCAAAGCGATACACCGAAAAGGCGTGCTGCGCAAAGTAGTCTTTAGGAAAGGCGTAGGGCAGGCCCCAGCGCTCGGGCTTGCGGTCCTGGGGCAGAAAGGCGGTGCCGAACATCCAATCCCAGAAGGCGAATTTGGTCGAGAAGTTGGCGTAGTACACTTCCTCGTGGTCGGCGTGGTGCCAGAGGTGCATTTCGGGGCCGTTGATAACGTATTGCAGCTTACCCGATTTCACATCAATGTTGGCGTGAATATACATGCCCCACACGGCATCAATCAGCGCCTTGATGGGCACCACTATTGGGTTGGCCCCGAGCAGCACGATGGGCGCAAACTCAATGGTTTGGTTGATAATAATCTCGACGATGTGCGAGCGCGAGCCGGCTAGCCAGTCCACGTGCTTGCCCGAGTGGTGCGCCTCGTGGGTGCGCCAGAAAAAGGCGCTGTTGTGCTGGAAGCGGTGAAACCAGTAGATGTAAAAGTCGTGGGTAATCACAAAAAAACCCACCTGCGCGGCCACCGGCCAGCTGCTCACCAGGTTGAAGCGGGTACCGAAGTGCGCGGCCAGCGGCGCGATAATGAACCCGAAAATCAGGATTTGCAGGAAGTAGCTCTGCACCAGCGTGTACCAGAACAAGTCTACGAACAGCCCCTCGCGGAAAAACGGCAGGCCCTTACGGTACGGCATTTTGCGCTCCAGCACCAGCAGCACTACCACCGCCAGCAGCAGAATGGGCGTGGTAATCATGGTGGTGCGCCCCACGGCATTGAGGCTGTGGTAAAACTGACTTATCGGCTCTAGCATAGCGTATTCGATAACGTAGTATCTGTGCCCCTAACTGCCAGCGCGAGGCGAATGTTCGCCTTCCGGCAAAAAGGACAGTTTTTGAGTGGATTGAAAATACAAAACGTCCGTCATGCTGCGCTTGTCGAAGCATGACGGACGTTATCAAATGCGGCTTGTTAAAGGCGCTGCTTAGGCGGCCGTTACCTCGCGGCGCAGGCGGCGCAGGGGCTCTTTCTCGCTCTCGTACACCACTTTCACGCCGTCGCCGAGGCCAGCCTCGGTGTCGCGGATGTCGCGCACCATCTTAGCTAGGCCACCCGGCTCCACGCTGGCGGCGTGGTCGGAACCCCACATGGCGCGGTCGAGGGTAAAGTGGCGCTCCACGAACGTAGCGCCCAGGGCCACGGCCGTTACGGTGGTGCTCAGGCCGGTTTCGTGGCCCGAGTAGCCGATGGGCGTGCTCGGAAACTGCGCTTGCAGGGTCTGAATCATGCGCAGGTTCAGCTCCTGCGGGGGGCAGGGGTAGGCCGAGGTGCTGTGGGCAATCATCAGGTCGTTGAGGCCTACGTAGGCCACGGCGTCGGTGATTTCCTGCTGGGTGCTCATGCCGGTGCTCAGCATGAGGGGGCGGCCGGTGGCGCGCACGCGGTCGAGCAGGGGCTTGTCGGTGAGCGAAGCCGAGGCCATTTTGTAGAGTACGGGCTTGAACTGCTCCATGAAATCAACCGAGGGCTCATCCCAGCACGAGGCAAACCAGTCGATGCCGCGGGCCTTGCAGTAGTCGTCGATGGCGGTGTATTCCTCCAGCCCAAACTCAGTTTTGCGCTTGTAGTCGATGTAGCTCATGCGGCCCCAGGGGGTGTCGCGCATTTTCTCCCACTGGTCCTTAGGCACGCATAGCTCAGGGGTGCGCTTCTGAAACTTCACAGCATCGGCGCCGGCCGTTACGGCCGCGTCGATGAGCTGCTTAGCTAAGTCGAGCGAGCCGTTGTGGTTGATGCCGATTTCGGCAATGATGTAGCACGGCTGGCCGGGGCCAATAGCGCGGTCTTTTTTGATTTGAACGACAGACATAACGAAAAAAGGGTGGTGGGCGAAAAGTGAAAGCCTGAACAGTACGAAGGGCCATCTAACAGCGCAGCCGGCCGGTAGTTTTCACCACCTGCCGCTGGCTGACGCAGCTAGCCCGTTTTTATTTTTAAGGAAGGTAGCAAGGCCGCTTATTCCGAGCCGCGGTTGGGCACCGGCGCCCCGCCCTGGCAGCTGATAATCAGCTCGGCCAGCTCGCGAAAGGCGCCCTGCCCGCCGAAGGCCTGGCAGCGGTAGTCGGCCGCCTCGCGGGCAAAAATAGTGGCGTCGCCGGGGCAGGCCGCTAGCCCCACCAGGCCCAGAATGGCCACATCGTTGGTGTCGTCGCCAATAAAGGCCACCTGCTCGGCCGTAAGGTTGAGGCGGGTCAGAATCTCGGTCAGTAGCGGCGCCTTGTCCTTGATACCCAGGTGCAACTCGGTGATTTTAAGCTTCTCGGCGCGCTTCTGCACCGAGGGCGAGCGCTCGCCGGTGACAATGCCGGTTTCGACGCCCACGGCCCGCAGGCGCTCCACGCCCATGCCATCGCGGATGTTGAAGCGCTTGAGCACTTCGCCATTTTCGCCGTAGTACACGCCGCCGTCGGTGAGCACGCCGTCGCAATCGGTGAGCAAGAGCTTAATGCGGCTGGCTTTGGCAACGAGGTCGACGTGCTTCATATAAAAATCTGGTGAAATCTTATCCGAAATTACTACAGAAAGTGCAGTAACGCCGTAGCGCGGACTTTGTAGCCCGCGCCCACCCTCGGCAAACGCGGGCTACAAAGTCCGCGCTACTTATATCGCCGTCCAGCCGCCGTCTACTACCAGGTTGGCGCCCGTCATGTAGGCCGAGGCCTCGGAGGCCAGGAACACCACCGCACCCTGATAATCAGTCGGCATGGCCATGCGGCCCAGCGGCGTTTTGGCGCTGTACTGCTTCACGAAGAAGGCATCCTGGCTGTTTTCCACGCCGCCGGGCGAGAGGGTGTTCACGCGCACGCCCTTATTGCCCCAGTAGGCCGCCAGGTAGCGGGTGAAGTTCACCACCGCGCCCTTGGTCATGGGGTAAGACGGCGACTTGTAAAAAGTTTGCTCGCCAGCCTCGTTGCGGTAGATGCTCTGGTCGGGCCCCACGATGCCGTAGGTGCTCGCCACGTTGATGATGGAGCCGTGGCCCTGTGCGGCCATCGGCGTGCCAAAAACCTGGGCGGCCAGGAAGATACCTGTCACGTTCACTTCCAGCACTTTGGTGAAAGTGGCCAGCGGGAAATTCTCAAACTTGCTGAGGTCGGCGGCCAGCGCCGGGTTCTCGAACATGTCGTTGATGGCGGCATTGTTCACCAGCACATCAATGTGGCCAAAGTGCTCGATGATGGTGTCGCGAGCGGCGGCCAGCGACTCGGGCGAAGTTACATCTACGGCTAGGGGCAGGTGCACGGCGCCGGGCAGGCCAGCAGCCACTTCGCGGGCCTTGTCAAGGTGCAGGTCGGCCACCACTACGTTGGCGCCCGCCAAGGCTAGCGCCTCGCAGTGCTTCTGGCCGATGAGGCCACAGGCGCCAGTAACGATAGCTGTTTTGTTGGTTAGGTCAAAGAAATTCATGGGGGATTTCGTCCTGACGTGGCGCCTCACCCCTAGCCTCTCTCCGAAAAGAGAGGGGAACTAGTTTCTAGAAACTAGCGGAGTAAGCCGACTAGCAGGACTTAAAAAAGCTAGAGCTAAAACTAAAAGCTAGTTCCCCTCTCCTTTTCGGAGAGGGGCTAGGGGTGAGGCGCCACATCAGGGCAAGCCACTACTTCTTCACCGGCGCGGCATTGGTCACCTTGCGGAACACAGCTTCTACCGGCTCGCCCTCGAGGCGGCTGGCTACGTCGCCTTTGTCGATGGCTTCTTTCAGCAGCGGCAGCACAGCGCGGTAGGCGGCCAGGGTTTTGGCCACGTCTTCGTCGGTGTGCGAGAAGCTCATGTTGTGGAAGCCACCCCACAGGATGCCCTGCTTGAACAGCTCCTGCTGCACGAAAGCTTTCACCTCCAAGGGGTTGCCGGCGCTGGCGTCGAACGTCACGATGCTGCGGCAGTCGTAGCCGTAGCACTTGGTGTAGCTGCTCAGGCCGAGGTCGGCGGCGATTTGGTTGTAGCCTTCCTTCAGCTTGTTGCCCTGGCTAGCCAGGAACGCGGGCACGTTTTTCTCGCGCATCTCGCTGATGGTGGCGATGGTCGCCGCCAGGCTGAGCGCTTCGCCGCCGAAAGTGGTGAAGAAAAACACGTCCTGCTCAAATAGTTGCAGCACGTCCTTGCGGCCGGTGAGCAGCGCGATGGGCATGCCGTTGGCGCAGGCCTTGGAGTACACCGCGAGGTCGGGCGTGATGCCGAAATACTCTTGCGCGCCGCCAATGGCGATGCGGAAGCCGGTCCACATTTCGTCGAAAATCAGCAGCGTGCCGTTTTCCTTGCAGAGGCGGGCTACTTCGTGCAGGAAATTGTCCTTGGGCGCATCAAAGATGAACGGCTCCAGGATAACGCAGGCCACATCGGGCGTCAGCACGGCCTTGAACGAGTCGAGGTTGTTGTACTCAAACGCCGTCACCAGGTCCTTGCTTTCCTGCGGAATGCCTTTGTCGCGGCTCGTGGTGCCGATGTACCAGTCGTGCCAGCCGTGGTAGCCGCAGCACAGCACGTCCTTGCGGCCGGTGAAGGCGCGGCTCACGCGCACAGCCGCCGAGCACACGTCGGCCCCGGTTTTGGAGATGCGGATGCTCTCGGCGTTCGGGATAATCTCGTGAATCAGCTCGGCTACCTCTACTTCCAGCTCGTGCATCATCGAAAACGTGATGCCGTCTTCGAGCTGCGCCTTAATGGCTTCGTCTACGCGCGGGTAGGCATAGCCCAGGCTCAGCGGGCCGATACCCATCTGGTAGTCAATGTATTCGTTGCCATCAACGTCCCACACGTGGGCACCCTTGCCGCGCTTCACGTACTTGGGGCTAGCGCCCTTGGTGTACTGGCCCGGGCCCTTGGCGAGGGTTTGGGTAACTGGGGTCATGATTTTCTGCGCCCGGGCGTAGAGGTCGTCAGATTTGGGGAAGTTCATAAGGTGGGCTTGATTATTCTTTGGTAAAAGTGGTAAAAGTAGAACGTCATGCTGAGCTTGCCGAAGCATCTCTACCGCGCCAGTTGGGTTCGTTCAACAACCCGGCAGAGATGCTTCGGCAAGCTCAGCATGACGTTCTTTTAGTGTTGCAAAAAGGCGGACTACTCAGCAAATTCGTTTTCGACCACTTCCGTTTTCTCGTTGAAAACGTGCTGCTTATCGCCCAGCTTCTCGCCGATGCGGCGGGCAATGTGCTGGCCGGTGAAGCCTTCGTATTCGAGCACCTCGCTGAGGCGGCCGGGCTTGTACCACCTTTCCTTGAGGGCTAGCGGCAGTACCTTGGCGGTCAGCTCATTCTCCAGCAGTAGCTCGGCCACGATGGAGTAGAGGCCGCCGGTCTGGAAGTGGTCTTCCAGCGTCACCACGAGGCCGCCGGTTTTCACCACGTTCAGCACGGCGGCCGAGTCGAGCGGCTTAAGGCTGCGCAGGTTCACGAGGCCCACCGAGTAGCCGGCTTCGGTCAGCAAGTCTTTGGCTACTAGGGCTTGCTCGAACAGCATGCCGTAGGTAAGGATGGTTACGTCGTGGCCTTCGCTCACGATTTCGGCCTTGCCAATTTCGAACGGGGCGTGCTGGTAGGTGGCGGGGCGGGTGTTGACGCGCACGTAGGCCGGGCTGGGCGAGGCCCAGATGGCGGGCAGCATGGCTAGCATATCGGCTTCGTCGGCGGCGGCAAAAACCGTCATGCCGGGAATACCGCGCATCAGCGAAATATCCTCGATGGCCTGGTGCGTCGGCCCATTGCCATCCGACAGAAAGCCGGGCACGAACGAGCTGATTTTCACCGGCAAATTGGCAATGCCCACGTCAGTGCGGATAAACTCAAACGCCCGCAGCGTGAGGAAGGTAGCCAGCGCGTGCACCACCGGCACGCGCCCACGCAGGGCCAGGCCCGCGGCGGCCCCAATCATGGTTTGCTCGGTGATGCCGGTATCAATGAAGCGCAGCCCCAGCGGCCCCGGCAGGTTGCGGATAAGGGCGCGGTTTTCGGCCGTCATCACGATGAGGCGCTCGTCGGCCAGAGCCGTTTCGTGGATAAGCTGTTCGTAATTCATATCGCAGATTCAAACGGATTAAACGGATTTCGCAGATACGCTTGGCTGCGCCAAGCTGACGATGCGAACGATGGTAGTGATACTAATGAATTGGGTTGTTCGGCTAAGCTGGCGCTCGCGGCAAACAGACAACGCTCGCTTAGTCAGCTTGGCGCAGCCAAGCGTATCTGCGAAATCCGTTTAATCCGTTTGAATCTGCGGTTTAGCGGACGGTGAGGGTTTCGCTGGTGAGGGTGGTGGCTTCCTGGCTGTGCAGCTCCTTGAGCAGCTCGGTTACCTCGTCGCTGCTGAAGTTGCAGAACCAGCGGTCGGCGCGGCGCTCAATGCTGGGCAGACCCTTGCCGCGCACCGTATCGCAGATGATGACCGACGGCTTGTCCTGGCTGAATGGCAAGGCCGAAAAGGCCTCTTCGAGCGCCACGAAGTCGTGGCCATCGATGCGGCGCACGGCGGCACCGAAGGCCTCAAACTTGGGGGCCAGTGGCTCCAGCGGAATCAGCTCCTCGGTGGCGATGTTGGCCTGGAAGTGGTTGCGGTCCACCACGAAGGTCAGGTTGTTGAGCTTGTGGGCGCTGGCTACCAGCACGGCTTCCCAGCAGGTACCCTCGTTGAGCTCACCGTCGCCGGTTATCACGATGACTTTTTGGCTCTGGCCGCGCAGGCGGGCATCGAGGGCTACGCCCATTGCCACGCTCGGTAGGTGGCCCAGCGAGCCCGAGTGAAACTCTACGCCCGGCACGCTGCGGTTGGGGTGCCAGTAAATGCTGTCGCTAGTCTTCAAGTGGTTGTCCAGCCGCTCCTTGGGCATGAAACCCAGCTCAGCAAATACCCCATAGAGCGCCGGCACGTCGTGGCCCTTGCTCAGGAAGAGGTAGTCGCGCTCCGAATCCGTCAGGTTGCCGGGGTGCACGTTGAGAAAATCGGCGTAGAGGTACACCAGCAGGTCGGCGCAGCTCAAGGAGGCGCCCGTGAAGCAACCGCCATCGGTGCTGAGGCGCACAATGTGCTCGCGCACGCGCAGGGCCAGTTCTTTTAGCTCGTTTTGTTTTTCGGAAGTCATATCGCCTTTTTCGCGTTTGTCATGCTGAGCTCGCGAAGCATCTTATCACGCTCGCGGCGCTCGGGGGCTAATTAGTTTCTGACGAAGGCAGCCGTGATAAGATGCTTCCTTCGTCAGCATGACAGAGAATTATAGTTGCTTCGTATTGCCCGCGTCCACGGTTTTGAGCTCGTCCAAGTGGTTGCGGTACCAGTTCACGCCGGCCAGGTCGACATTCAAGGCGTAAATGTCCGGCCTTTGTTTTAATAAAGTCAGAATGTCCTCCAAGCTGAAGGCTGGGTTGGTGGGGTAAAGCGCTTCGTACACGGCTTTTATGAAGTCATAATCGGCGGCGTAGTCGATGGTGAAGCGGTGCGACATGGAGTAATCCAGCCCCGTTTCCCAGGTCACGTTGGCCAGCCGGAAGCGCTCGGGGTTTTCCCAGAAAAAGGGCGTGGTGTGCTCGCGCTCCAGCGGGCGGCTAGCCTCGCGCCAGGCCGTTGCGAGGGCGCCGAAGGTCATTACTTCTACGTCGTTGCCGTCGGGGTAGGTGGCGGGGTGCAGGTTGCTCACGAAGTCGAACTGGCCCTTCGTTTCCTCATACACCCCTAGCACTTTATCAATGATGGCCGGGTCGATGAGCGGGCAGTCGCTCGGAATTTTCACCACGGCCTCCGTCTCACCAAAGTGCAGGGCCGCCTGGTAGTGGCGGTCGAGCAAGTCGAGCGCCGAGCCCCGAAATACGGCGATGCCGTGCTGCTCGCACAGTTCGGCCAGCGCGTCGTCGCTAGGGTCGGTGGTGGTGATAACGGCCACTCGGCCCGCCCGCTGGGCTAGCTGCACCCGCTCAACCTGCCGCACCAGCAGCGGCCGGCCCACGAGGTCGAGGCTGACTTTGTCGGGAAGGCGCGAGGAGCCGCGCCGGGCCTGAATAAGGGTGAGCATCGCTTAAAGTATAAAACGTAACAAAATCGGCACAAACTGTAATACTAGCGGCGCAAGAGTTCCTGCATTGCTTAGGAAGCCTCAATGCGCGCTAGCTGGGGCGCCTCGGCAGGCTTGTACTGCCTCAGGAAGGCCGGGCCGGAACCCTGAAATTGCCCAAACTGCCGGCAAATATCGGCAATGCGGCGGGCGCTCGTACCGCCGTTCTGGATGGGCAGCTTGCGCTTGAGGTCGTCCACGTCGAAGTAAGAATGCACCGGGATGCCCAGCGCCAGCCCCACGTAGGCCACGGTGCTGTACTGGGTTATCAGCTCCACGCAGTTAGCAATCATCTCCTCCGTGTTGCCGCTGGTGTAGATAAGCGTGCCGGGCGGCGCGTATTTTTTTACTTCGGCCGTGGCGCGGTCCATTTCCTCATTGGGGTGGAACTTGAAAATCATGGGCCGGCCGGCGGCAATGCGCGTGGCCTCGCGGATGAACTTCTTGCGGTTGTCGGGCCGGAAAGTTTCGCGCATGTCGGTGGTGGCCACGAGCACGTAGCCACGGTGCGGAAAATTATTATTCCGCAGCTTCTCCACGTCGTCGAAGTTTGGGATACCCGTCACCACCAGCTTGCCGGGGTTCACGCCTATCATCCGGAAGTGCTCGGCGTAGCCCTCGGAGGCCACGCAGTAGATGTCGCAGCAGTCGTTCATGCCATTGAGCGAGGTGCCAATGGCCAGGATGGGAAAGCGCGTGAAGCGCTTGACGAGCCGCGCCCACAGGTGCAGGGGGTCCGTCATGCCCTCCTGCACGAACACCGACTTGGTGCGGGCCAGTAGCGGCCAGGGCACCACAATGTCGGAGCAACACACCACGAGGTCGTAGTCGAGGCCCAGCTCGCGGTTTTCGAAGTCGCGGCGCAACTGGTGCTCGCTGACGTAGCGGTCGGCCTTTTCCTTCACCAGGCCCGTCACGATGGTTTTGTCAAGCACCTTGTGGCGCAGTAGCCACTCGTAGAAGCCGCGCATCCAGCCATCATAGTAAAGCTGGCTGAAGTAGGGCTCGTACTCATCTTCGAGCAGCTGCGCCACGCAGTGCATCTGGGTGGTCTGGTTGGGCGAGCCGATGAGGTACAGCGCTTTTTTCACGAGCAAAAGGTAGGTATGCCTACAAAAATACAACGGCCGCGGGCTCGTCGGCGCCAAGTTAATCTTCGATTCGTGCTGCTACCGGCGGCGGCCGGGTACCCGGGCCAGCCCATGACCACCGGCTTGAGCGGCCGGGCTGCTGCGGCCCAACGCCCGGCCGCCTAAGCTCAACCGTTCTGGCTGGCCGCCAGCCCTTCACTGGCGCCGGTGGGTGAGGTCCCGGCCTGGCATTGGCAGGCACCCTAGGCAGAGAAATTTTTTTGCACAATCGTTTGCGTAGGTCTCTTAGCGGATATTTGCCCTACTTTCGTTTTCCATTCGTTTTTTCCCGCCCTATGCACAAGCTGGCTACATTAGACTACATCGTCTTTTTCGTTTATTTTTTGATAGTCGCCGGCTACGGCATCTGGATTTACAATCGCAAAACGGGCCACGATGGCACCGTGGAGGGCGACTCCAAAGACTACTTCCTGGCCGAGGGCTCGCTCACGTGGTGGGCTATCGGCTCGTCGCTCATCGCCTCCAACATCTCGGCCGAGCAGTTTGTGGGCATGGCCGGCTCGGGCTTCAAAATCGGCCTCGCCATTTCGGCCTACGAGTGGATGGCTTCCGTCACGCTCATCATCGTGGCCACGTTTTTCATCCCGGTGTACCTGAAGAATAAAATCTTCACCATGCCGCAGTTTCTGCACCAGCGCTACAACGGCACGGTGGCCATGATTATGGCCATTTTCTGGCTGGCCCTGTACGTGGTCGTGAACCTGACCTCGATTCTCTACCTGGGCGCCATTGCCGTGAGCAGCGTGTCGGGCCTCAACCTCACGTTTTGCATGTACGCGCTGGCCATTGCCGCCGTCATCATCACGCTGGGCGGCATGAAAGTAATTGGCTTCACAGACGTTATCCAGGTGTTCTTCCTCATTCTGGGCGGCCTGGCTACCACTTACCTGGCCCTCAACCTAGTATCAGAGCACTACAACACCACGGGCGTCGTCAACGGCTTCAACATCCTGATGGACCAGGCCAACAATCACTTCCACATGATTGTGAAGCGCGACGACCCCAACTACCTCGACCTGCCCGGCCTCACGGTGCTGCTCGGCGGCCTCTGGATTGTGAACCTCAACTACTGGGGCTGCAACCAGTACATCACGCAGCGCGCCCTGGGCGCCGACCTGCCCACCGCCCGCGGTGGCCTGTTGTTCGCCGCTTTCCTCAAGATGCTGATGCCCGTCATCGTAGTGCTGCCCGGCATCGCGGCCTTCGTGTTGTATAAAGAGAACGTGTTCGGCGCCAGCGAGTTTGGCTCGGGCGCCGACCTCAATCCCGACCGCGCCTACCCGGTACTGCTCAACATCCTGCCGGTGGGCCTGAAAGGCTTGTCCTTCGCCGCCCTCACGGCCGCCGTGGTGGCCTCGCTGGCCGGCAAAGCCAACTCGATTGCCACCATCTTCACGCTCGACGTGTACAAGAAGGTGCTCAACGTGAACGCCTCGGAGAAGAAGATGGTGGCCGTGGGCAAAATCTCGGTGGTAGTAGCCATGCTGCTGGGCATCCTCATCGCCCCGCACCTGGGCATCGACAAGAAAGGCGGCTTCCAGTTCATCCAGGAGTACACGGGCTTCGTGTCGCCGGGCATCTTCGCCATGTTCATCCTGGGCTTCTTCTGGAAGAAAACGACCTCTAGCGCGGCGCTGTTCGCCACCATCGGCGGCTTCCTGTTCTCGATTGTGCTCAAGTTCCTGCCTGGCATGACGGACCTTTCGTTCCTGGCCCCGTTTGGCTTCGCCGTGAAGCCCGAAGGCTCCAGCGTCTACGAGATTCCCTTCCTCGACCGCATGGGCTTCGTGTTTGTGTTCTGCATCATCGGCATGGTGCTCATCAGCCTCATTCAGGGCCACGGCCGCACCAACCCCAAGGGCCTCGAAATCGACAGCAGCATGTTCCGCCCCAATCGCAGCTTCGCCATTGGCTCGGCGCTCGTGCTGGTTGTCATCACTGGCCTCTACACCATTTTCTGGTAAGCTAGCCGCACTTCGCCAGCGTTAAGCCGGCGATAAATGGGCCCCGGGCATTGGCTAGCTTAGCCAGCGCCCGGGGCCCTTTTCGTTGGGTGGTCTGCTAACGGGCACACCAAAAGGCACCAACGCGAAAACGCCACTGCAAATACTTGATTTGCAGTGGCGTTTTATCTAAAAGCGCTCCCTCCTGGGCTCGAACCAGGGACCCTCTGATTAACAGTCAGATGCTCTAACCGGCTGAGCTAAGGAAGCTTTTATTTCCGAAACCGGCGTTTTCGGTTCACAAAGGTAGGGACTTATTTTTTAGAAAAGCAAGCCTACCACCGAAATTTCGCCGTTTTTTTCTCAAATTTATTCTCAATTGGTGATTGTCAGCAAGCTACCGCTGAGGCTGGTGCTGTACTGGCGTAGCGAGCGCGGTGCCGGGCCGCCCGTTACCATCCCCCGCAGGTCAAACTGTGAGGTGCAGCAGCTGTCGCGGAAGAACAGGCGCGAGCTTTTGTCGAGCGTCACGGTGGCGCAGGCGTTCAGCGGCTGGTAGGGGCAGTTGCGCTCGAAGGCCAGGTAGGTGGTCGCATTCTGGCGCACCACATAAATGCCCTTTACGCCGCCCTGGCCGTTGGCACTGCCCGGCGGAATGGCTACTACGCCGTTGTCGATGCGCAGGGCCTTGTTTTGCTGGTCGAGCAGGTCGAGTTGCACGTTCACCGGCACATTGGGGATGCTGGTGGTCGAGCCGGTATTGGAGTTGCAGGCGGCCAGCAGGCCGCCGCCAGCCAGGGCCAGGCCGAGAAGGGTAAGACGCATCGGGCGATAGTTGAAGATTCCTCCCAACGCACGAAAGCGCCCGGTAGTTTGCCGGGCGCCTTCGCTAGGGTGTTTTTTCAAAAAGCTTACTTCTTGAACAGCGAGTTGACGAACGTGTGCCGGTCAAACAGCTGCAAGTCGGTCATCTTCTCGCCTACCCCGATATAGCGAACCGGGATGCTGAACTGGTCGCTGATGCCAATTACCACGCCGCCCTTGGCCGTGCCATCGAGCTTGGTGATGGCCAGCGCCGATACCTCGGTGGCGCGGGTAAACTCCTTGGCCTGCATAAAGGCGTTCTGGCCGGTGCTGCCGTCGAGCACCAGCAACACCTCGTGCGGCGCCTCGGGGATTACCTTCTGCATGACGCGCTTGATTTTGCTGAGCTCGTTCATTAGGTTCACCTTGTTGTGCAGGCGGCCGGCGGTATCGATAATCACCACGTCGGCGCCCATTTCTACGCCCTTCAGCACGGCGTCGTAAGCCACAGCGGCGGGGTCGGTGTTCATGCCGTGGCTGATGACGGGCACGCCCACCCGCTGGCCCCACACGATGAGCTGGTCCACGGCGGCGGCCCGGAAGGTATCGGCCGCCCCCAGCACCACCTTCTTGCCGGCCGCGTGAAAACGGTGCGCCAGCTTGCCGATGGTCGTGGTTTTGCCCACGCCGTTCACGCCCACCACCATGATGACGAAGGGGTGGCCGGGGCTGTCGGGCCGGTCGAGGATGGCACGCGAGCCCGTGGCGCCCGCGTTGCCGTCGAGCAGGCCAGCAATCTCCTCGCGCAGGATGCGGTCGAGCTCGTTGGTGCTCACGTACTTGTCGCGGGCCACGCGCTTCTCGATGCGGTCGATGACCTTCACCGTGGTGTCGATGCCCACGTCGGCGTGCACGAGCAGCGTTTCGAGGTCGTCGAGCACGGCTTCGTCCACGGTGCTTTTGCCCACCACGGCCTTGCTGAGCTGGTCGAAGAAGTTGGTTTTCGTCTTCTGCAAGCCCTCGTCGAGCGCCTGCTGCTGCTCCTTGTTTTCCTTGTCCTTCTTAAAAAAGTCGAAGAGGCCCATAATACCGGCAAAAAGAACGTCGGGCGGGGCCCAACGAAAATGTATAACACGAAAAAAGTCCCACGAAGGTGGGACTTTTTTGCTTTATCAGCGGCTAGGCGGCTTACTTGCCGGCCAGCACGTCTTGTACCTTATCTACGGGTACCATTTCCTCCTTGAAGGTATAGGCACCGGTTTTCTCCGATTTTACGGCGCGAATAACTTTCGCCCAGTCTTTACCGGTGGCGGTTTTCAGCGTTGCTACTACTTTCTTAGCCATGACTCAGGTTATTTAATTTCCTTGTGAACAGTCATTTTACGCAGAATCGGGTTGAATTTCTTCAGCTCGATACGCTCGG
>Ga0160429_1000353_pt1 | contig 48873 bp, 44 predicted proteins | sample SolpanmetagenomR_FD_108199 | JGI IMG/M metagenome (GOLD analysis project Ga0160429, IMG submission 108199) | Solar panel surface microbial communities from Lawrence Berkeley National Laboratory, California, USA - R | ecosystem: Engineered > Built environment > Solar panel > Unclassified ... | reverse complement strand
ATCCACTCGTACCACACGGAGGGCGCGGGCGGCGGGCACGCGCCCGACATCATCAAGATTTGCGGCGAGCCCAACGTCATTCCGTCGAGCACCAACCCCACGCGGCCGTTTACGGTGAACACCATCGACGAGCACCTCGACATGCTGCTCGTGTGCCACCACCTCGACAAGAACATCCCTGAGGACGTGGCCTTTGCCGAGAGCCGCATCCGCCCCGAAACCATTGCCGCCGAAGACATCCTGCACGACCTAGGTGCCCTGAGCATCATCAGCTCCGACTCGCAGGCCATGGGCCGGGTGGGCGAGGTCATCACCCGCACCTGGCAAACGGCCCACAAGATGCGCCAGCAGCGCGGCCCCCTGCCCGAAGACGCCGGCGCCCAGCGCCCCAACGACAACTTCCGCGCCCGCCGCTACGTGGCCAAGTACACCATCAACCCCGCCCGCGCCCACGGCATGGCCCACGAAATCGGCTCCGTCGAAATCGGCAAGCTGGCCGACTTGGTACTCTGGAAGCCGGCCCTGTTCGGCTCGCGGCCCGAAATGATTCTAAAAGGCGGCGTCATCGTACAGGCCCAGATGGGCGACCCCAACGCCTCCATTCCCACGCCGCAGCCGTCGTTTTCGCGGCCCATGTTTGGGGCGTATGGCAAGGCAACCGGGCCGTGCTCGGTGGCGTTTGTGTCGGCCGCCGCGGTGGAGAAGGTATCCGCTGAATATGGCCTTAGCAAGCGCGTGCTGGCGGTGCAGGGCTGCCGCACGGTAGCCAAGAAGGACATGGCGCTGAACGACTACCTACCCACTATTTCGGTAGACCCGGAGACGTACCGCGTGATGGTGGATGGCGTGCACCTGACGTGCGAGCCGGCGCAAACGCTGCCGCTGGCGCAACTGTATAATTTGTTTTAGGCTCTAGCCGAACCCATAGTAAAACAGTCATGCGGAGCTTGTCGAAGCATCTCTCCCAAACTACACCCTAGCGGTGCAGAAGAGATGCTTCGACAAGCTCCGCATGACTGTTTTATTTCAAAATTAAGCCCTTACTTCTGGGCCAAATCCGAGTTGGCGGGGCCGGCTAGCAGGTGGCCGTAGGCATCGAAGCGCGAGCCGTGGCAGGGGCAGTCCCAGCTGGTTTCCAAGTCGTTCCAATGTACTACGCAGCCCAGGTGCGGGCAAATGGCCGAGCACTCGTGCACCTGGCCCTGCGGGTCTTTGTACACCGCCACTTTGGTGAGGCCGTGGCGCAGCACGGCGCCGCTACCGGGGGCTATCTCGTCGGCCGAGGCTACGTCGCCGCCGGTCAGCAGCTCGGTGTAGTCGGCGACTACCAAGGCGTTTTCGCGGGCAAATTCTTTGATGGACTCCGGCTTCAGGGTCACGCGGCCGGGGTCGTAGAGGTCGGCCCAGGGGTTGGGCTGGCCCAGGATGAGGTCGCGGATGATGATGCCGCCCAGCGTGCCGTGGGTCATGCCGTGGCCCGAGTCGCCGGTGATGAGGCACACATTTTCCGCGTCCAGCGGGTTGCGGCCGATGTAGCCCAGGCCATCGCTAGGCTCCAGCACCTGGCCCGACCAGCGGTACTCGATGCCTGTCAGCTGCGGAAACCGCGTGCGCGTCCAGTCCTCCAGGCAGGCTAGCCGCTCCTCGGGGTCGTCGTGGCCCACTTTGTGGTCCTCACCGCCCACGATGAGCAAGTCGTAGTCAGCCTCGTCCACGGCTTGCAGCCGGATGTAGTGGTAAGGGTCGGCGGTATCCCAATAAAGCGCCGTGGCCACCGCGCCCTTAGGCACCCTGGCGGCCACCACGTAGGTGCGGTACGGGCCCTGCTTGGTGTGCATCACCACCCGGTCGTTGAAGGGCGAGTTGGTGGCTACTACCACGGCTGGCGCCTGCACCTTGAAGCCCTCGGTGGTAGTCACGCCGGCCGCCTTGCCGCCGCTCACATCCGTGGCGTGGGTGTGCGTAAAAATGCGCCCGCCCTGCGCCGTAATAGCCTTCGCCAGGCCATTGAGGTACTTGATAATGTGAAACTGCCCCTGGTTGGGAAAGCGCAGGCACTCGCCCGTTTCGAAGCCGGCCGTACCCGAGTTGGCTAGCCATTCTACACCGCTGAGGCCGGCGCGGTGGGCAGCTGCCAGCTCGTCTTGCAGCTCCTGGTGGGTGCCGTTTTTGGGCAGAAACAGGTAGCCGTCGAGGCGCGTAAAATCGCAGGCTATCTGCTCGTCTTGCGTAATCTGCTCAATCTGGTCGATGGCGGCCGAGTGGCTTTCGGCGGCTAGCCTAGCGCCGTCTTCGCCAAAAAGCTGGGCTAGGGTCGTGTACCGGTCGTCGAGGGCGTTGGAAAGATGGGCGGTGGTGCGGCCGCTTTCGCCGCTGGCAATTTCACCGTCTTCCAGCACCACTACCTTTTTGCCAGCTTTGCCCAGCAAATACGCCGTGGTGAGGCCCGCAATGCCGGCGCCCACTACCACCACATCGGCCGTGGTGTTTTCGGTGAGCGGCGCGAAGGTAGGCCGGGCCGGCGCCGTCGGCAACCAGCTAGATTCGGTGGCACCAGAGGTGCGCGCGGGGTCAACAGAAACAGCCATGCGAAGCAGGAAAATTGAGGAGTACTCCTGGGCGTACGCCCGCCGCTGGCAAAGCGTTAAGGACGAGCTTTTGGGCAAAATCCCGCTTTCCGACATCTAGTGAGCAGGTTACTTTTTGGTACCCTAGCCAGCCGGCTTGTAGCTTTCGGCCCGAAGCTTTCTGCCATGCCCCCCCTCGCCCGCCTGCTCCACCTCGCCGACTCGGCGCTGCCCACCGGCTCCTTTGCCTATTCCTATGGCCTGGAAAGCAGCCTCACCTTCGGCCTGCTGCGCAGCGAAACCGAGTTTCGGGCCTACCTCTACTCGTTTTTGCAGCAGGCGGTAGGGTTTGAATTACCGTTCGTTACCTCGGCGGCTACGGTGCCCGCCGCCGACCTAGGAACGCTTTTGCTGGAATACGATGCCCAGCTCCTCACGCCGGCCCTGCACCGCGCCAGCCTCGCGCAGGGCAAAAGCTGGCTCAAGCTGCTGGCCACTTTCTACCCCGAGGCGGGGCTGGCCGAGCTGGGCGACGAGCTAGCCGGGTGCCAGTTACCGGCGCATTTTGTGCCCCTGTTTGGCCTGAGCCTGGCCCGCACCGGCTTCGCGCTGGCCGATAGCCAACTGACGTATCTGCACCTCACCCTGCGCGACCAGCTCAGCGCGGCCATCCGGCTGGGCTTGCTGGGGCCGATGGCTGGCCACCGGCTGCAACACGATTTTTACGGCGTATTTGAGAATTTGCTGAGCGCCGCCGATATTCGGCCCTACACCGAGGCCACGCGCTGCACTTTATTAATAGACGTAGCCCAGATTCTCCACGACGACATCTATTCGCGGCTTTTTCAGAATTGATTGCTTGAACGGCTAAGTTGTCTTCTGCCCGTCGCTGCCCCTTCAACCACCAAGCCATTCAACAGTCCAACCATCCCTTACATGGCCTTCGTCGATAAGCTTGCCCTCCTGCTCCACGGCCACAGCCACGAGGCGCTCGACTCGCCCGGCGACTTTGCCCAGCGCGAAACCCGCCGGCTGCCGCCTTACCGCAACTTCCGCCAGCGGGCCTTCACGGTGGGCATCGGCGGGCCGGTGGGCACCGGCAAAACGGCTTTGCTCAAGGCGCTGTGCGAAAACCTGCGCACTGAGTACCGGCTAGGGGTCGTCACCAACGACATTTTCACCCGCGAGGATGCCGAGTTTCTCATCCGCGAAAGCGCCCTCACCGCCGACCGCATCGTGGGCGTCGAAACCGGCGGCTGCCCCCACGCCGCCATCCGCGAAGATATTTCGCTGAATATGGACGCGCTCGAAGGCCTGATGCACAAATTTGATAATCAGCTGGATTATTTGTTTGTGGAAAGCGGCGGCGACAACCTGGCCGCCCACTTCAGCCGCGAGCTGGTCGACTACTCGATTTACGTCATCGACGTGTCGGGCGGCGACAAGATTCCGCGCAAGGGCGGGCCGGGAATTACGCAGGCCGACTTGCTCGTTATCAACAAGATAGACCTGGCCCCGCTGGTCAAGGCCGACCTGGGCGTGATGGAGCGCGATTCTAAAAGAATGCGCGGTGAGGGCCCTTTTGTTTTTGCCCGCGCCTCCGACGGCTATAACTTAGCCGCCATTATCGACCACCTGCACACGGCCAAGGCGCACGCGCTGGCCGCCGTGCGCGAAGACCGCCGCTAGCCCTACCGTACGCTGAGCTTCAGCGTCGTATATTACTCTGCGATTGGCGCACCCACTGCCCAAATCGCCCCGGCAACGGCTGACTTTGTTGGCCGGCGCCACCGCCCTTCCCTCCCCTCCCCCACCCATCACGGATGCCGGTTTTCGGCACTAGCCTCGCTGTTTTTTCGAAAGCAGCTTGGGGCCAGCGCCGCGTAGCCGTGTCCGGCCCAGAAGTAGCGCGGATTTTTTAGTCCGCGCTTAATCACTGCACCAAGCCGCAGACTAAGAGTCCGCGCTACTTACTTCTCAACCATGACCACGCCCACCCTCTACCGGCCCGAGTTTGAGCACGATTCGTGCGGCACGGGTTTTATTACGTCTATCGACGGGCGCAAAAGCCACCAGACGGTGGCCGATGCCCTCACCATGCTCGCCAACATGGAGCACCGCGGGGCCTGCGGCTGCGACTCGGACTCGGGCGACGGCGCGGGCGTGCTCATTCAGCTGCCGCACTGGTTCTTGCTGGAGGAGGGCGTGAAACACGGCATCCGGCTACCCGAGCCGAGCCAGTACGGCGTGGGCATGGTCTTCTTTCCCAAGAAAGAAAAGCTGCGCGAAGGCACCCGCGCCATCATCGCGGCGGCGGCGCAGCAGCTGGGCATCCCGGTGCTGGGCTACCGGCCGGTGCCCGTGCGCACCGAAGGCATCGGCGTCACGGCCTTGTCGGCCGAGCCGGCCATTGAGCAGCTGTTTCTGGGCCGGCCGGTGGGGCTGGCTACGGAGGCCGACTTTGACCGCAAGCTTTACGTGCTGCGGCGGCTCATTATCAAGAATCTGAAGGAGCAGCTGCCGGCCGCGATGGAGGCGTTTTACTTCGCCTCGCTCTCGTGCCGCACCATTGTGTATAAAGGCCAGCTGACTACCTTCCAGGTCGGCATGTACTACCCCGACCTTAGCGACGAGCGCGTGACGTCGGCGTTTGGGCTGGTGCACTCGCGCTTCTCGACTAATACTATGCCTTCGTGGCGGCTGGCGCAGCCGTTCCGCTACCTGGCTCATAATGGGGAGATTAACACGCTACGCGGCAACCTGAACTGGTTTTACGCCGGCCTGCCTACCTACACCTCACCCTATTTCTCGGCCGAGGAAATGGAGATTCTGCTGCCCGTGATTGACGCGGGGCAGTCGGACTCGGCCTGCCTCGACAACATCGTGGAGCTGCTCACCCACTGCGGCCGCTCGCTGCCCCACGTGCTGATGATGGTGGTGCCCGAGGCCTGGGACGGCAACGAACAGATGGACCCGCTCAAAAAGGCGTTCTACGAGTTTCACGCCACCTTTATGGCCCCCTGGGACGGACCCGCTGCCCTCAATTTCACCGATGGCAACCTTGTGGGCGCCATGCTCGACCGGAATGGATTGCGGCCTTTGCGCTATGCCATCACCAACGACGGCCGCGTGCTCGTGGCCTCGGAGGCCGGTACGCTGCCCATTGCGCCGGAGACGATTATCAAGAAAGGGCGCTTGCAGCCGGGCAAGATGTTCGTGGTAGACATGGCCGCCGGCCGCATCCTTACCGACCGCGAGATTAAGGCCGAAGCCGCTGGCCGCCAGCCCTATGGCCAGTGGCTCGACAACTACCAGATTCGCCTCGAAGACCTGGCCGAGCCGCGCCTCACCTTCACCGACCTGGGGGCCGAGGCCGTGCTCAAGTATCAGCAGGCCTTCGGCTATACCCGCGAAGACCTCGAAACCATCATCGCCCCGATGGCGCTGGAAGCCAAGGAGCCCATTGGCTCGATGGGCGTGGATGTGCCGCTGGCCGTGCTCTCCGACCAGCCGCAGCACCTGAGCAGCTACTTCAAGCAGTTCTTCGCGCAGGTCACCAACCCACCCATTGACCCCATCCGCGAGCGGCTGGTGATGAGCCTGGCCACTTTCATCGGCAACAACGGCAACATCCTCGACGAGGACCCCAGGCACTGCCACTGCGTAGCCGCCAAGCAGCCCATCCTCAGCAACCGCGAGTTGGAGAAACTGCGCAGCATCGATACCGGCTCGTTTCAGGCCAAAACCTTACAGACCTACTTCAAGGCCGATGGCAAGCCAGGCGCGTTGCAGCGCGGGCTAGAGCGCCTGTGCCGCTACGCGCAAGACGCGGTAGATGACGGCTTTGAGGTACTGATTCTGTCGGACCGCGCTATGGATTCGGAGCACGCGCCCATCCCGTCGCTGCTGGCGGTGTCGGCGGTGCATCACCACCTCATCAAGCGCGGGATGCGCGGCTCGGTGGGCCTCGTGGTGGAGGCCGGCGACGTGTGGGAGGTGCATCATTTCGCCTGCCTGCTGTCGTTTGGGGCCACGGCCATCAACCCGTATTTGGCGCTGGCGACCATCCAGACGCGCCACGCGGCGGGGCTGCTGGGCGCCAATTTGCCCACCGAGAAGCTGGCCTATAACTACATCAAGGCGGTGTGCGATGGCTTGCTGAAAATTTTCTCGAAGATGGGAATTTCGACCTTGCAGAGCTACCACGGCGCGCAGGTATTTGAGATTCTGGGCCTTAACCAAGAGGTGGTTGACCAGTATTTCAACGGGGCCGTGACCCGGATTCAGGGCCTGGGGCTGGATGAGATTGCTAAGGAGACGCTGTACAAGCACTTCCACGGCTTCAAGCAGGAAAGCACCGTGGGCCCCGAGTTGCTCGACGCGGGCGGCGTGTACCAGTGGCGGCGCAAGGGCGAGGCGCACATGTTTGACCCGGAGACGGTTCACTTGCTGCAACACGCCACCCGCACCGGCAAGTACGACACCTATAAGAAGTACGCCAAGCTGCTCAACGAGCACCCCAATCAGCTGTTCACCATCCGGGGGCTGCTGGGTTTTGCCAAGCACCGGCCAAGCATCGCGCTCGAAGAAGTGGAGCCTATCGAGGGCATCATGAAGCGCTTTGCGACGGGCGCCATGTCGTTTGGCTCCATCTCGCACGAGGCGCACAGCACGCTGGCCATCGCCATGAATCGCATCGGCGGCAAGAGCAACACCGGCGAGGGCGGCGAAGACCCGCTGCGCTACGAGCACCTGGAAAACGGCGACTCGATGCGCTCGGCCATCAAGCAGATTGCCTCGGCCCGCTTCGGCGTGACGGCGCACTACCTCACCAATGCCGACGAGCTGCAAATCAAGATGGCGCAGGGTGCCAAGCCCGGCGAGGGCGGCCAACTTCCTGGTCACAAGGTAGATGAGTGGATTGCCAAGGTGCGCCACGCCACGCCCGGCGTGGGCCTGATTTCGCCACCGCCACACCACGACATCTATTCCATCGAGGACCTGGCCCAGCTGATTTTTGACCTCAAAAACGCCAACCGCGCCGCCCGCATCAACGTGAAGCTGGTGAGCAAGGCGGGCGTGGGCACCATCGCGGCCGGCGTGGCCAAGGCGCACGCCGACGTGATTCTCATCTCGGGCTACGACGGCGGCACGGGCGCCTCGCCGCTCAGCAGCATCCGCCACGCCGGCTTGCCCTGGGAGTTGGGCCTGGCCGAAGCGCACCAGACGCTGCTGCGCAACCAGCTCCGCAGCCGCGTGGTACTGCAAGCCGACGGCCAGCTTAAAACCGGCCGCGACCTCGCCGTGGCCGCCCTGCTAGGAGCCGAAGAATTTGGCGTGGCCACGGCCGCGCTCATCGCGGGCGGCTGCATCATGATGCGCAAATGCCACCTCAACACCTGCCCGGTGGGCGTGGCTACCCAAGACCCCGAGCTACGCAAGTTGTTCAGCGGCAAGCCTGAGCACATCGTCAACCTCTTCCGCTTCCTGGCCGAAGAGCTGCGCGAAATCATGGCCGAGCTGGGCTTCCGCACCCTCAACGAGATGGTGGGCCGCAGCGAATTCCTGAAAGTGAACCCCGAGGCGGGCCACTGGAAAGCCAAGCTCATCGACCTCGACGCGGTGCTGCACCCCGCCCCCAATGTGTCGGGCGGTACCCTCTACAACAGCGAAAGCCAGGACCACGGCATCGCCGAGGTGCTCGACTGGCAGCTGCTTGAACACGCCCAGCCGGCCCTGGCGCGCCAGCAGGTCGTAACAGCCGAGTTTGACGTGAAGAACACTGACCGCACCATCGGCACGCTACTCTCCAACGAGATTGCCAAGCGCTACCACGCGGCCGGCCTGCCCCAGGATACCATTCGCTACAAGTTCACCGGCTCGGCCGGGCAGAGCTTCGGTGCCTTCTCGGCCAGCGGCCTCACCTTCAAGCTCGAAGGCGAGGCCAACGACTACGTGGGCAAGGGCCTGAGCGGGGCGCGGCTAGCCATCTTCCCACCCGCGGCCAGCACGTTTATTCCCGAGAACAACATCCTCATCGGCAACGTGGCGCTCTACGGCGCAACCTCGGGCGAGCTTTACGTGCGCGGCAAGGCGGGCGAGCGCTTCGCGGTGCGCAACTCGGGCGCCACGGCGGTAGTCGAGGGCGTGGGCGACCACGGCTGCGAATACATGACCGGCGGCCGGGTGCTGGTGCTGGGCGGCACGGGCCGCAATTTCGCGGCCGGCATGAGCGGCGGCCTGGCCTGGGTCTACGACCCCGCCGGCCAGTTCCCCGTGAACTGCAACCCCGATATGGTAGCCCTCGAAGGCCTGACCGAAACCGACGAAACCGAGATTCAGGCGCTGCTCAAGCAGCACCACGAGTTGACGGGCAGCCATTTGGCTAACTTCCTGCTGGGCAACTGGGAGGAGGAAGCCGGGCGGTTTGTGAAAGTGTTCCCGCTGGAGTACAAGCGGGTGTTAGAGAAGGCCCTGAAGGTGGGATAGGGTTTTGGCCGTTCTAGCGTGGCGCCTCACCCCCCGGCCCCCTCTCCGAAAAGGAGAGGGGGAGCCTAATGACTACTCAATAACTACTTACGTCTGCATACGGTCGGCTCCCCCTCTCCTTTTCGGAGAGGGGGCCGGGGGGTGAGGCGCCCCGTCAGAACGGCTTATAAATTAATACAACATGAACCCCAACGCCTACCTACCCCAAGACAGGATTTTTACTGCCGATAAAAAGCAGTACGGCAAGCTTGAATTGAAAGCGCGGGCCCGGGGAATGCGTCACGAACCCACCCCCGCCGAGGCTAAGCTGTGGGAGTGCTTACGAGGTAATCAGATAGGCGTAAAATTTCGGCGACAGCACAGTATTGACCGCTACATCGCAGACTTCATTTGCCTCTCGCATAAGCTCATAATTGAACTTGATGGCGCAGGACACCTAGAACCCGACCAAGCCGATTATGACCACGGCCGCTCCGCCTTGCTAACCGAGCTAGGCTACCTCGTCCTACGCTTTTCAAACGACCAGGCACTTAACCAAACCGAATTAGTACTGGCCACCATCAAAACTAGTCTACAGTAAAAAGCCCACCTCATCAATTTAACGTCAGGCTCCCCTTCTCCTTTTTGGAGAGGGGCTGGGGGGTGAGGCGCCACGCCAGAACGAGCTAAATCACAACCACATGGGCAATATCACCGGCTTCAAAGAATACCCGCGCACCGCGCCGCCCAAAGCGGCCCCCACCGAGCGCGTGGCCCACTACCAAGAGTTTATCGGCCTCTACCCCGAGAAGGAACTGCACAACCAGTCGGCCCGCTGCATGAACTGCGGGGTACCCTTCTGCCATTCGGGCTGCCCGCTGGGCAATATCATCCCCGAGTTCAACGAGGCGGTGTACCGGCAGGACTGGCGCGAGGCCTACGACATCCTCTCGGCCACCAACAACTTCCCCGAGTTTACGGGCCGCATCTGCCCCGCGCCCTGCGAGTCGGCCTGCGTGTTGAGCATCCACAGCGCGCCGGTGGCCATTGAGGAAATCGAGAAGCACATCATCGAAATCGCCTTCCAGAAGGGCTACGTGCAGCCCACCGCGCCGGTGCTCAAAACCGGCAAAACGGTGGCCGTAGTGGGCTCGGGCCCGGCCGGTATGGCCGTGGCGGCGCAGCTCGCCGAGGCGGGCCACACCGTCACGGTGTTCGAGCGCGACCCACACGCGGGCGGCCTGATGCGCTACGGCGTGCCCGACTTTAAGCTGGAAAAATGGGTGATTGAGCGCCGCATCAAGCTGCTGGAAGAAGCCGGCGTAACCTTCCGCTGCAACGTAGAAATCGGCCGCGACATCTCGGCCGACGAGCTGCGCCGCACCTTCGACGCGGTGGTGCTGGCGGGCGGTGCCTCGGCCCCGCGCGAACTCAACCTGCCCGGCCGCGACCTCAAGGGCATTCACTACGCCATGGAATACCTCACGCAGCAAAACCGCCGCGTGAGCGACACGCCCGTCGACAGCGAGCACATCCTGGCCGATGGCCTCGACGTGGTGGTTATTGGCAGCGGCGACACGGGCTCCGACTGCGTGGGCACCGCCAACCGCCAGCAGGCCAGGTCGGTAGCGCAGTTTGCCATGATGCACCAGCCTGGTGAGGAGCGCCCCGCCCACACGCCCTGGCCGCTCTACCCCACCGTATTCCGCACCAGCAGCTCGCACGAAGAGGGCTGCCAGCGCTACTGGGGCGTGAACACCAAAGCCTACCTGGGCGACGAAAATGGCGACGTGCGCGCCCTGCTCGTGAGCGACGTAACCTGGGAAACCGACGACCTGGGCCGCCGCGTGCGCTTCGAGGAAGTGCCCGGCTCCGACCGCGAAATCCCGTGCCAGCTGGTGCTGCTGGCCCTGGGCTTCACCGGCCCCGCCAATGCGGGCCTGCTCGGCCAACTCGGCGTACAGCTGGACGAGCGCGGCAACGTGCACGCCCCCGAAACCACCTACCACACCAGTCTCCCCGGCGTGTTCGTGGCCGGCGACATGCGCCGTGGCCAGTCGCTCATCGTGTGGGCCATCTCGGAAGGCCGCGAAGCCGCCCGCCAGATTGATGTGTACCTGATGGGCAAGACGAACCTGCCGAGCAAAAATGCGGTGGGGATGTTTGCGTGAGATATTTGAAAAGTTGGAGTAAAAGAGAAGCCCCGGAAGCTATTGCTTCTCGGGGCTTCTCTTTTATGGAAAACCAAACTTAAGCTCACTGCTTACAAGCCTAAACTCAGTATTATTAGTCCATTTGAGAAAGCTATCAGCAACTATTAAATAAAGAGTAAGAAAAGCGAATAGCACTACCAATGCACTAGCTAAGTATAGAACCCCATGAAATTTCATCCCAAATCCTACGCATTCCAGACATTTGAAAATAACATAACTCCATGCAAAGTCTATAAGCAAATTTGACAAGAGCGCACTCACGTATATTTCATAACAGAAAGAACAAGCAATCGCATTTGACCTAAATGCAAAAGGAAACCCGTATAATCTATCGTAGCCACCATCTGTTACTACAACTCGCTCAATAGTGACCGACAGAAAAAATAGCAGCGTGGTAGGCACATAGTATTGCACCCATCTTTTTAATAATAGCATCGTCATTTTTGTGTGAGTAGCAGCTACAACTGCTTGCTTAGCAACAGCCCGCTATACGAATACCCGTTCACGTTCACACCTTGCAAGGGAGCCATTGAGATGCCCCGGCGGCTAGCCACCTTATGCAGTTGCGGCACTACTACGCCCATCGTGGCACCCACAGCGTAGCCCACAATATTATCGGACAGGAAATGCTTGCCGGCCCGGACGCGGCAGTACGCCACGGCGGCGGGCACCGCGGCGGCCGCGCCCCACACGTAGGGCTGGGCCGGCGAGTCGGGGTTGTAATCGTGAAAAACCTTGGCGGCGAAGAAGGTAGCGGCGGCCGTATGCGCCGTGTGGCCCGCGAAGAACGAGTTGGTGGCAATATGGCCGTTGCGCAGGTCGCCGCCCTCGGTGCCGTAGAGGAAGGGGCGATAGCGCGGGATGTTGCCGATGGAAGTGGTGAATAGCGCATCGGCCGCCAGCACGGTTTGCACGTAGAGGGCCAGCGTTTGGCCGTAGTGGCTGCGGATGGCCGGGCTGAGGGCCAGCAGGCCGGGCGCAATGGCTAGCGTGGGGTAGCAGAGCAAGTCGCTGGCCGTCTGGGCGCTTTCGCTGTAGTAACCGGCTGAGAAGCGGTCGAACCGGGGCACGTCATCTTTATTGAGCCGGGCCAGCTCGGCGTTGTTGAGGCCATCGCGCTGCATGGAGCGGTAGAGGCCGAAGCCACTGATGGCGCCTTCGGCCAGAATAACCGGGCCATCAACGGCGAAGCGGGTGCGGTAGGGCGAGGGCACCCGCTGGGCGGCGGCAGGGCTAGCGGCCAGCAGGCTCAATGAACCTGCCAGCATAGGAGCGAAAAAGTGCTTCATGAAGAATCGAAGAATCAAGGAAAGCTGCTCAAACGCAGTTGCTCAGACGAAGGTTAAGCGAAGCCGCAGCCTCGCAAAGGCTCAGGAATTCAACAGATTTACCTTGTTTCTTCTGGCAGCGGCTGCGCCGGTCACTGGCCTGCTTACCACGAGCATCAGCTTCAGTACTTGCGGGCCAGGGGGTTGAAGCCAAGTAGCTCTTCGGCGGCCAGCGCGGCGGCCACAGCCTGATACACCGGCTCCAGGTCGCGGCGCGACAGGCCCAGCGCCCGCACCAGTAGCACGTTGGGCCGGGCCTGGGTCACGGCCACCACGCGGGGCCGGCCAGCCAGGCTAGCGTGCAAATCGGTCTGGCCAGCTGGCGGCAGTTGGCGCAACGCGGCCGCCAGCTGCTGAAACTGCGCGCCATTTGGCGGACCGACCAGGTACAGCGACAGCGCCGACGCATACGGCCCAAACGTGGCCTGCGAGGTCGCCAGGTGCTCCTCAGGGCGTAGGGCAAAGCGGTCAAGCAGGGCCAGCCGGCCGGCCACGCTCACGCGCAGTTCGGCGGCGAAGGAAGTGAAGGCAAATTTCTCGCCCAGGTCGGTGCGGCCGGCGTGGTACCAGTCGGCCAGCAGCAGGGTGGCCGTGGGGGCCAGGTGCCAGTGCTGGGTTTGGCGGTAGCGGCTGGCAGCCTGAGGCACCAGCGGGTCGGGCAGCACCACGGCCAGGGCGCTTTCGGCCAGGTGGCCCTCCGTAATTTGCTCGGCCTGCTGGCCGTCTATCGACTTGTAGATGCGCGTATTAGCCTGGGTGCTGAGTAGCAGGCGGCTGCCGGCCTCGCAGCGTACGCGCAGCCGGATGCTGTCGCCGGCTACCAGGCCACCGCCGTAGCTGGCCAGCACGGCGTGGCAGGCAGGGCCAGCCGGGGCGGCGGGATTAATTATTTTGAGGGGCTGAATACTCTGGCTGGCTACCAGCCGCGACTGCTGCCGCACCTGGGCCACGGCCAGCTCGCTCCACAAGGCAGCAGCGTCGGGCATGGGGCAAAGTAACGACTGGCACGGGCCCGGCGGGGCTTTTTTACATAGCGGCGACGAAGGCTGGCCGGGGTTAGTCGACCTTGCGTAACTCTTCAGGCTCGAAAATGCGCGGCAGCTTGCGCTTGCGCTCCACTAGTTGGTAGCTGGCGCGGTCCTGGCTTTCGCTCCAGAAAATATCGGACACGAGGCCACGGTGGGCGGGCTGGCCGGCCTTGGGCCGCATTTCTTCCACGAGGTCGCCAAAGCCAAAGGGTGGCTTATTATACAGCTCCTTAAACAGCTCGCCGCGCACCAGAAATTGCTGCTCGTCGTAGCGCAGGGTTATCCACTCGCTGTCGTCGTCGAGGTCGCTGATTTTCTCGAAGACCTTGCCCACGGGCTCCAACAGCTCAAACGAGCGGCGGTTGGCGGGGTGCAGGTAGCGGTAGCCATACTCGGGCGACCAAGCATACAAACCAAAAACGACGGGGCGCGGACGGGGCATAAGTACTCACAAAACTAGCGTGGCCGCCTTGTTAACAGCAGTTGCGCGGCGCTAGTTGCGCTTGGGGGCAGAAAGCGCCGGCCGGGCAGGGCATTAAGCTAGCCCGGAGCCACGCAGTCTATTTAGGCTTTTTTAGGTAAAAATTACTATTTTAACCAGTTGATTCAGTAGATTTGTAAATTCTCTATTCTACAACTTCCTAATGACAAACGTATACCAACTCCTTCGTACCGTGGGCGCCCGCCCCTTGCTGCTGGCGGCCGGCCTGGGCGCCCCGCTGGCGGGCCGGGCGCAGGCGCAGTACACGCCCGGCAACCTCGTGGTGGTGCAGGTGGGCGACGGCGCCGCCGCCAATACCACGTCGGGGCTCACTGCTACTACTGCACTGTTGGAATACACGCCGGGCGGCACCCTACAGAGTACGCTTAAGCTCAACGCAACGGGCTCAAACAAGCTCACTAATACGGCGAATGGCAACTCCGAAGGCATGCTGACTTTATCAACCGACGGGCGCTATCTGGTCACCACCGGCTACGACGCAGTAGTGGGCACGGCCGCGGCGGCGGCAACAGCCACTGCCGTGCCCCGCACGGTAGCTCGGATTGGCGGCAATCAGAACATTGATATTTCGACCGTGCTCACCGATGCCTTCAGCACCAACTCCGTTCGGGGTGCCGCCAGCGTGGATGGCAGCGCGTTTTGGGTAGCCGGCGATGGCCCGTTGCGCTACGCCCCGCTGGGAGCCAGCACCAGCTCGGTTCTGAGCAGCACCGTTACCAACATCCGGGTTGTGCGCATGGCGCAAGGCAATGTCTACTTCTCAACGGGCGCGGGCACGCGCGGCATATACGTACTAGGGCCTAGTAGCAATGTTGCTCAGAATCAAGTAGCTACCCTCCTTATCAGTACGGGCGCAACCAGCAGCCCGTACGGTTTTGTACTACTCGACCGCAACGCTGCCATCGCGGGCCCAGATGTAGCCTACATTGCCGACGATGTGAGCGGTATTCAGAAATGGGCGTTTGATGGCAGCAACTGGACCAACGTGGGCACTATTGCCCAAAATGTACGGGGCCTGACGGGCACGATTACTCCCGATGGCAGCGTGCAGCTCTACGCTACTACACGGACCCCTGCAGGCAGCAACGCGCTGGTATCGCTGGTTGACACCAATCCCTCTAATGCGCCGCTAAGCTCAACCACTGCTACCACCCGGGCTACCGCGCCGCAGAATTATGCCTTTCGCGGCGTCGAGTTTGCGCCCGGCACGGCCGTGGTGCTGCCCGTGGTACTCACCAGCCTGGGGGCCAGCCGCGTGGTGGCCGGCGTGCGGCTGCGCTGGACCACGGCCTCGGAGCAAAACAGCGCCCGCTTTGAGGTGCAGCGCAGTGCCGACGGGCACACCTTTGCCTCGGTAGCTACGGTAGCGGCGGCCGGCACTTCGCAGCTCGCGCGCACCTACGGCACCCTCGACGATACGGCCCCGCCCGCAGCGCTTTACTACCGCCTGCGGCAGGTAGACCAGGACGGCACCGCCCGTTACTCGGCTACGGTAGCGGTGCCGGCCGGCTCCGAAACGGCCTTCAGTGCTTATCCTAACCCTGCCCGCGAGGTACTGACCATCGGGGCTGGCGCGGGGGCCGGGCAGTTGGCCGAGGTGCGCGACCTGCACGGCCGCCTACTGCGCGCAGGCCCGCTACCCGCCGATGGCCGCTTCAGCTTGGTTGGCCTGGCGCCGGGCACCTACGCGCTCCTGCTGGGAGGGCGCTTCCGGCAATTGATTACCAAGGTTGAGTAAGCTGGCTACGCGCTCAAGCGCAGTTGGCTGTTTGCCCACGCGCCAGCGGACAGAGCCGCCGGCGCATGGGCGCGCGCACGATTGCCAAGGAGCCTTATTTTACCAGCCGGCTTAGCAGGCTAGCGGTTGAGTATATCCTAATCGGGTTAGCGCCGTAAGAGGAGGTCTATCCGCCGGCCGCGCCAGTGAGGCTCATCAGTAAGAGCCCGCGCGGCGGCTTTTTTTTATGTCAACCGCTAGCTTACTACCTCCTAAATCAGTTTCCCCTGCTAAGAAAGCATCTCCGGCAACTACCACTACTACCAAGCCTGCCATTGGCGCACCCGTGCGCGCTGGCTTTGGTGCCTTGCCCCACGCCCAAGGCACCACGTTTCGGGTATGGGCGCCGGCCGCTACTGCCGTGTCGGTGGTTGGCACCTTTAATAACTGGGATAAAACGGCTAGCCCCCTGCAAGCCGAGGGCGACGGCAACTGGGCCGCTGACCTGGCCGGCGTGAAGGCTGGCGACGGCTATAAGTTTGCGCTGACCACCCCCGCCGGCGAGTTCACCCGCAACGACCCCTACGCCCGCGCCGTGACCAACTCGGCCGGCCACTCACTGGTGTTCGACCCCTACGATTTTGATTGGGAAGGCGACAGCTTCCAGATGCCGGCCTGGAACGACCTCATCATTTACGAGCTGCACATCGGTACCTTCAACGCCAAGGAGGCTGGCCACCCCGGCACCTTCCGCGCCGCCATCGAGCGGCTGGGCTACCTCCAGAGCCTGGGTATCAACTGCATCGAGATTATGCCGGCCACCGAATTTCCGGGGGCGTATTCCTGGGGCTATAACCCGTCCAACCCCTTCGCCCTGGAAAGCGACTACGGCGGCGCGGAGGCTTTCCGCGAGCTTGTGAAGGCCGCCCACCAGCACGGCATCGCCGTGATTCTGGACGTGGTGTACAACCACTTTGGCCCCGGCGACCTCGACCTGTGGCAGTTCGACGGCTGGCAGGAAAACGACGGTGGCGGCATTTATTTCTACAACGACTGGCGCGCCGAAACGCCCTGGGGCCACAACCGCCCCGACTACGGCCGCCCCGAGGTGCGCCGCTACATCCGCGACAACGCCCTGATGTGGCTGGAGGACTACCACTGCGACGGCCTGCGCATGGATGCCATCGCCTTCATTCGCAACGTGCACGGCGAGGAAGACCCCGGCGCTGACCTGCCCGACGGCTGGACCCTCATGCGCTGGGTAAATGAGGAAATCCGGGCCCGCCAGCCCTGGAAAATTACCATTGCCGAAGACCTGCGTGGCAATCCTGCCATCACGGCCCCGCTCGAAACCGGCGGCGAAGGCTTTTCGGCCCAGTGGTCGTCGTCGTTTATCTATCCCATGCACGAGGCCCTCAAGGCCTTTGCCGATGCCGACCGCGACATGCACGCCGTGGGCCGCGCCGTCTGCACGGCGTATAATGGCGATGCCTTTCAGCGCGTTATCTACACCGAAAGCCACGACGAAGTAGCCAACGGCAAGAGCCGCCTGCCCGAGGAAATTGCCCCCGGCAACGTCGAAAACTACTTTGCCAAGAAGCGTATGGTGCTCGGGGCAGCCATCACGCTCACGGCGCCCGGCATCCCAATGCTGTTCCAGGGCCAGGAGTTTCTGGCGCCCGGTTCGTTCAACGACACCGAGCCGCTGAACTGGGAATGGGCGGAGGCTCACGCCGGTCTCACCCAGCTCTACCGCGACCTGATTGCGCTGCGGCGCGATTTGCGGGGCGTGACCCCCGGCCTGCGCGGCCAGGGCTGCCACGTGCTGCACATCAACAACGACGCCAAGGTTATTGCCTATGCCCGCTGGGATGGCAGCCCCGAAAACGCCACCGTCGTCATCGCCAACTTTGCCAACCAGGCCCACGAAAACTATACCATCGGCCTGCCCGCCGACGGCGAATGGACGGTGCGCTTCAACTCGGACTGGACCGGTTACGACGCCGATTTCCAAAACTTCCCCTGCTTTGGCGCCCATGCTGAGCGCGGCGACTACGACGGCTATCCGCAGCACGGCAGCGTAGCGCTGGGTCCATACGCAGTGGTGGTGCTCTCGCGCGGGTAAGCGCAGAGTTTGGCGCAGCAAAAAGAGGTTACGCAAGGTTGGCAGAACGTCAACCTTGCGTAACCTCTTTTTACTGCGCCAAACTCTGCGTGCTACACCGGCGCCTGGTCGTAGCGCTCGCCGGCCGGGGTGGGCCAGGCACCTTCAAACATGATTTCGCCCAGCGGCTTGCGGCTGCGGGGCGCGGTTTCGCGCTCCTTCAGCGGGTCGGGCAGGGTGTCGGGGCTACCGGGGTAGCCGATGGTGAACACCGACACCAACTCGTAGTCGGCCGGAATCTGAAAGGCTGCGCGGGCGGCATCCTGCGAGAAGCCCGCCATTTGGTGAATCTGCACTCCTAGCTCCACGCCCTGGATGGCAAGGGTCGCCACGGCCTGGCCCACGTCGTGCTTGGCCCAGGCGTTGGGGTTGCTGTCGTGCGAGAACGTGGTTTTAGCCACGGCGATAGCCAATGCCGACGCCTTTTTGGCCCAGGCCTGGTTGAACTCGGCCAGCGTGCCCAGAATTTTCTGGAAGGCCTCGGGGCTGCTGGCCTGGCTACCCACGATAAAGCGCCAGGGCTGCTCGCCAAAGCACGAGGCGGCCGAGCCGGCGGCCGTAAAAAGCTGTTGCAGCACCTCGGCCGAAACCGGCTGGTCGGCGTAGGCGCGGGGGCTGCGGCGCTGCGTGAGCGGGGGCAGAATGGGGTGCTCGGTCGGGAGCACGTTGGTGAGGTCGGACATGAGCAAGTGGGTTTTAACGGCTTCAAAGCTACTGGGCGGGGGTTATGTTTTGGCTGGGCTACCGCTGCCCGCGTTTTTTTCGCGTAGGAAGTACTGTATGGCTTGTCTTACCTTGCCACCCGCTAATTCCCGCCCGATTCTCTTTCGCCTATGCAGCCCCAGCCCCACGCGCCCGAAGCCTTGTTTCCCGACTCGTTGTTAATAGAAGTAGCCTGGGAAGTGTGCAACCAGGTGGGCGGCATCTACACCGTTATCCGCTCGAAGGTGCCCGCCACCATGCCGGCCTGGGGCGGGCGCTACTGCTTGCTGGGGCCCTATTTTCCGCAGCAGGCCCAGGGCGAGTTTGAGGCCTACGAAGACGACCAGCTGGCCGGCATGAACGACCCCTACGCCCTGGCCGTGCGCGAGCTGCGCGCCAAGGGCATGGATATCTGCCTGGGCGTGTGGCTCGTAACGGGCCGGCCGCGGGTGGTGCTCATCAACCCATTTCAGGTGTACGACCGGCTAGCTACGCTCAAGAGCGACCTCTGGCGCGACCACCAGCTGCCCTCGCCCGACAACGACGACCTGCTGCACCAGGTAATCGCTTTCGGGCACCTGGCCCAGCGCTTTATCGAGGCCGTAGCCCGCCAAACGGTGGGGCAGTGGAAGGTGATTGCCCACTTCCACGAGTGGATGACGGGCGTGGCCATCCCGGAGCTGCGCCGCCGCCAGGTACCGGTGCACCTGCTCTTTACCACGCACGCCACGCTGCTGGGCCGCTACCTGGCCATGAACGACCCCAATTTTTACGACAACCTGATGCTCGTGGACTGGCGCGCCCAGGCCCGGCACTTCAACATTGAGCCCGCCGTGAGCATGGAGCGCGCCGCCGCCCACGGCAGCCACGTCTTCACCACGGTGAGCGAGCTGACGGTGCGCGAGTGCATCTACTTACTCGACAGAATACCGGATGCGGTGCTGCCCAATGGCCTCAACATTGAGCGCTTCGTGGCCCTGCACGAGTTTCAGAACCTGCACAAGCTCTACAAGGATAAAATCCACGAGTTTGTGATGGCGCACTTTTTTCAGTCGTATTCCTTCGACCTCGACCAAACGCTGTACCTCTTCACCTCGGGCCGCTACGAGTACCACAACAAGGGCTTCGACCTCACGCTGGAGGCCCTGGCCCGGCTCAACCACCGCTTGCAGCAGAGCGGGCTGGAAGGCCAGGTGGTAATGTTTTTCATCACCAAGCGGCCCTACACCAGCATTAATCCGCTTGTGCTGCAAAGCCGCGCCCAGCTGGAGGAGGTACGCCAGACCTGCCGCGCCATTGAGGAGCAGGTGGGTGAGCGCCTGTTCTACGCCGCCGCGGCCAGCCAGGACCACCGCCTGCCCGACCTCGACAGCATGGTGGACGACTACTGGAAGCTGCGCTACCGCCGCGGCCTGCAAAGCTGGAAAACCTCGCAGCTACCGTCCGTCATCACCCATAACCTGGTGAACGACCACGACGACGACATCCTGAATTTCGTGCGCCGCGCCAACCTCATCAACCACAAGCACGACCGGGTAAAAATTGTATATCACCCTGATTTTGTGAGCACTACTTCGCCCCTATTCGGCATGGACTACGGGCAGTTCGTGCGCGGCTGCCACCTGGGCGTATTCCCTTCTTACTACGAGCCCTGGGGCTATACCCCGCTCGAATGCGTGGCCCGCGGCGTACCGGCCGTGACGAGCGACCTCTCGGGCTTCGGCGACTACGTGCAGAAAAACGTGCCCGAGCACGAGGAAAAAGGGATTTTCGTGGTGCGCCGCCAGGAGCGCAGCTTCGACCAGGCCGCCGAGGAACTTACCGACATGCTCTGGAATTTTGTGCTGCTGAGCCGCCGCGAGCGCATCACCCAGCGCAACCGCGTGGAAAGCTCAGCCGATATTTTCGACTGGAAAAACCTGCGCGTGTACTACGACCGGGCATATGCCCTGGCCCTGGAGCGGCAATAATAATCGGTGAGGAAGTTATCGCAGAACTTAGCCACGGAAGTGCGCAGGGGTGAAGCACTCCGCAAACCTCTGCGGTAACTTTCCGAACAGATAGCCCGTGCGCAAGCTTCTGCTGCTTCTGCTAATTGCCCCCGCCGCCCTGGCCCAGGAACTCTGGCTAGCCCCTGCTAGCTACCGCGTTGCCGTGGGCACGGCTGTGCCAGTTAAACTACTTATCGGCAGCGATTTCGCCGGTAAGAATTGGCCGCGTCCCACGCGCCGGGTGCTTCGCTTCGTGCGTTACGGCCCCGCTAGCCCCACCGATACCACTGACCTACGCCCCGCGCTGCTCACCGATTCGCTGGCCCCTACCCTGCGCTGCAACACCGCCGGCACCCACCTGCTGGCCCTCAGCAGCCAGCTCGCCTACCTTGAGTTGCCGGCTGCCGAGTTTACCGCCTATCTGCGCCAGCAGGGCCTGGGCGAGGCCCTGCGCCAGCGCCAGGAGGCTGGCGTAGCCGCTACCAAGCCCGGCCGCGAGGCCTACCACCGCTGCGCCAAGGCTTTGGTGCTGGCTACCCAGGGCCCACACCTGCCGCCCGCGGCGGCCGACACCGCTTTTCGCCGCGTGCTAGGGCTAGCCCTCGAGCTGGTGCCCGAGCAAAATCCCTACCGCCTGCGCCCGGGCGCAGCCCTTACGGTGCGGGTGCTGCGCCAAGGGCAGCCCGTGGCGGGCGCACTGGTGCGGGTATGGCAGGCGACGGCCCCCACTAAACAATCCGAAACCTCGACGGTTACCTCCTTCACTACGCGTGCCAATGCCCAGGGCCGGGTGCTGCTGCGGGTGCCGGGCCCCGGCCCCTACCTGCTCGCCACCGTGCACCTTGCACCCGCGTCGCCGGCCCTGGCCGCGCGGGCCGATTGGCTCAGCACCTGGGCCTCGCTTACGTTTGGCGGGCCCGCGGCGGGGGCGAAGGGCTATTAGCTCCATCCTGCCAGGTAATTGACACCTACCCTTCATTCGGCCCAGGTTTCGCGTTTTCTTTTTTCGTCTTACCTTCGCTTCTCTGCCCACAATTCTCATCCTCCCGCCGCGGTTTTATGAAGTACTCCATTGATAAAAAAGAGAGCTACACTGTCATCACTATTGATGAGAAAAAGCTCGATACTACCGTTGCGCCTGACCTAAAATCGGAGTTTGTAAAGCTCAATGCTGAAGGCAGCAATAATCTGATTCTCGACCTACAAAACGTCAAGTATACTGATTCTTCGGGACTTAGCAGCATTCTCATCGCCAACCGCCTTTGCAACTCGACCGGCGGCCTGCTTGTGCTCACCGGCCTGCAAGACCATGTGCTAAAGCTCATCACCATCAGCAAGCTGGAGTCGGTACTGCACATTCTGCCCACCGTGGAGGAAGGCATCGACCGCATCTTTCTGCACACCATCGAGCGCGACCTCACGGACAAGGAGTAGTTTTTTTTAAGCTGTTTAGCCGTTAGCTACTAGCTGTTCGCTTTTCGCCCGTCGAAAGCAACAACTAAGAGCTAGCGGTTACGCTTTTTTCAGCGCCCGACTTCCCGTCGGCCTTGCCGGAAAAGCCAACAGCCCCTAGCTAACCGCTAACCGCGATACGTAGTGCAATTTGAGCTTCAGATACTGGGCAGCGGCTCGGCCACTCCGCTGGTGGGCCGCCACCCCACCGCCCAGCTGCTGGCCGTGGGCGAGGGCCGCTACCTCATCGATTGCGGCGAGGGCACCCAGCTGCGGCTGCTCGAACACCGCCGTCGCCTTAGCTCCATCCGGGTTATTTTTATCTCGCACCTGCACGGCGACCATTATTTTGGGCTGTTTGGGTTGCTGAGCACCCTGCACCTGCAAGGCCGCCAGGAGCCCCTTACGGTAGTGGGCCCGCCCGGCCTTGAACTGGTGCTCACCACCCAGGCCCTGCACTCGCAGATGCAGCCGGGCTACAACATCACGTTCGTGCCCGTCGATACCGAGGCCCACGCCGTAGTGTATGAGGATGCGCTGGTGCGGGTGTGGTCGCTGCCCATGCGCCACCGCATTCCGTGCGCGGGCTACCTGTTTGAGGAGCAGCCCCGCCGCGCCAAGCTGGTGAAGGAGCGCCTGCCAGCCGGCCTCACCCCCGGCGAACTCGGCCAGCTGGCGGGTGGCCACGACCTGCCCGCCGACGAGGCCACCGGCCGCTCGGCCCTGGCCCACGCCGAGGTGTCGGTGCCCGCCCCGCCGCCCCGTCGCTACGCTTTTTGCTCCGACACGCGCTACCAGCCCGAGCTGGCCGAATTGGTGCAGGGCGTCGATTTGCTGTATCACGAGGCGACTTTTCTGGACGACCTGCGCGAGCGGGCCGCCACCACCTACCACAGCACGGCGCGGCAGGCCGCCCAAATTGCCCAGGCGGCCGATGCCCATCGCCTGCTCATCGGTCACTTCTCTTCGCGCTACAAGGAACTGGCCTGGCACCTGAAAGAAGCCCAGGCCGTGTTTGCCTGGACCGAGCTGGCTACTGAAGGCCTGGTAGTGAGTGTGTAAGCATACGGCAAGGTTTAGCTTGCCGTGAAGCACGGGCCCGCTTTTACCTGGCTAGCCCCTTCCGGACTGACGCGCACTACGTTTTATCCAGCAAGCTAAAGCTTACCTCATTTGGCTCATGGCTACCTACGCCCACAAAAAGCAGCAGCTTTACCTCGTGCTCAGCGGCATTTTTCTGGTAAATGCGCTGCTGGCCGAAATTATTGGCGTCAAGATTTTCTCGGTTGAAAAGACCTTTGGCCTTAGTGGCAACCTCACGGCGGGCGTGCTGGTGTGGCCGGTGGTGTTTATTTCCACCGACGTTATCAACGAGTACTTTGGGCGCAAGGGCGTGCTGCGCATTACTTTCCTCACGGTGGGGCTGATTTTATACGCCTTTCTGGTCATTTTGGGCACTACCAAGCTGGTGCCGGCCGACTTCTGGCTCGACCTCAACAAGACCGACGCGCAGGGCCGGCCCTTCAATATCGAGTTTGCCTACCAAAGCATTTTTCGGCAGGGGCTGGGCATCATCATCGGCTCGCTCACGGCCTTCGTGATTGGGCAGGTGCTCGATGCCAGCGTGTTTCAGCTGTTTCGGCGCGTCACGGGCAGCCGCTATATCTGGCTGCGGGCCACGGGCTCCACGCTCATTTCGCAGCTCGTCGATAGCTTCGTGGTGCTCTACGTGGCATTTTATTTATTCGGCAACTGGTCGATGACGCAGGTGCTGGAAGTAGCCAGGTTTAACTACTGGTATAAATTCGCGGCCGCCATCGTGCTCACGCCGCTACTTTACCTGGCGCACTACGCCATTGACCGCTACCTCGGCCCGGCCGAAACGGCAGAGCTGCAAGAGGACGCATTAAGTGATAAAAGTGTGTAATCCTTATTCTATAATATCCATGCGAATCTTCGTTAGTGCCATTCTCGCAGCAGCCCCACTGCTAGCTAGTAGCCAAGTGTTTAAGAATGTAGAGCTGGGTAGCTACGTATTGCGCACCAGCCCGCAGGTACGCCAGCAGGGCGGGCTGTACCAGCAAAGCAGCGAGAAGTTGCTCGTGCGGGATTTGACCGGGCGCAACATTACGCTTTCGCCTCAGGAGGTAAGCTCATTTCGGATTAATAACCGGCAGTTTGTATCTACCGGCGGCTTTCAGCTGCGCGGGGGCTTTGGCAACACCTACGTGACGCAGGCGTTTGCCGAGCAGCTCGACAGTGGCCAGGTGGTACTGCTGCGCTACAAGCCCCTGCCCACCGGGGCCGCTGGCCGGGGTAATATCGCCTACACTGACAAGGCCGGCGCCGGGGTGTATCTGCTGCGCTTGGCCACTGCCCTGGCCGTGACGCCGGTGCAGGCCGACTATTCGGAGGCGGCTTTTCGGGCGGCGCTGCGCCCCTACCTGGCCGCGCGCCCCGACCTGCTGCAACTGCTGGACAACAAGACCCTGCAAACCAAAAACTTGCCGCTTATTGTGTACGCGCTCAACCACAATACGCCCTACAACCCGGCGGCTACCAAGTAATTACTTTCCGAACTCCCGTTCTCATGTCCCGCATCCTTACCGGCATCCAGAGCACCGGCCGCCCGCATCTGGGCAACCTGCTCGGAGCCATCCTGCCCGCCATCGAGCTGTCGAAAAACCCAGCCAACGAGTCGCTCTATTTCATTGCCGATTTGCACTCGCTCACTACCGTGCGCGACCCCGCGCTGCTGCGCGCCAATACGTACGCCGTGGCCGCCGCGTGGCTGGCCTGCGGCTTCGACACCGAGAAAAATCTGTTCTACCGGCAGTCCGACGTGCCGCAGGTAACCGAGCTGACGTGGTACCTGTCGTGCTTCACGCCCTACCCGATGCTGGCCAACGCGCACAGCTTCAAGGATAAGAGCGATAAGCTATCGGACGTGAACGCCGGCCTCTTCACCTACCCGGTGTTGATGGCGGCCGACATTCTGCTCTACGACGCCGAAGTGGTGCCCGTGGGCAAGGACCAGATTCAGCACCTCGAAATTGCCCGCGACATCGCCAAGGCTTTTAACAACCGCTACGGCGAGACCCTGGTGGAGCCCCAGGCCCGCGTGGATGCCGAGCTGATGACCATTCCGGGCACCGACGGGGCCAAGATGAGCAAAAGCTACGGCAACATCATCGATATTTTTCTACCGGAGAAGGAGCTGTACAAGGCCATCAAAACCATTGTTTCGGACAGCACACCGCTCGAAGCGCCCAAAAACCCCGACGCCGATACCACCTTCAAGCTGTATTCGCTGCTGGCCGCTCCCGAGGAAATCGCCACCATGCGCCACAACTACGAAGCCGGCGGCTACGGCTACGGCCACGCCAAAAAGGAGCTGTACGAGCTGATTTTGCGCCGCTTCGCTTCGGAGCGCGAGCGGTTTGATTTCTACATGAGCAACCTACCCGAGCTCGACGCGCAGCTCGCCATCGGCGCCCGCCGCGCCCAGGAATACGGGGCCGGTGTACTGGCCAAAGTGCGCCAGAGAGTGGGCTATGGGCACTAGCTTTTCGCCCGGCGTTAACAAAGGCCAAGGGAGCTGCACGGAGCAAAACCAACTCCGTGCAGCTTCCTTGGCCTTTGTTAACGCCGGGCGAAAAATTAAAACTGCTGCTGGTTGGTGAAATTGAAGCCCACTTTGCTACCGCGGCTCACCTGCTGGTTTTCCATTTTTTGCTTCACCGATATTTTCTGAATTTCGGGCAGCGGCGGGGCGATGAGGTCGTTGTTGACGGCCGCAATCATGGCGCTTTCCACGAACAGGCGCAGCGACTCGGCCGTGACGGTACTGCGGCTCATGTCGGGGTCGGGTAGTTCGAGTTGCTGCACGCCTTCGAGAAAATAGTGGCTGTCGATGTTGATGAGCAGGCGGCCCAACAAGTAGCCGGGGTCATTAAGGCGTTGGTAGCGAATGCTATCGGCCATAAAATTGTAGGCCATGATGTGGCCGAAAAAGCGCCGCCGGAAGTCGGCCTCCACGTAGGGCGTGTTCAGCGGTGCGAAGCTGTCGGGGAAAGTGACGATGTTGGAGTGCATGACAAACACCAGCAAGTCGCCCGAGAAGCGAATGTGAAACTCCATCTCATTGATGGGCAGGCACTCAATCTTCACGCTGGCGTCGGCGTCGGTCGTTACTTTCTGGGTTAGCTCCAGGCAGAGTTGCTGCGAGGTTTGGCGCAGCAGCGTGAAAGCCGCCTGCGTAGCCCGGAAAATGGCTTGCTTGGCGCTCGATTTTTCGCGCAGGCCCTCGGCGATGAGGTGGAGGCGGTCGGCGGGCAGGGCCTCCGACACCGCGGCGGGCTCCACGAGTGGGGCGGCGGGCACTTTCTTGGGACGCACCGTTTTCTTGCGGGCGGCAGGCGGGCTAGCCGGCGAGCCGGCGGCGGTGGATTTTGCCATACGATAGCGGGTAGGTAGAAAGCCGGGGCGACAAGCCACCGCGCCGTCTGAATACGCAGCTAGCCCCCGTTGTGGTTTTTTATCCCTGGCCAAGTCTACCAGTCGATGCCAAGCCACCTTTTGCCGGCGCCTGCGTCTTTGCGGCCTGGCTACGGCAGCTGCCTGCGCAAGCAGCCTGCGGCCGTAATTTCAGCCTTTGAAACCTTATTTTCCGAATTTCCTGAACATGATACAGCACCCAGTCCGCCAGGCGGGCGTGGCACTCGGCCTGCTGCTGGCCAGCAGCACCGCTACGTGGGCCCAGTTTGGCCCCGGCACCCAGTGGACCAAAGACGGCTACGGCTACCTCGCGGTCGAAAAAGACGCCATTGTGCAGCGCGACGTGCGCAAGCCCGGTCAGGTAGCCACTGTTCTTGCTGCGCAGCAGCTCACGCCCCAGGGCGCCACGGCACCGCTGAAAGTGCGCCGCTTCGCCCTGTCGGACGACGGCAAGCAGGTGCTGCTCAACACCAATACCAAGAAGGTGTGGCGCTACGACACGCGCGGCGACTACTGGGTATACGACCTGGCCAGCAAGCAATTGACCCAGCTCGGCAAGGACCGGCCCGCATCGTCGCTGATGTTTGCCAAGTTCTCGCCCGACGGCAAGAAGGTCGCCTACGTGAGCGAACACAACCTGTTTGTGGAAAACCTGGCCGACCACGCCAGCACGCAACTGACGCAGGATGGTACCGACCGGCTCATCAACGGCACCTTCGACTGGGTGTATGAAGAGGAGCTCGACTGCCGCGACGGTTTCCGCTGGGCCCCCGACGGCCAGCGCCTCGCCTACTGGCAGCTCGATGCCACCAAGACGCGCAACTACCTGATGTTGAACACAACGGACCAACTGTATCCGTACACCATTCCGGTCGAATATCCCGTAGTGGGCCAGGACCCCAGCCGCGCCCGCATTGGGGTGGTGGCCGTGGGGGGCGGCGCTACCAAATGGATGGACATCCCCGGCGACGCCGTGCAGCACTACCTGCCGCGTATGGAGTGGGCCGGCCCCGGCGAGCTTATTGTGCAGCAGCTCAACCGCCGCCAGAACGAGAGCAACATCATCCTGGTAAACGCAGCCAGCGGCGCGGCCAAGCCTATTTTTAAGGATACCGACAAAGCCTGGGTCGATGCCAAGAGTGAGGCGGTAGGCTGGAACTGGATTGAGGGCGGCAAGCGCTTCGTGTGGAGCAGCGAAAAAGACGGCTGGCGCCACCTCTACGCCATCGACCGCAGCGGCAAGGAGCAGCTCCTGACGCCCGGCAACTACGATGTCATCAGCCTCGAAGCCATCAGCGAGCCCACGGGCACCATTTACTTCACGGCTTCGCCCGCCAATGCCACCCAAACCTACCTCTACAAAGTGGCGCTAAAGGGCGGCAAGGCCGAGCGCGTGACGCCCGCTAGCCTTAGCGGCTCGAATGGCTACGACATCTCACCCAACGGCAAAATTGCGCTGCATACCTTTTCCAACACCGCCACCTATCCGGTGGCCGACGTGGTGAGCCTACCCGCCCACCAGCGCCTGAGCGGCGGCGACGCACCCGCGCAGGCGCAGGCCATGAAAATGCCTAAAACCGAGTTTTTCCAAGTAAAAACGGCCGACGGCGTGACCCTCGACGGTTGGATGGTGAAACCTACCAACTTCGACCCAAATAAGAAATATCCCATCGTATTCTACGTGTACGGTGAGCCAGCCAGCCAGACCGTGACCGACCGCTTTGGCACGGGCGCCAACCGCCTCTACCAGGGCAGCATGGCCGATGATGGCTACATCTACGCCTCGCTCGAAAACCGGGGCGCCCCGGCACCGCGCGGCCGCGAGTTCCGCAAAGCCATTTACCACAATATCGGGGCGTTGAATATCCGTGACCAGGCGATGGGGGCCAGCGAAGTGCTCAAGAACAAGTGGGTCGACACCAGCCGCGTAGCCGTGTGGGGCTGGAGCGGCGGCGGCAGCAGCACCCTGAGCCTGCTGATGCAGTACCCCAAAATCTATAAGACCGGTATCAGCATCGCCGCCGTCGACAACCAGCTCAACTACGACAACATCTACCAGGAGCGCTACATGGGCCTGCTACCCGAAGACCGCCACTACTTCGTCGACAACTCCCCGCTGGCCCACGCCAAAAACCTGCGCGGCAACCTGCTGCTCATCCACGGCACCGGCGACGACAACGTGCACTACAACAACGCCGAGCAGATGATAAACGAGCTGGTCAAGTACAACAAGACCTTCCAGCTCATGAGCTACCCCAACCGCACCCACGGCATCAGTGAGGGCGAGGGCACCAGCCGCCATCTGGCCAGCACCTACACCAAATTCCTCAAGGAAAACTGCCCGCCCGGCGGGCGGTAAGGCATCTGCTTTGGTGGCCCCTACGAACCGCTTCAGGCAACCGCCTGGGGCGGTTTTTTTGTGCCGTTCTGCCCGGTGGTACGCCGGCCTTATCAGCACAAAGGCAAGCTAAAAATCGAGGTTCCGTCCCTCGAGCGTCTTCGGTAAAAGGCACCCTTCCGAGGTTTTAAGCTACCTCATTTGAGTTCGAACTCAAAAAGCATCCTGCTTATATCTACTATCAAAAGCATTGCTATTAAATGGTAGCGTTTTTTCTTTTGTTTTGAACAGGATAAGCTGCACTAAAAAGACTGGATTTAAATTAATAATATATAATACTCAACTATATTTAAAAATCTTCGTAATAATGTTTGTTGCGCGAAGCAGCGCAATTTTCTCAACCATTTTTTCCTTATTCATATGCAAGAGATAGATGTTGAACAGCAGTATAATGTCAGGGCCGATGGCGTGACTGATAATACGGCCGCCCTGATGGCAATGCGGGCGGACCTAGCTGGCCGAGGGAATAAAGCGGTGCGCATTCTACTCCCGCACGGCATTGTTAAGTATACCAACAATCGCTGGCTGTACGGGATTGAGCGTTTCGAACTCGACTCGAAAGGGCTAACCCAATTGCTGGTAGACTACACCGGCACCGACGACGTATTGCAGCGCCCCCTCTTCGTGGGGGAGATGTTTCAGAATAACACCTTGGCGTACGTGGGAACCAAAGAATACGAGGCCCCAACGCAATTCGACGCGGCTCCGGCCGGCAGTACCGATATCAAGCTGCTACCTACTCCTCTTTCTACCGGGGGAAGTGCCCCAGCTATCACGGATACGACGCGGTTTTTCGCGGGGGCTTATTTACTGCTATTTTATTACAACCAGGTAGGGGAAGGCTATCCGCCCGGGGCTCGCTACTGGGAGCGTGTTCAGATAAAAGAGGTGAATACCGCTACTAGTACCCTAACGCTGGAAACACCGCTGGTGTACTCCTATCGCACCGATGTGTGGACGGTGGACCGTAGCCAAGATGATGGGTTGAATGTCGGGCAACCCGCCCTGATTTCACTTGACCGGCCACAGAACGTGCAGTGCAAGTATGCTAAGATTGCCAACGTAAAGGCCTTACGCACCACAGGTGGGGCAAACGGCTACTGGGCTATCACGGCGGACACGTTGGAGCTGCACAGCATTAAGAACCCGGATAACCCGTATTGGCCCCAAGAAAATACGACCCGGGCTACCTATGTCGATTGCGAGTTCAATTCCTCAGAGCATGACAAGTTAACGGGACTGGTCGAAAATATTCGCACGACGGTCGTCCATGATATCAACAACGGGGGAGGGTGCAAGCGGATAGTGTTGGATGGCTGTAACACGGGAGACGCCCTGCAAATAGTCAGCCCCTACACCAGTTATAAGAACGGCGTCGCTCGCGCTAATTCTTACCCAGACGTCTACTCAGCCTGCTTCGATGAGTACCCGTCCCGAGCGCCGCGTGAGGAAGTTGTTTTTGAAAACTATGTCTTCACCAACGGGCCCCTCTGGCAAGGGAACGCCTACATTAATACTGGGGAGCACGTTACGCACACCATCCAGGCGGTTAGCGGCAGCACCATCGTGCTCCCACCCTCCTACTACAAAAGCCGTGAGGTATCGTCTTGGAAAGAGGGCTTTATTCTGTTCCGGGAGGATGGTCAAAAGGGGGGGACCATAACCCGAATCTATGCAGACCCCGCCGCTGCGAGCCCTACCTCGGCCAAAATATTCGTGGATGGTACTTGGTCGAGTGCCCCGGTGGTGGGAGAAGTCTGGAAATGGTGCCCAGTGAAAACCGTAATTGACAATGGTGGGCTCCGCAAGGGAATTAACAACGCACTCCCCCTCTGGTCGTCACAGGCTAAGCGCTGGCAGGGTAATCGCAGCCGGGAGGCTATCAAACAGACTACGTTCAGCTTCGCGGACTTATTCAAAAATTCCGTGGCGACGCTGATAGAATACAATGCCTTCATCCTTAGCATTGAAGTAAGCGTGTCTTCCCCAAACGCGCAGGGCAACGATAATTTTATCCAGCTAACCACGAATGCTAATCAGCCGGCTGGTGACCCTTTTACCCCGCGTGTCGAGCTGGGTAGAATCAACTTGCAGACCCCGGGTTTGCGAAAGTTCGACCAGATTGGGTCTTACGGTATACGACCCACTGACAGACTGGATAATAATCTGACCGTAGGGTTCGTCCGTGATGTCGAGTTTTTTCACCCCAGTCTGGTAGCGAATCCACCTCATGGCAGCGTAACTATCACCTGGCAGACTTTTTAGCAGAAAGTAAGGCTGTCTGTTCCAGAGCCAACCACACAACTTTTCTAATACCTATTTAGGCAAGAGTACTGACACTTCTACCAGCGCTTTTTTCCTATGATTGACTGGTAGAGTCTAGCCCATGTGCTACCCCAACCGCACCCACGGCATCAGCGAGGGCGAGGGCACCAGCCGCCACCTGACCAGCACCTACACCAAGTTCCTGCAGGAAAACTGCTCCCCCGGCGGCCGCTAGGGCACCGGCTTGGGTACCTACCCAGCTACCTACTTACAGACCGCTTCAGGCACACCGCCTGGGGCGGTTTTTTGTGTACCGTACCGTTATTGGTACGCCCGTACTAGCTTGTAAGAGTAAACACCAAAAATCGAGGCCCCGTCCCCCGACCGTCTTCCGATAAAAGCAGCCTCGGCAGGGCCAGGAAGCCACTTTTCCGGGCCAAACCTACCAACAATCACTTGACAAAAATCAGTTAAAGCCAAACCTTCAGGATAACTACCGTCGCCTTCCTAGTTAAAGGCGCCTTTATCGTGCCGGGCTGCCAGGGGAGCGGCCCGGCCACGGACGCCGCTATCGCGCCCGGCATCGTGCGGCTGGACGGGCAGCTTTCGTGCTTCACGGGCCAGTCAGGGGCGATGCTGCCCGCCCAGCTTCAGACGGGTGCCGTGGTCTTCATTCAACGACCCGCGCGCCCACCAAACGGCCGGCACCACAAACTATATGCGCGAAGTGCCCGCCGTGCTGATACCCAGCAACTGAGTCTACGCGGGCGGGAAGTTTATCACGCTCGACACCTGGGGCGGCAAGCGGTGAGCCGATGTACAGCCCGCCGCTGTGCGTGGCCTGAGCGACGCGCAGTGGCGGGCTAGCTTTAGCACCAACGACTACAGTGCCACCACGGGCCTGAGCCTCTGCGGTAGCCAGAATGGACGGGCCGACCTGCGGGGGCAGTTCGTGGCGGGCTTGGCCCCGTGCCGACTGCGCGGCGGTGGGTGAGCGGGCGGCGCAGAAGAGGTCTGTAGCTACGCCTGCCAGCGTGCATCTAGGAAGGGTGCCTCACTTATACGCAAGCTTTATTACCTCATCTATGACTCAGAGTGTTTTGGGCACGCACACGGCGAAAAAAGGTATTGCTGCGGGGGCACATTGCCCAGTTGCCCATACTAACCCATCGCCGCCACCGCCCTACCACCCCGAGCCACTAGTGCCAGCTAAGATTAGGCGAGCTTGAAGCGCCAGTGGCGCTATGCCTCAGGTAGGCGGCGCTGGAAGTGCTGCTGCAATAACTCATCTATTTTTTCCCGAGTCAGGGGCTTGATGACCAGGCCCGCAACAGGCAAAGAATAGAGCCGTTCTAAATCCGCCGAACGCATTCCCCCTGTCAGCAGAATAATATGCGTCGCCTCTCGTTGAGGTGCGGGCAGCTGCTGAAAAGCTGCGACAAACTCAAAGCCGTCGAGGTCAGGCAGATTTACGTCTAGCAGCAGCAGCGTAGGCTTGAGTGCAGGGTCACGCGCGAGCAGGTCAATAGCGACTTGCCCACTCGTAACGGCGTGTATCTCTACGGCCACGCCCAGCTCATAGAGCAAGCGTTCGTGGGCGTAGTTGTCTGCCGGCTCGTCGTCTACGAGCAGAATAAGAGGAAGCTTTTCCATAAAGTAGTTGGCGTACTGAAACTACTACCGAAAAGCTATAATGGTTCAGCTCTTTAACTACTCTTCACGTTAAGCTGCTCGCAGCTCCTCTTCGCGGTAGCAATCCCAAAACCCATCCGCCAGGCGGTATACTGGCACGCGCTGCACCAGCCCCGTGGCCGGGTGGCGCTCTCGGAGCAGCCCGCGCCACACGATAGGGTGCGCCTGCTGCTGGCTAGCCGGCACCACTGGCCGGCCCAGCTCAAAAGCGTAGTCCGAGGCGGACACGACCATGCGCACCGGCGCGGGCGCAGCGGCTACTAGCTCAACCTGCGGGACGTCCTCGTAGTCAGGGTCGCCGCCCAGCTCATACTCGGCCTGCGGCTCCTCGTCATAAGCAGGGTCGGCACTCTCGCCGTAGTCAGGGTCGGTTATTTCGTACTCACGATTTTGGTCGGCTTCGTCGTAGTCGATGTCGGCTATATTATAGTCAGGCTCAAAATCGGGGTCGGGCTTGCGGTCGGGCTTAGGCATAGGGCTAGCTGTTTTTGCTACTAAAATAGCTAGTACCAAGCACACTAGCAAAGGGCAACCCGCCGCCCTGCCTTCGCCCCGCGTTGTTTTTTTCAGTTGCTAGAAGTCGAGGGGGTTCCCAGCGCCGCACCTCCCGCAGCCCCAATTATTGCCGCAACCGGGGCTTTTTGCTGGGCTGCCAGCCGGCGGCGCAGGCGCTCGCCGGCTTTTTCGTTGGCCCCGGGGTGCCGGTGGCGCACCTCCTTTTTCGTTTTTGTGGCGTAGCAGGCCGGGCAGAGGAGTGGCAAATTTCCCTGCACGTTGATGCCACCGTACACGCGCGGAATGATGTGGTCGAGGGTGAGGCCTTCGGTAGCGCCGCAGTGGGCGCAAAGCTGGGGCAGCTTGGCGCGAGCTACCCGGCGCCGCACCGCCTTCAGGCGAGTCCTTTTGTAAGCTTATTGGGTGAGTGTTGTACTAGAAACAGAATACCCGTTGTAAATACTTGATTTACAACGGGTATTCTGTTTGCTTGCAGAGGAGGAGGGATTCGAACCCCCGGACCTGTTACAGTCAGCGGTTTTCAAGACCGCCGCAATCGACCACTCTGCCACTCCTCTAAAAACGCGGCCCCGGCCTGCCCTGCGGCCATTCCGGTTCGTCAAAAGTACGCACGGCACTCACCATAAACCAAGCTGACAGGGCCAATTCGCCCCATTTGGGCCTGATTTGCTTGCGCAACACGGCTACTGCCTTAGCCCTCAACCCCGAACGCCCCCCTACTGCCCCCGGCGGCGCAGCAAGTACTGCACCTCGGCCTGGCCCACGGCCAGGGTGCTCCCCGCGCGCGGCAGGTAGCCAGTGGTGGTTGGGGCCGTGAGGCTGCTGGTGATGCTACTGACGCCGATGCACTCCCACCCGTGGCTGCTGAGCAGGTTGAGCGCGTCGGCTACCGTAAAGATTTCGTTAAGCGCCGTCTGGTCGGCCCGCGCCTCGCTGGCCTCCGCCGCGCTCAGGTATTTTTTGGCCTGGCGGCCCATGTCGAGCTGAAACTGCATGGTGCCGTAGCTGGTGCCGCCAGCCCAAAGCGTACAATACTGAGTAGCCACCGCGGGCGCGGTGGCCAAGGTCTGAGCTTGGCTCAGGGCCGGCGAGGCCAGCAGCAGCCAAAGTAATGGGGAGCGCATAGGTGGCGAAGCTACGCCTAAATTTCAGCTGGATGCTGGGCCGCCGCTACGAGCTAGCCCCTACCCTACTCGCAATGCACTCGGCGCGCTAGTCATCAATAGGCCGGGCCACCAGCCGGCCCTCGCGGCTAATCCACAGGCTGTACCCGCGCCGCCCGCGCCGGCCAAACAGCACCAGATAGAGCACCCCCAGCAGCGGTCCCAGCGATACCGACAGTAACAGACGCAGGTGCCAGTAGTGGCTCATGCTGAGGCCACAGTGCAACGCAAAGGTTTTGAGCAGGTGGTCCATACGTCTACTACACGTCGCTGCTAAATTTTGTGCCCCGCGCCAGTCACCAAGCCCGGCTTTCGGCCCCACGCCAGGGTGCCAAGATTAAAAACCACTGCAAATACTTGCTTTACTGACTTCCTAAGAAGCCACGTACGGAGCGGGGAGCTAGGTTGTCGGTTATTGACGTAAACGCCACCTCGTCATTGTTGTTTTAAATGCGTTAACGGGCTCTTTTGACGAGTTGCCGTTAACACCAGTCGTCAACTTTGTTTTACTCAGTTTTGCCAGGGGTGCAACGCGTGTATGGATGCCCACGGCATTTTAGTTGAGCTCCGAGCGCTCCAGTTCCGCAAAGTACTCCTCCGTTTGTGAAATGCTACGATGGCTGAGCATGTCGCGCATGTCGGCGGCCGGTAGCTTTTCACTCAGGGCTAGGTCAGGAATGGCCCGGTAGGTGGGCTGGCGGTGGGAGGCCAGACGCAGATGCACCAGGCGCAGGCCATCCTTGCGGGGCGGGCGCAGCACGAGGGCGTAGGGAGTGGAGGGCATGGGCAAACGCGTGGCTGGCCCGCCAGGGTTGCACCGGGGACTAATAGTGGTAGCAGCAAAAATCCCGGCGGCGCTGTACCCTGCGCATGCCTTGCACACTCGTTGCCTTCCTCTTATTTGCAGGCCTACCCAACTGCTCAACGGCTTCAGAAAATCTTACCTCCGCGGCGTCGCGAAGCGTAGCAGCGCGCGAGTAACCAGTGCTAGCCAAAAGCCCCGCAGGGTACGGGGCTCTTTTAGAGAGGCGACGGCGCGCTGTTACCGCAACAGATTAGGGTAACTGGCGCAGCCAGGTAGTGGCCTCCTTTTCGTTCTCAAAGAGGCGGTAGGTGAGCGAGGCCGCCTGGGCTTCGTGCATGATTTGGCTCATGGAGAGCCGAGCAAACACGTCGTGGGCAACCAGAATAGCGCCGTAAAGGCCTCCGGCCCGCTGCTGGGGGCCATCGAGCCAGTACTCAACTATCCACTTGCTTTCCTCTTCGGTGAAGGGCACCATCAGGCGCTGGTCACCCAGCAACTTGTACCAGTTATTACGGCGCAGCAAAATACCGGTGTGGGTCAGCAGGGCCTGCAGGTCGGTAAACTTGCGCTTGCCGGGATGGTACTGAAAAATAACGTATTGGTCGGGGTGCTCGAGCAGACGCCCAGCCGCGTTTTCGAAGTAGAGGGAGAGGCTAGAGGAATACATGGGGACGGTTGGTAGGCCAGCGCAGAAAGCGAGGACAGGTAGCCAACAAAATCAGGGCCAGCCGCAGCCCCTGGAAAACGCGTTAAGCTGGCCGTGCCCTTTTAGCTCTTGGCTACCAACGGAAAAAAAATGGCATAGAAAAAGCCCCGGGGTGAGCGAGGCTGTTTTCTTATTTGTGAAGTTTGGCACCTGGCTTGGCGTGGGCAATACCTAAAGTAGCCTTGGGATGAGCGGCTTGGGCAGTCGCCGCCTGCGGACTATCCTGCTTGCGATAGCCACCTATAGCGCAGGGTATCGGGTCAACGGAAGTAGAGGCCCGGTCGAGAAGCCCGAAACCTAGCTTTGCCACCCTAGCGCCTCGCAACAGCTTGCACCTTGCGAGCGCGTGGTAATACAATATTATTCGAAATTTATAATACATGGATATAAGTCAGTCTTAATACACACAGGCTTTCTCATTGTAAACCACTTTGCCCCGCAGCAGATTAGCCTTCGCATAGGCTTCTTTGGCGAGGTCGGTGTGGACGACGGCCAGGAGCAGCCGGTGGTGCTGCGGAGCTTCGTGAGCAGCGTGCCACTGGAGGATTATAGCTACTGGGTGAAGCTGCCAGAGTTTTAAAGAGTGTGGCGTTTTAATAAATAACCTATTTCACCTTTCAAATAATTGGGAGACCCCTCATAAGGAAGCGTTGACGTTTGGACACACTCCCAGCCTAGGCTGTGCAAATAATTAAGAGCGGCCGGTACAGAGCTAAAGCGGGCTACTTGCTGCGCCACATTAGCTAACGCAGTGTCCCGCATCGATAATCTACCTTGATTCTGGCCATAATCCAAGGACAAGTTGAGCCCCGAAAAGTGGCCTCCCTCAGCCACGAGCATGCAGTAGATAATGGGTGCCGCAGGCAGGGGTGCAGCGTTCTTTTGGGCATATGCCGTGGTTGTCAACAGCAGAAAGAAAGCGAGTAGTAGGTTTTTCATGCCTGTCAATATAAGGCCAGTGCAGTGCTGGAGGGGTGGGGATGAAAAAGCCCCACTGGTGGGCGGGGCTTTTCTTTGCACGAAGCTCACCCACCGCCGCCACTACCTCACCCGCTGGCCCCGTCGCCTGGCCATCGGGCTGCTACTGGCTGCTGTGTGGCGCGCCTAGTGGGCTCAGCGTCCGGCGCCAGTGGCTGCACCGACTGGACGGATTGCATAATAAAAAAGTCCCGGCCGTGTGGCCGGGACTTTTTTTATGTTTTTAGCCCCACTGGGTGCCATTGAACGTCGTGTACTGATTGGTAGCCGGGTCATACCAGCGCCAGCCAATATCGTTTACCGACAAAGCCGAGGCGGTTGGCCGTTCCGTCGCCTCCGAGCCAATGCCGTACCCTTCGGGCCGCCACTTGGCCGTAGAAGGCGTACCGCCCTGATAGCACACGTATTTGAGGGGCGTCTTCGTATTGATGTTGCTCCCGTTGTATAGGGTGACGGTATCCTGTTGGATAATCTGGGTGTCTGGATTCATCAACTGAATCGCTTCATACAGACTACCGGCGGCCAAGTGGCAGAAAGGGCCTTGGTAGAGCGTGGGGATGCTCACCCCGTGTACCTTGACCTTGCGCCCAGTATCGTACTCGTTGAACGTGTTTACCACACTGCCTTCCCCAACGAAGGTCAGGAACGGATGTGGGTCCTGGCCATATTCGGGGTTGCCGAACCCGAAGCCCAAGCCCCACGACCACTGCCGGAAGGTAGTAGGCTGGCCGCCGTTGTCGTAGAAGAGCATGCCCAGCTCGTTGAAGTGCACGTTGCCCGCCCGTAGGTTATTGGCGTACTGCCCCAGTAGCGTAAAGCCTGGTCCATTGACACCTGCTCCTTGTATGCCCCCAATCACCTGCGTGTTCTCCTTAATCAGGGCTGGAGCTTGGTTGGCTTCCGTATAGACGCCAAAGTAAGCACTACGGGCATTTGTATCGACGGTGCAGTAAGGCCCTACCTTTAGTTCCGTCTGGTTGAAGGAGGTGCCGTTGCGCGTGAAGTGCATACCGGTGCATATCGTACCTAGGAAGGAGTAGTCAAACAAACCCCAGTAACCGTTCTCCCGCATCGAGCCGCCCCAGATGCGCGTCTGGTTAGCATCATCGCCCTGAATGTAGATGCCGCAGCCCGCATTATAATCGTAATTCCCGCCAAAAATATCGCCGTTATCGGCAATCATTTTTCCACCGACCGGGGTAATCTCGATTTCTGCCGGGTTGGCGGGGGTTATGCCTGCCACCGGGGCAATACCCAGGCGCGGGAAATTGTACTCCCGCGAGGCGATGCTGGTATCCTTGCCTTGGTAGCGCACGCTCCAGCCATTGTCGAGCTTAGCCATGGCAGCTTTATCGTCGGGGTAGAAGTAAAACTCCCCGTAGCCACCCTGTTCCATTCTCCCGCGCAGGGTAAAGGGCAGGCCCGTCCTCTGCATGTAGCTAAACCCGAAAATCTTCACGCCGTGACCTGAGCAGTTGCCTACGTTCACATTGTCCAGCAGCACCTGCCCATAGGCGTTAATGCCGTTGCCACGATACTTACCGTAGTCCTCGCTAGGTGAGCCATCGGCGTCTACCCCGTCACCAGCTGCGCCACGTCCGGCCCCGATGATATCCAAGTCCCGGAAGACAGTGATGCGCGGAGCTAGGCCAGCCGTTACCTGGAAGCCAGCGGTACCGGGCTTGAGCTGAATTTTGCTGTCACTCCCCTCGCCGACAAACCAGGCACCCGAAGTGTCGCAGTTGATGGCCACGGGGTAGCCGTCAAGGTTATTGTGTATGGCTGGCAGCGGGCCGAACAGGTAAGGCAGGCTAGCAGCTGGGAAGAAGAAGGTCGTGTTCTTCGGTAGGCGGCGCATAGCATCAGACAGTGTCGCTGAGTTATCCGTCACACCATCGGGCACCAGCCCTAGCTCTATCACATTCACGCGGTGGGTTTCACCAGTAGGGTACGCCTCGCGGTAGTAGGCGCTACCAACCTTGACCAGTTGCACGCCATCTAGGTTCGCGTCCGATAACGAGGCACCGTCCAGCCAGGGAGCGGCGGGAACAAACGAGCGCATGCGGCCAGTAAGCGGCTGCGGCTTGATGACTACTTCATCCAAAGAATGATTTGGCATGAGTAAAAACGAAAAAAATAAGGTGAAATAAGAAGGTTTCCACGGCCGTGTCACTTTCTTATACTAAGGTAATTAGCTTTAAAAGCAATGAGAAAATTTTATACATATATTATATTACCTTCACCCAAAGTCATCCATTATTTATCCCTTTTTAATTTATGCCTGATGTGGGTTTACTGACTGAAGAAAAAAGCCTCACTGTAAATACGGCGGATTTTTCTATTGCACTGCTACCTTATGTAGCTTGGCGCTGTAGAGCACCCCCAGTTTGTTCATAGCCGGCACGTAGTCGTGGGTAGCCGTGCGGCGGTACCAAGCGATGACCCGCACCTTATCGACTACGCCGCCGCAGCCCATCGCATAGTAGGCGCCCACGTTGTCCATGGCCACGGCGCTGCCGAGCTCGGCGGCCCGCCGATAGCATTGCAGCGCCCGCGCCTCATCCTTAGCCGTGCACTGCCCACGGCTGTAGTTGGCCCTACTTGAAACACGGCTTCGGCATTGTCCCAGATGGGCTGCGGTAAAGGTGATGGAGTAGCCTATTGAGCGAGGCCAGGCAGGACGCACAGGAAGAGGCTGGCGGCGAGTAAAACCTTCATGCCATAAGCTACCTCATTTCTGAAACCACCTCTTAAATCCTCCTTGCTCCTTCTTGCCGTGCGCCCGGACGCGTGGGGCAGTTCACCAGTACCTCCTCCCCCTCCTAGGGGTAGGTGTACACGAGTTCGTACTGACGACCGATGACAAAGCAAGCAAAACCATTCTAGACCTGCGTGCCGGTTTCGTCATAGAAAGTGAGCGTCTAGAGAATCATTTTGCGCATTGTTTGATGCTTGTTTTACCAAAAGCAAAACACCCACTGTAAATACTTGATTTACAGTGGGTGTTATAAACAAATGCAGAGAGGGGGGGATTCGAACCCCCGATACCCTTGCAGGTATAACGGATTTCGAATCCGTCGCATTCGACCACTCTGCCACCTCTCTAAAGGTCCCAAATGAGTGGTTGGGGTTGCAAAAGTAGGGCAGTAATGACGAATGACAAGTGACGAATGACTAATTTTTTCCTGATTTATTTTAACTTATTCGGCACTAGTCACTTATTATTCATCATTAAATTCAGCCGGCCGGTTACGGCGTCGATGCTCACGTTGACCTCGAAGCCGATGATGAGCGTCATGCACACAAACTCCAGCCATACCATGAAGCCTACCAGCGCCCCAATGGAGCCGTAGAACGTGTTGTAGGAGTTGAAGATGCGCACGTAAAGCGTGAATAAAAACGACACTAGAAAGATGAGCAGCGTGGCCACCAGCGCCCCGGTCGAGATAAAGGGCCACTTGTCGTGCACCGGCGGCACAAAGTAGTAGATGACGCAGGTGGTAGTGAGAAACAGCCCGATGAGCGAGCCGTAGCGCAGGGCCAGCAGCATAAATTCGGAGGAGCTTTCGGGTACGATTTCGTAGAACACCAACCCATCAATGATGAACGTGCCGAAGAAGATGCCCGCAATGGCCACGACCAGAATAAGGGCCAGCGCAAACGTAAGCCCGGTGGCGATAAGGCGCTTGTGAAAATAGCCCCGGTGCTTGAACCACGGGTATTTCTTCTCAAACGCGTCGAGCAGGGCCATAATGCCATTGCTGCTCAGCACCAGGGCCGTGACGAACCCGAACGAAAGCAGCCCGCCGTGCGGAATGCGCACAATGTCCTCAATAGTGCCCGCGGTGGCCGCGTACAACTCGTGGGGCATGATATCGGCCAGGAATTGCAGAATGTCCACGTCCAGATTGGGGACCGGGATGTACGGGATGAGCGTAAACAGAAAAATAATGGTCGGAAACAGGGCCAGCGTGAGGTTGAAGGCCATGTAAGCGGCGCGCTTTTCGAGCGAGTCGAGGCGCAGCTCGTGCAGCACGCGCTCGCCCACCTCGTACACCGAGATGCGGCCCCCGCGCATCCGCTGGCGCTTGCCCCACGCCATAAGCGTGCGGTAGGCGCGGTGGCGGCGCACATCGGGCAGCACGGCGCGGCGGCGGGCAGGAGGAGCGTGCATAGTTGTTGATATGAAAATGGGTTGACGGTGGAAATGTGCAGGATGAATGGAAAATTCTCGCAGGCTTGCTTTTTTTCACATTTTCTACTATCCAACACGTTTTCACACTAAAACCCTCACTTACCGAAGGTGGCCGGGGCGGGGGCGTCGCCGGGGGTGGCGCGGCCGGGGCCCAGCGGCAGGTCGGCTTCGCCTTCCGAGAAATAGGGGGCCAACTTGGCGCGTACGCTGTCGGGGATGGGCACCGGGCGGCCATTAGACGTACTCACGAAAACCATTAGGGTGTAGCCTTCGGTGAGGAGCTCGCTAGCCTCGTTGCGGATTTCGTACTCGAATTTCACCCGCGAGCCTTCGGCCAGCTCGCGCAGCATTACTTTGATGGTGAGCAGGTCGTCGTAGCGGGCGGGGCGGCGAAAGCGGGTGTGCAACTCCCCGACCGGCATCCCCACGCCCTGCGCCTCTAGGTCTTTGTAGCGAATGCCCAGCTGCCGAAACGACTCGGTGCGGGCCACCTCGAAATACGCCGCGTAGTTGCCGTGGTAGACGTAGCCCATCTGGTCGGTTTCGGCGTAGCGCACGCGGATTTGGATGTCGGACTGGTACATATTTTATTCTGTTTCCTCAGCTAGGCCATAGAGTTCAACTAGGTCTAGTAAGTGGTGGCCGTAAATTTTGACTTGTTTCACGTCAATAACAATAACGAAAAATACGTTTTTATCTTCCGTAGCAATCAGAACATGCTCATAAAGCTCATTTGGGGCCAGGTAAACGTACGCTACATCGGCAAGCTCAAAGCCTTCTAAATCAGCCAGCGGAATAGCATCGACGTAGGGCCAGATATCTAGCAGTTGCTCAGCCGTTGTCGTAACGTCTTGCATAGGAGCGTGAAACGTACTGCTGAACGCCTCGGCAGACATTTTTCGGGTAGTCATGGCCCTAGCGCGCCCCTAGCGGATACCAGCCCGCGTGAGCGCGGCCTGGTAGCGGCGGGCATTCACGAGGTGCTGCTGCTCGTTGGCGGCAAAAGCATGGTAGCCGCTGAAATCGTCCTTGGCGCAGAAGTAGAGGTAGTCGTTTTGCTCGGGGTGCAGCACGGCGTTGAGGCTGGCAATGCTGGGCAGGTCGATGGGGCCGGGCGGCAGGCCGGCGTACTTATAGGTGTTGTAGGGCGAGTCTTTTTGCAGGTGCACGTTGAGCACGCGCTTGATGCCAAAGTCGCCGTTGGCGTACACCACGGTGGGGTCGGCCTGTAGCTTCATGCCGCGCTTGAGGCGATTGAGGTACACCCCGGCGATGCGGGGGCGCTCGTCGGCGTGCTGCTGCTGCTCGGCCTCCACGATGCTGGCCAGGGTGCTGACCTGCACGCGGGTGAGGCCGAGCTTCTGGCGAGCGGCGTCGCGCTCGGGCGTCCAGAACTTCTCGTACTCCTTCTTCATGCGTTGCATGAGGTTATCGGCCGAAGTGTTCCAGTACAGCTCGTAGGTGTTGGGGATAAACATGGAGAGCACCGTGGTGGTGTCGAAGCCCAGGCTCTTGGTGTAGCTGGGGCTGCTCAGCAGCGAGTCAATCTGCCGGGGCTTGGCGTCGATTTGCTTGCTGAGCTTGGTGGCGAGCTCGCGGCGCAGGCGCACGTTGGTGAAGGTGAGCTTGAGCGGCGTTTGGCGACCCGATTTTAGCAGGTTGATTACCTGGCGGTTGGTCATGCCGGTTTTCAGCTCGTAGCGGCCGGGCTTCACGGCGCCGGGCTTGTTGTAGCCCATGAGCTTGCCCACGAAGTGGAGCGAGAGCGGGTCAATCACCACCTTCTCGCCCTCGGCGCGCACGGCCTCCACCGCTACCAAAGCCTGCTGCCAGTTATCGCCCCGGTGCACGTAGGCGTAGGCCGGCTTGTTCTTGGTGTCGATGTTGGAGGTGTAAAAAATCTGGAAAAAATAATAGGAGAAGCACACCAGCAGCAGGCCGATAATCACGCTCACGGTGGCAAAGCGGTTGCGGCGCTTGATGGAATCGGCCCGGTACTCGACGGCGGACTTTTTGACAGGTTCAGACATGGAGCGGAGAATTAAGCGCTTCAAAATTAACTCCGCCCCGCCCTACCGGCGCGGCCGGCCCAAACAACTGGCGGCACTTTTGCTTATACCCCGCAATTAGGCGCGGGCGGGCTAGGCAAAACCGCCCGCCGTAGTACCTTTCGCGCCAATTACGGGCCGCCCTGGCTGGCCCACCCGTTTCAATTATCTCTTTTTCTGCCCTATGGCTGCTACCCTGCTCCGCATCCACCCCGATAACCCGCCGCAAAGCCGCATCCTGCAAGTAGTTGAGGTGCTGCGTAAAGGGGGGCTTATTATTTATCCCACCGATACGGTTTATGGCATTGGCTGCGACATCAACAACGCGAAAGCCGTTGAGAAGCTCTGCCGCATTAAGGGCCTGAAACCCGAAAAGGCTAACCTCAGCTTTATTTGCCACGATTTATCGCACATCAGCGACTACGCCCACGGCATCACCACGCCGGTGTTCAAGGTGATTAAAAAGGCGCTGCCTGGCCCGTTCACGTTCATCTTCGAGGCTAGCCCCAACGCCCCGCGCTACGGTGGCGTGAAGCGCAGCACGGTGGGCATCCGGGTGCCGGATAACCAGATTGTGCGCCAGATTGTGAAGGAGTTCGGCACGCCCATCGTGAGCACCTCGGTACGCGAGAGCGAGGAAACGCTGGAAGAATACGTAACCGACCCCGACCTGATTTTTGAGAAATACCGCTCGCTCGTCGACCTCGTCATCGACGGCGGTTTTGGTGGTAACGAGCCCAGCACCATCATCGATTGCACCAACGACGACTTTGAGCTGGTGCGCCAGGGCCTGGGCGACATCGAGCAGTTTCTGTAAGTAGTAAGATAGCAATTGCGTAAATGAGTAAGGGTGGCTAGCGAAGCACGAAAGACTTCGCTAGCCACCCTTACTCACTTACCCATTTACTGGGCGCTTGTGCTTCCAGCGGCGGTGCGTCCATAAGTACTGCTCGGGCGTGGCCCGGATATCGGCCTCCAGCAGCCGGATAAAAGCCTCGGTGGCCGGGTAACGCTCAGATTCGTAGGGCGAGTTGGCGCCGGCTGCCACAGCGCGGCCATCGGGTAGTTCCGTAAATTTCACCTCGTAGTAGCCGCGCCGTACGCGGCGGATGCCTACGTAGAGCACGGCGCAATCGAGCTGCTGGGCCAGCCGGTCGGCGCTGGTGTAGAAGCCGGCCTCCTGGTGCAGGAAAGTGGTCCAGTACGGGCGGTCGTCCTTGCTGGCCGCCTGGTCGGTAAGCAGGCTGAGGGTGCGGCCCTGGCCGCGGTGCTGCACCAGGTAGCGCAGGGTAGCGAGCATGGGCACGGCGTCGGCCCCGAGCCGGGTGCGCAGGCGCCGCATGAAGTACTCGAAAAACTTATTGGTGAGGGGCTTATACACACCCGCCGCCCGGCCCGGAAACTCCAGCGCGGCGCCCGAGAGTATCCACTCCCAGTTGCCGCGGTGCGACCCTAGCGAGAGCACCGGGCGGCTTTCGGCAAAGTGCCGGGTCATCAGTTCGGGGTTCGCGAAGCGCAGCCGGCGCTGCAGTTCGGCCGGCGAGATGGCGGCCAGCTTCAATATTTCAACCACCACCTGCGCGAAGTGCCAGTAGAACTGGTGGCCAATGCGCTCGACCTCGGCCGCACTTTTCTCGGGGAAGGACTTGCGCAGGTTTTCCTGCACCACGCCCCAGCGGTAGCGCACCACGTAGCGCAGCAGCAGGTAAATGACACCCGCCAGCCCGTGCAGCACCGCCAGCGGCAGGTGCGCCAGCGCCAGCAGCGGCCAGGCCAGCCAGCGGTAGTGGCGCGGTGCGGCCGGGCCGGGGCCAGCCCTCATCGGGGCACGGCCGCCCCGGCGGGGGCGTACTCGGTGAGGCTGCGCTCGCCCGTCTGGCGCTGGGTGGCCAGCACTTTTTTGGTGGTTGCGTCGCGGGCTTCGATGGTAAGCGTGAAGGGGCCGGCCGGGAGGGGGCCCAGCGGCAGCTGGCCCACCACGGCCGTGGGCCGCCCGCCCTGGGTGGTTATGAGCGGCGCGTCGGCATCGGCGGCGGTGCCGTCTTCGGCGGCCAAGTGGTAGTGCAGGCTGATTTTGCGGCCCGCAGGCACGGCGTTCAACTCGGTGTAGAAGAACACGTTATCCGTGCCGCGGCCGTAGTAGCCATTGGCCGCGCGCGTGAGTAGGTAGCCACCGCGGTTGAAGACGCTTTCGGCGCTGGCCTTGGCGGCGGGCCGGGCCAGGAACACGAGGTCGCTGAAGGCGGGCGCGGTGGGCGCGGCTACTACCAGTTGCTGCTCCACGGTGGTTTCGCCGTTGGCGCTCTTGTACTGGTCGCGCACCCGGCCGCGCAGCGTGTAGGTGCCATCGGGAAGCGTTACGCGCTTGAGAAAGCTGAGCGGGTTCTTGATGGCAATGGTAGTGTCGCTGAGCACGGGCGGCTTCAGCGTCACGGTTTCGTGCCAGGCGGCGGTGCCGTCGGCCTTCAGAATATCCAAGTCGACCACCGCCGACGACTGGAACGACTTGGGCGCCCGCTGCCGGTAGGTGAGCGGCTGGGTAGGCACGACCACGGAAATTTCCACTTCGCCGCCCTTCTGCACCTGGTCGAGGTTGCGAAACTTCGCTACTTGCAAAAGAAGCTGCGGCGGGCCGGCCTGGGCACTGAGCGCCGTGGCCAGGGCTAGCGGGATGGATAACGAGAGGATACGCATAAGGGCAAAAATAAGGGCCAGCCCGCGCCAGGGCCATTACCGTGCCGGGCGGCTACGTTTTCCAGCGCCTTTGCAATAAAAATACTTTCCTAATTTTTAAATTAAACCTGTTCTATTATTAGAATATTTTATATTTACCGACACATCACCTAATTCGTTCAGCTTATGAGGAAATGGCTTCTCTCCCGGCCAAGCTACTGCCTGGCCGTATTCGCCGTAGTGCTGGCCGCCTGCTCGCGACTAAACCTGCCCGCGCCGCAAGCGCCTGACTCCACGCCGCCGGCCGCGCAGTTTACGGCGGCCCGCAACTGGTTTGCGCAAGCAACTGGTTTGCGCAAATTGTGCCCGTGACGGCCAAGCCGGTTGCCCTCAACTGGTCCAACGCTCACGCGCTCGAAGGGTGGCTGCTTGTCCCGCTGGCTGATACTAGCAGTCCATTCGCGGCTGAGCACAAGCACACTTACCGCTATCTGGTTGCCCGCAACACCACGGGCAGCGCTTTCACCGGTCAAATCGTGGAGGTAGTGCTGGAAGGCGAATCCCCTCTTGCTGGCGGCGTTGAGCAGGCCGTTGTAGCGGCAACCAAGCAGTTGCGGGCGGCGCCCCAGACGCCGGCGCAGCTGCCCGGTATAACCGGCTTGCTCCTATTCTACTCGCCGGCTTATCACTACGAAACCGGTTTTGTTTATCGTCAGGGGCAGCCGCTGGCCGAGCGCGTTCGCTTCCTGCGTTCCGCCAAAACTACCGCGCCCGCTACGCCTCCTACAAAAGGCAGTACGCCGCAGGGAGCTATTGATAATCCGGGCATTGCCGACTGCGTTATGGAGCTGCGGTGTGGCTACGTCAACGGTGATTTATCAAACTGCATCTACGTTGCGCACTGCTACGACTCACCCGGTGGCGGCGGCGACGGGGGCGGAGGCTGGGGTGGCGGTGGCGGCAGTGTCGATGACACACCTGAACTACAGCAATTCGAACAAGATTATAGGTCTCAAATGTCTTCGACAGAGCTAACTATTTACGATAACATGACTAGAGTACAACAAATATCTTACCTGCTCAATGCTCAAAGAGCAATTAACATAGCTCAATCACGCTACCCTAATTCGGTACACAATGGAAATGGTGATGCTTTCAGGCACGCATTTTTTAGTGAGTTAAATACCGCAACGCTCGGCGTTGCACTAGCGAAACAGCTAGGTGACGCACATGAACAGCAATCTAGTAATCCGCTAGAAACCCAGATGGATTTATTCAACAATGAGCAAGGTCGCCAAGTAAGTTCCATCTACCAAGAGCAAGCTATTGTAGACTTAGTCACTTCTGGAAGACTACGCATTATTGCCAACGGCATCCTAGTTCCTTCTTACTAAGCATAATTCCTTACTCCGATGACTATGTGCAGTAAATATTACAATATATTTTGCAGTTGTTTACTAGTACTGCTAGGGGCTTGTAATAGTCCGGCCAGAAACTATACCCCTGATTACCTACTACCTAAAGGCTACGCAGAGAGTTTGAAAAACAACTCACAAGTCAAGATTTCCGCCGCCAACTTTTGCACTGGTTTTCACGGAGAATGGGATTCTATCTTAATCGTGAAACCTTACACAAGGCCAAGTAGCATACAGTCACTCCCAATAGAAAATTATTCTACTGTAGAGTCTTTCGTAAAAGCGCAAAGCCTTGGTGATGACACCTGCACGTTGCTTTTTGTCAAAAAGAACCAATACGTAGGTTATAGCTTATTTCCAAGGACAATTGATTTATCAACTATTGGGGAAAGCAATTCTACGCAAGCAACTTGGATTACTGCCAGAGACTGTGGAGAAATCTTTATAAAAAAGGCCGATAACGCCACTGACAGCTATTTCTTATTTTCCACTAAAGCGTTGTAGTGTGAGCGATTGCACAACCATAAGTATAAGTATTTATATTGCTTAATGTAACGGCGCGAAAAATATCCGCGCCGTTTTCTTTGCAATTATGCCTACTATCCTTACCGAGCTGCACTACCTGCCCTCCATTCCTTACTTTCAGCAGTTGCTGAATGCCGACCAGCTGCTGCTCGACGCCCACGAGCACTACCACAAGCAGACCTTTCGCAACCGTGCGCTCATCCTCACGGCGCAGGGGCCGCAACCGCTCACCGTGCCGGTAATTGATGGCGCGCGTTCCGAGAAAATCCGCACTAGCGAAATTGAAATCGACTACCGCCAAAATTGGATGCACCGCCATTTCCGCACCTTGCAAACCGCTTACGGAGCGTCGCCGTATTTTGGGTATTACGCCGATTATTTACAGGATATTTACGCTCAAAAGCCCGCGCGACTCTGGGAATTGAACATGGCTTTTCTGGAACTGTTATTCCGCTGCCTGCGCTGGCCGTTGCCCGTTGCCTTTACCGCCGAATACTTGTCCCCGCCCGCCGCAGCGGCCCCTCCCCTAGCCGACCGGCGCGACTACCTGACACCCAAAAGCACCCTAGTGGCACCCGAACCTGACAGACCGTCGCACCGACCCTATCCGCAGGTCTTTGGTCCCGCATTTGTACCAGGGTTGAGCGTGCTGGATTTGTTGTTTATGCAAGGGCCGGCCGCCGGGCAGTTTTTATAGGACAGGCGCTTAGCCATTTTCAGTTTGTCCGAACCTTCGGCCGCGGGCGCTTGTTTTTCTTATAATCCGCTTTACTTTACGTATTGGTGTAGCGCAACTATTCGGGCCGTTTTCGGTACAGCTACTATCTGCGTCTTTATTTTATCTTGCTTGCATGGAAGCTAAATT
>Ga0160429_1000352_pt1 | contig 49061 bp, 29 predicted proteins | sample SolpanmetagenomR_FD_108199 | JGI IMG/M metagenome (GOLD analysis project Ga0160429, IMG submission 108199) | Solar panel surface microbial communities from Lawrence Berkeley National Laboratory, California, USA - R | ecosystem: Engineered > Built environment > Solar panel > Unclassified ... | reverse complement strand
GCTGTGCGAAGTGACGGGCTTCGCGGCCGTGAGTTTGCAGCCCAACTCGGGCGCGCAGGGCGAGTACGCCGGGCTGCTGGCCATCCGCGGCTACCACGAGGGGCGCGGCGAGGGGTACCGCACGGTGGCCCTCATTCCGGCCTCGGCCCACGGCACCAACCCCGCCTCGGCCGTAATGGCCGGCATGCAGGTAGTGGTGGTGAAAAGCACCGAAGACGGCAACGTGGACATGGACGACCTGCGCGCTAAAATCGCGCAGCACGCCGACCGCCTCAGCTGCCTCATGGTAACCTACCCCAGCACGCACGGCGTGTATGAGGAAACCATCATCGAAATCTGCGAGCTCATCCACCAGGCCGGCGGCCGGGTATACATGGACGGCGCCAACATGAACGCCCAGGTGGGCCTCACCTCGCCCGCCAGCATCGGGGCCGACGTGTGTCACCTCAACCTGCACAAGACCTTCTGCATCCCGCACGGCGGAGGTGGCCCCGGCGTGGGCCCCATCGGCGTGGTAGAAGACCTCATTCCCTACCTGCCCGGCCACGTGGTAGTGCCGGTAGAGGGCCGCACGAGCGGCGCCGTGTCGGCCGCGCCGTGGGGCTCGGCCAGCATCCTGCCCATCAGCTACGCCTACATCTCGATGATGGGCGGCGCCGGCATCACCCGCGCCACCGAACTGGCCATTCTGAATGCCAACTATATCAAGGCCCGCCTCGAAGCGCACTACCCGGTGCTCTACACCGGCAGTCAGGGCCGCTGCGCCCACGAGATGATTCTCGATTGCCGCCACTTCAAAAAGGCCGGCATTGAGGTCGAAGACATCGCCAAGCGCCTGATGGACTACGGTTTCCACGCGCCCACGGTGAGCTTCCCGGTAGCCGGTACGCTCATGATTGAGCCGACGGAAAGCGAAAGCAAGGAGGAGCTCGACCGCTTCTGCGACGCCATGATTGCCATCCGTAAGGAAATCACGGAGGTGGAGGAAGGCCGCGCCGACGCCAAGGAGAACGTGCTCAAGCACGCGCCCCACACCGCCGCCATCGTGCTCACCCAGGAGTGGACGCGCCCCTACTCGCGCGAGCAGGCCGTGTACCCGCTGCCCTACGTGCGCTCGGCCAAGTTCTGGCCCACCGTGAGCCGCATCGACTCGGCCTACGGCGACCGCAACCTCATTTGCAGTTGCACGCCGCTGGAGGACTATGCCGACGAGCCTGAGCAGCTGGTCTCGACGGATAAAGGCCCGTCGTACTAGGTTTAAAGCCGGCTGTCATGCTAGGCTTACGAAGCATGACAGCCAGCTTTTGAGCGCAATACAAAGCCCTGCCCTGCGTTAAACCTACGCAGTCGGCCATCATCCAAAACACGCCAGACTGAGCCCATTTAAGCGCTCGGTCTGGCGTGTTTTGGTTTGGCTGGCTTGGCTAAGGAAACTAGTCGGCTTGCCTACTTCTTTTGGAACATTGGCTGAGGTGGCAACGTTAAGAATCTGCCTCCGCACTTGTGGACTATCTCATTAATTTTTAGCCTTATGAACCGCATCCCTCAATTTCTGGCCCGTCCGGTCGCCCTGGCGGTGATGGGCCTGGCGCTGGCCCTCGGGGCTAGCTCCTGCGCTACCACGGCCAACGTGGCCGCGACCAGCGACTTCGACCACGCCGTTAATTTCCGGGCCTACCGCACCTGGGCCTGGTACCCCAAGCAAGCCAACGATACCGAGGGCGGCCCCGCCCGCGGCTACGAGTCGTTCACCGACCAGCGCATCCGCGATGCCGTGACCAAAGACCTCGCTGCTAAGGGCATGACCGAGGTGGCCGGCAACGCCAGCCCCGACGTGTACGTGGCCTACAGCGTGCGCGTGGAAAACAAGCAGCAGATTGCCGGTGGCTACCCCTACAGTCCCTTCGGCTACGGGTATGGCGGCTATGGCTACGGCGGCTACGGCTACCCCTATGGCGGCGGCCGGGCCTACAACTACAAGGCTGGCACGGTCATCATCGACATCGTGGATGCCAAGCGCAAGGAGCTGGCCTGGCGCGGCACCGGCCAGGCCCAGCTCGACCAGAATAGCATCTCCGAAGCCGAAACCTACCGCATCGTGAACAGCGTGCTGGGCAACTACCCGCCCAACGACGACCGCCGCCCGTCGGCCGTGCGCTAGGCCCTGGCTACCCTAACAACGAAAAAGCTCCACTAGGCAGTGGAGCTTTTTTCATGTCAACTGGCGGCAGGTTGTCCGCCCCTGGGGTTAGGCCCAAATCGATTAGGGCCGGGCGTACCCGGCACAAACTGCATGCCGCTACCCAATACCAGGTTGACTACCGGTAGCAGCGCCAACGCCAGCCACCAGCCGCGCAAGTCGATGTCGTGCAGGCGCTTCACACTCTGCGTCAGCACCAGATAAAAGCACGTGACAATTGCCAGCTGCGAGATAGTTTGCCAGTAGGCGGCGGTGCTGTTGAACTGGACTTCAGCCAATACCGGCAGCCCGTAGCAGCCAAAGGCCAGCACGTATAGGGCGGGCACTCGCCAAAAAAAGGCGCGCCGCCGCAGGCGGCCGGTAAATTTGAATAGCTGTAGCATGAAGCGAAGGTATAGAACCCTCGCAACTGCCACAACACCCTATTACCTAAGCCGACCGCTAGCCCTAAATCGGCACGTTGACGTGGCGCTCGGCGTGGTAGCTGCTGCGCACCAGCGGGCCGCTTTCCACGTACTTTAGGCCGCGGCGCAGCCCTTCCTCACGGTAGGCGGCAAACACCTCGGGGTGAATAAACTCGGCCACGTCGAGGTGGCGCTTGGTGGGTTGGAGGTACTGGCCCAGGGTGAGGATGTCGAGACCGTTGGCCACGAGGTCGTCCATGGCCTGGTGCACTTCGTCCTGCTTTTCGCCCAGGCCCAGCATGATGCCCGACTTGGTGCGGTGCCCGGCCAGCTTGGTGCGCCGGATTTGCTCCAGCGAGCGGTCGTACTTGGCCTGCGGGCGCACGAGGCGGTAGAGGCTGCCCACGGTTTCCATGTTGTGCGAAATCACCTCCTGGCCGCCCGAAATCATCACCTCCAGCGCGTCCCAGTTGGCCTTCACGTCGGGAATAAGGGTTTCGATGGTGGTGTCGGGGCTGAGCTGCTTGGTGAGCACCACCGTGTCGCGCCACACGCTGGCGCCGCGGTCCTTGAGCTCGTCACGGTTCACGGAGGTAAGCACGGCGTGCTTCACCTTCATGGTGGCGATGGCCTCGGCCACGCGGCGGGGCTCGTCGAGGTCGAGCTCGCTGGGGCGGCCGGTGGCCACGGCGCAGAACGAGCACGAGCGGGTGCACACGTTGCCGAGTATCATGAAGGTGGCGGTGCCGGCGCCCCAGCACTCGCCCATGTTGGGGCAGTTGCCTGATTCGCAGATGGTATGCAGCTTGTGCTCATCCACGAGCTTACGCACGGCCGCGTAGTCGGGGCCGATGGGCAGCTTCACGCGCAGCCAGTCGGGCTTGCGCGGGCGCGCCGGTGCGGCGGGCGCAATCGGCTCGGCCTGAATAATGGGGAGGGTTAGCAGCAAAGTATCCATCTTGTTCAATTAGCAAGTAACAGGTATCAATTAGCAAGTGGCAGTAGGCAAATTTCGGCACGAAGCGGGCAACTTCAGTAAAAAGCGTCGCACGCGCCGTTAGTTATTGCTTGCTGGTTGAGAATTGAGAAATCAGCTCCGGTGGCCGATGTAGAGCGTGAGGTAGAAGGAGGGAAAAAACTGGCGGTTCAGGGTGCTGATGTTGGACGCGGCCGGGGGGTTGAGCATGAGCAGGCGCTTGGTGTAGGCTTCGAGCATGAAGCCCATCTCGGCGCCGGCCACGGCGTCGCGGTAGCGGCCGTATTCGAAGCTCAGGCCGCCGCGCAGGTGCACGCCGGGCACCACCTTGGTTTGGGCGATGCCGCTGAAGAGCGGGGCCCGGTCAAAAATGTAGCTTTCCTGAATGCCGCCGTGCTTGTCGGGGTCGTAGGCCTCGTCCACGATAACGTCGCTGGCGCTGGGGGCCGAGCCGTTGCGGGCCGCCGTCTGGTCGAAGCTGATGTAATAAGGCATGAGCAGCCCCAGCGTGGGGCCGGCGCTCAACAGGCCGTTGACCTGCACGCCCGCATCGGCCGCCTTGCGAAACAGAATACGCTGAATACCAATGGATGGCCGCAGGGCAAACGCGTAGTTGGCCTTGAAGCGCTTGTAGGTGCCGCCGGTGTAGGGGTTGGTAACGTTCTCCTCCTTCGGGTTTTTGAGCGACACGCCCTCCAGGCTCCAGAAGCGCAGCCAGCGCTCGTCGAGCACCTTGGCCACCCGCACGTTGGCGCCCCCAATGAGGCCGCCCTGGGTGTTGAAGTTGATGCCAAACACCGTTTCGCGGCGGTACGACTGCTCGTCCGACGGCATGGCCTGGGGCACTACTTCGAGGGTGGGGCCCACGGGCGCGGGCGTGGGGCTGGGGGCCTGGGCCTGCGCGCGGCCAGCCCCGGCCAGGGTGAGCGCCAGGCAGCCGGCGGCGAGGACGTGCGTCTTGTTCATAGAGAAGTCAAAAATACCTACTGCGACGGGTTTTACCACCCGGCGTTTCCATAGCGCGGCTAGGGTAGCTTTGCGGGATGAGCACGCCCCACACCACCGCCACCGCCCGCTACGAGGGCCAGTTGCGCACCGAAGCTACGCACACGGCTTCGGGTACTGTCATCCAGACCGATGCCCCGGTTGATAACCACGGGCGCGGCGAAGCGTTTTCGCCCACCGACCTCGTGGGCACCGCCCTCGGCACCTGCATCCTCACCACGATGGCCATCGTGGCCGAGCGCCACCAGATAGAATTCGTGGGCGCCTCGTTCAAGATGACCAAAATCATGAGCCAGGAGCCGCCGCGCCGCATTGCCCAGCTCACCGTGGAGCTGCACCTGCCCGCTAGCCTCGATGCCCGCGCCCGCGCCCTGATGGAGCGCACCGCGCACACCTGCCCGGTGGCCTTGAGCCTGAACCCGGAAATCAAGCAGGAAATTCAATTCGTGTACGAGTAGGCTCGCCAGCCCGCTTTTTTAATCGCCTCGCGGAGCGCCGGGCGGCCAGGTGGGTGCCCGCGCGCCAACCCGGCCGCCCGGTTTTGCGTCAGGTGATTGGTACATACCTTTTTAAAGTCATTTTCTATGAAAACTTCTTTACTGCTCTGGCTACTGCTGGCGCTGGGCACCGGGCTGGCCGCGCGTGCCCAAACCCCGCTCGATACCACGGCTGGGCGCTATTTCCAGCCCGTGTTTCAGAATGTTACGGTAACCTCGGGCGTGGCCTATGGGTCGGCCATCACGTCCTTTGGCTCCACCCAAACGCTGCTCATGGACGTGTACGAGCCCACCGGCGACGCGAGCACCGAGCGGCCGGTTATCATTTTTGCCCACCAGGGTGGCTTCGTCACGGGCTCGCGCACCGAACAGTATATGAGGGATGTGTGCACGCAGTTTGCCCAGTTGGGCTACGTCACGGCCAGCATCGATTACCGCCTGCTGTTCACCACGTTCGATACCACGGGCGTGAGCCGGGCGGCCATCCGGGGCATGCAGGATATGCGGGCGGCCGTGCGCTATTTCCGCCGCGATGCGGCCACCACCAATACTTACCGGGCCAGCCCCAGCCGCATTGTGGTGGGCGGCGCCTCGGCCGGGGGCTTCATGGCCTTGCAAGTGGCCTACCTGGATAAGGCCAGCGAGGTGACCAGCGACGTGGGCCTGGCTGCGCTGGGCGGCATCGAGGGCAACAGTGGCAACCCCGGCTACAGCAGCGCCGTGCTGGCCGTGCTCAACCTGAGTGGCGCCACCAACCCGCCCAGCATCATCGAGGCCGGCAACGCGCCGCTCTACAGCGCCCACGGCACCGCCGATGCCGTGGTGCCCTACCTCAAGGGCCGGATAGGGGCCAGCCTACCGCCCAAGTACGTGTTTGGCAGCGGCTTGCTTAACCCCTACGCCACCTCGGTGGGCGTGCCCAACGTGCTGCGCCGCTTCAGCAAGGCGCCGCACATTCCGCAGTATACTACCAGCAACAGCACCAGCCCGGCCGCCTACGCCGACACTACGTTTCGCGACATGCGCGCCTTTTTGCGGCCGCTGCTGGGCCCCTTTGTGGCGGCCACCTACCCTAGCCTGGTGGTGAACGCGAATACTACCGTGCCCGCCGGCTCGTACCAGGACATTACCGTCAACAGTGGCACGGCCACCCTCGGCGGCAACGTGACGGTGTACGGAGCTTTAGTGGTCAAAAGCCCGGCTAGTCAGTCGGCCAGCACCCTGAATACCAATTGTTTCTTGGTGAGCGGCCCGGGTAGCTTCGAGCTGCAAGCCGGGGCCGCGCTGCGCATCTGCGATGCCGACGGCATCAGTGCCAGCGGAGCTACCGGGGCCGTGCGCAACACGGGCACCCGCACGTTCAGCCCCGACGCCCGCTACGCCTACGTCGGCACCGGCAACCAGGCCACCGGCTCGGGCCTGCCCGCCACGGTGCGCGAGTTGGAGATGGCTATTCCCACCTCCAATACCCTGGCCCTAACCAACTCAGTAAGCATCAGCCAGAAGCTGACGCCCACCAGCGGAATTATAACCAGCAGCGGCCAGGCGCTGACGCTGCTTTCGGGGGCTAGCGGCACGGCGTTGATGGCTCCCGGCACGGGCGCGCTCAGTGGTATTCTTACCATCCAACGCTACCTCGACCCCAGCGTGAACGCCGGCGCGGGCTACCGCCACCTGAGCCTGCCTTTCGACTACAGCACCTTTGCGGGCGTAACCGGCCCGGCCTACGCGCCGGTGTTCAATGCCACCTACAACACCAGCGCCCGGCCCGATTTAGTAACGCCCTTCCCCACTGTGTTTGCCTACGACCAGACGCGGGCTACCACCTCGCCGGCCACCAGCTACAGCGAGTTTGACAAAGGCTGGGTGGTGCCCACCGACCCGGGCCAGGCCCTCGGGCTGCCTTCGAGCCGCGGCCTGGGCTACGCCGTGAACCTGCCGGCCGGCCAGACGCTGGCCTTCAGCGGGGCGCTCTCGCGCAATAACGAGGACATTCCCGTGACCTTGCCGGCCGCGGCCACCGCTACCGCCGGCTGGCACCTGCTGGGCAACCCCTTCGCCTCGGCCCTGAACTGGGACGGCGTCAGCATTCCGGCCGGTATGAGCGGGGCCATGTACATCTTTGTGAGCACCAGCCAGTACGCGGGCAATTACCGCACCTACGTCAACGGCGTGGGCGGCGCGGGGAGCACCATCCCGCTGGGGCAGGCTTTCTTCGTGCGCTCGCTGAGCAACGCGCCCGTCACGCTTACCATGCCCGTAAGCGCCCGCATCAGCGACTTTGCCACGGCCAACACCGCCACCGTGCAGCGCCTCGCCGCCGACCCGCGGCCGCTGCTGCGCCTCACGCTGGCCGCCGCCACGGCCGGCCTAGCCGACGAAACCTACCTCTACCAGCAGGCCGGGGCCACCGCCGCCCCCGATGCCGCCTACGACGCCGCCAAGCTGCCCAACCCCAGCGGCCTGAACCTGGCCACGGTGGCCAGCGGCCAGCAGCTGGCCATCAATGGCTTGCCGGTGGCGGGTGCGCCCGCCCGCGTGCCGCTGGCTCTCACCGTGCCCGCGGCGGGCCGCTACATACTCAGCGCTACGGAGCTGGCCAATTTTGCCCCCGGCGCGCTCGTCCTTACCGATGCGCTCACGGGCACCCGCACGCCGCTGGCGGCTGGCACCAGCTACGCCTTTAGCCTAGCGGGCACCACCGCGCCGGGCCGCTTTGCGCTGGAGCTGGGTGCTGCCGGCCCGCTGGCGGCCAGCCCGGCCCAGGCGCTGGCCAGCCAGCTCCTAGTATATCCTAACCCGACTGCGGGCAGCTTCCGCGTGGTGCTGCCGCTGCCGGCGGGCACCGCCGCGCCCACCTCGGCCGAGCTGACCAACACCCTGGGGCAAACTGTGGGCCGCGTGCTCCTCACGGCCGGGCCCGGCCAGTCGGTAGTTGGCGAGGCCAGCGTGCGCGGCCTGGCGCCGGGCGTGTATCAGTTGCACCTGCGCGTGGCCGATGCGCCGCTGGTGCGCCGCGTAGTGGTGCAATAAGCTGGTCGGGCCCCAGGGGCACCCGGTGCGGGCGGCGGCCGGTACAATTAAAATTTAGGCCTGCAAACCTCGCCAAAAGGGCGGCGCTAGTACGTCAGGGCATTTTTCACAAGCAGGGAAAGCCGTCTCATTAACACTGGGGCGGCTTTTTTTTGGTATAAAATTCGGGTTTCGTACATAATTCCGGCTTTTCGTCTACATTTGCTATCCGAACCTGGGTGGTACCGGGCTGATTTCGTGGCCGTTTTGGCCGTTTTTTTCACCTTTACCCCCACTGCCCATGGTTCTTATCGTGGTAGGGCTCCTTATTGCCCTCATTTTCATCGCGCGAAGTTGGGAATTGCCCCAACGGGTCAGCGACTTAGAAGCCAGCCTGGGTGGCCACATGGCCCTACAGCGCCAGATGCAGGGCGAGTTGCTGGCCCTCCACAATCAGCTGGCGGCCCTACGTCGGGAGTTTACCGAAGCCCAGCTCGCCCCGGTAGCCGTAGCGCCCACGCCCGCGCAATGGGCCGATTTTGTGGGCAGTTGGGCTGGCCCCGTGCCAGCTGCCGCTGCTGATGCGCCCGTCGCACCAGCCGAGCCGCCCACCGCGGCTGCTACGCCTGAGACCGAGCCTGCCGCCGCTGCGCTAGCTAGCCCAGCCGAGCAAGCCGCCGCGCCTACCTTGGCCGCCGAGGAGGAGCCCGTTCAGCCGGAACTCGTCCTCCAGCCCGAGGCGCCAGCCGCCAGCCACGCGCCACTACCTGAAGTGGCATCCCTGGCTTCGGAGCCAGCTGCCGCGCCCGAACCAGAAAGCCAGGAAGAACCCAGCTTCGCCGCGGAGCCGGCCCCAACCACCGAGCAATCCCAGGTGGCCGGGCCCGCACTACTTGCGGAACAAGCAACGGAAGCCAAAACCCAACCGGCGGCTGAGCCAGAGCCGATTGCCACCGAACCGATTAGTGAAATCGAGCCAGCCCAGGAAGCCGCCGCTGAGCCAGTCAGCGAAACCGCGCCAGTCCAGGAAATAGCTACCGAGCCGCAGCCGGAGCCGGCACCCGAGATTATCCAGGAAATAGCTACCGAGCTACTGCCTGCACCGGAAGCCGAGCCTACCCAGGAGGCAGCCACTGAGCCAACTCCCGCACCGGAAGGTGAGCCTGCAATAGAGGCAGCAGCTGAAGCGGAACCCGCTCCGCAAGAATCTGCCGCTACTCCCCAGCCGGAGCCTCGGCCAGAGCCCCGGCCGGAGCCCCTGTCAATGCCCCCGCCCCGGCCGCGCCAGGCCCCGCCCCGGCCGCCCCTGCCGCCGGCCCGCCCGGCGCTCCGGCCCAAGCCGGTGCCCACTGGCCCTACCTTTTGGGAGCGCGCCGCTACCGTACTGCTCGAAAACTGGACCGGCATCCTGGGGGCCGTGGTGCTCGTGACGGGCGTCGGGTTTCTGGGCATCTACGCGGCGCTGCGGGTGTCGCCACCGTTGCGCTTTTTACTGATTTGCGCCTTTGCGGGCGTGCTACTGGGAGCGCGGTCTGGGCTGCGCCACAAGGACTTTGCCCGCCAGCTCAACGCCTGGCTGCTGAGCAGTGCGGCGGCCATCTTCCTGTTTGCCTGCGTGGGGGCGGTGAGTATTCCGGGCCTGCGCTGGGCCACCCCACCCTTCGACTACCTGCTGCTGCTGGCCGGGGTGAGCGCCAACCTCTACCTGGCCTGGCGCGCCAGCCGCCAGGAAGTAGCCACCCTGCACGGCGTGCTGAGCCTGGTGGCGCTGGCGGTGCTGCCGCCCACGCCCCTCACGCTGGGCGCGGCGGCCGGGGTCACGGCCTTCAGCATCGCCATCACCTACCGCCAGCAGTGGAAATATCAATTGCTGCTGAGCATCGTTAGCTTCTTCGCCTTTCACCTCTACTGGCATCAGCAGTTGGCCATAATAAGCGGCGGCGCGCGCCTGGCGGCCATGGCTCTGGTGCTGCTGGTGGGCGGGGCGGCGGCCGTGGTGCAGTACCGCCGCGTGTACGCCGAGCGCCGGTTTGAGCCGCTGCTCTTCGCCTCGCACCTACTCAACTGGACCTGCCTGGGCGTGAACCTCTACCTCTACAGCACGGGCTCGATTTGGAAAACGGTGCCGCTGGCGCTGGGGGCCGCGCTCACGTTTTGGGCCGGGCGGCAGGCCCGGCGGCTGGGCATCGGCTGGCTGTTTCAGACCGATACCATCCTTTCGCTCATCCTGGGGCTGGCCACGGCGCTTTCGCTGCAAGGCTGGCACGCTACGCCGCCGGTTATCCTGCTCTTCATGCTCCTCGAAACCCTGCTGGTGGCCCTCATTATGGCCCGGCAGCGCGAGGCCCTGGTGTACCGCGTGGCGATGAGCGGCGCGCTGCTGGCCGGCGCAGGCCTGCTGCTGGTAGCCAGCGGCCGGGCACTCGCCGCGCCACCCGCCACGCTCTACCGCGATGCGCTAGTGCTGGCCCTGGCCGGCTGGGCCGGGCTGGCTTTCATGCAATACATTTTCAAGCAGCCGCTACTAGCCATTAAGCGGGCTACTAATCGATTCACTGATACCGAAGACAACACCCAGCCAACACAGGCTGGCATTACCCCCCGGGCGCATCGCACCTTGCCCAGCCTCCTGGCGGGGCTCACGGGCGCGTTGCAGGCGGGCGCGGGCTTGTTGCTGGCGCGGGCGCTGTTTGCCTGGCCGGGCGTGCCGGTGGCGGGGCTGCTGCTGAGCCTGGCGGCGCTGGCGGGCATCTCGGTGGCGCTGGCTACCTGGGTGCAGGCCGCCAGCCGCACGCCCGATTGGGTGCGGCGGCAACAGTTAGGACTGGGGCAGTTGTTTGCGGCGCTGGCCGTGGTGGGCCTGCACGAGGCGCACCTGAGCTGGCCGATGGTTTGCACGCTGCTTTTTGCCGAAAATCTGGGCGCGGTATTGCTCCTGGCCCGGCGCGATGACTTGCTGCACCGGGTGGCCATAGGCAGCGCCCTGCTTACTGGCCTAAGCCTGCTACTGGCCGCCTTCGGCCAGGTCGATGCGCCCCGCACCACGCTCTACCGCGATGCCCTGCTGCTGGCGCTGGCCGGTTGGGGCAGCGTAGCCTTCGCGCAGCTCGCCTTCCGCCAGTTCTTCGCAGAAAAATATATTTCTACTAATTCATTCATTGACAACACACTGGCCGAGCATTACCGCCGCTGGGTGGGCGCCTTCGCCGGGCTAGGTGGCCTGCTCCAGCTCGGGGCCGGGCTGCTGGTAGCCCGGGTACTGTTTGGCGGGGCACCCGCACCGGTGGCGCTGCCCCTGGGGGCGCTGCTGGGGCTGGCGGGAGCCGCCCTGGCGCTGGCCACCTGGGTGCGCCGGGGCACGCTGCTGCCCGGCTGGGGGCGCTGGCAGCAATTGGTGCTAGCGCAGGCAGCGGTCGTAACGGTCATTTTCGGGCTGCACGAGCTGGGCCTCCTCTGGTCAGTACTACTGCTCATCCTTTTTGCCGAAAACCTGCTGGTAGCCTTCCTGCTGGCCGGCCACGACGAGGCCGACCCGCTCTACCCGCTGGCCTACCGCGCCGCCCTGGGCACGGCGCTGCTCACCGGCCTGAGCCTGCTCCTGACCGCCCTGCGCCACGTCAACGCCAGCCCACCCGCAACTCTCTACCGCGACGCCCTGCTGCTGGCCCTGGCCGGCTGGCTGGGCCTGGCCTTCGTGCAGCTGACCCTCAAATTTCCGCTGCTACGCGGCGTGAAGCCGGCCGCACGCCGGGCCAGCGAGCCCGCTGCCGCGCTGGCTTCCAATCCCGAGGCACACCCCGCCTGGCTGGGCTGCTTGGCGGGCCTGGCGGGTCTGCTGCAAGTGGGCACCGGCGGGCTGCTAGCCAAGGCCCTGACGGGCGGTTACCCCGCGCCGGTGGGGCTGCTGCTCGCCGCGCTGCTACTTATGGCCGCCGCCGCGCTGGGGCTGGCTGGCTGGGTGCGGGCGGCGGGCCGCGCGCCCGCCTGGGTGCGCCGCCAGCAAGTGGTGCTCGGCCAGCTCTTTATCGTAACTGCCATCTTCGGGCTGCATAAGCTGGGGCTGGACTGGCCGGCCGTGCTGCTCGTGCTCTACCTCGAAACCCTGGTGGCCGTGCTGCTGCTGGCCCGGCGCGATGGCCTGCTGCACCGCGCGGCCATGCTGGGGGCCCTGGCCGCGGGCGGCAGCCTGCTGCTGCTGGCCGCCACCCACCTCGACAACAGCCCGCCCACGCAGCTCTACCGCGATGCCCTGCTGCTGGCCCTGGCCGGCGGCAGCAGCCTCGCCTTCGTGCAAGCCACTTACAAGCAGCTACTGCCCAAGGGCTGGAGCCGCGCTGATAGTGGCTTGTCGGCTATATTCTCTCCGCAGCTGAGCTACCTGCTGCACGGCTTTGCCGGGCTGGCCGGGCTGCTGCAAGTGGGCACCGGCCTGCTGCTGGCGCGGGTGCTGTTTGGCTGGGCGCCGGCGCCGGTGGGACTGCTACTGACGGCGCTGCTGGGGCTGGCCCTCGCCGCGCTGGCGCTAGCCGGCTGGGTGCGCGCGGCTGGGCTGGCCCCCGGCTGGGTGCGGCGGCAGCAGGTGGTCATTGGGCAGTTTTTCGTGGTGCTGGCGATAGTCGGCCTGCACGAGGTGCACCTGAGCTGGCCGGCCATCTTCACGCTGCTCTTTGCCGAAAACCTGCTGGTGGCTGCCCTACTCGCCCGCCGCGATGCGCTGTTGCACCAGGCCGCGCTGGCCGAGGCGCTGCTCACGGGCATCTCGCTCGTGTTAACAGTACTCAGCAAGCTAGGGCTCAACCTGCCGCCCCTGCTCTACCGCGATGCCCTGCTGCTGGCCCTGGCTGGCTGGGGCAGCCTGGCCTTTATGCAATTCACCTTACGGCAGTTTTCCACTAAAAACTCCGATAATGAACTAGTTGACTCTTACGCTGCTACCGTGCGCGGCTGGCTGAGCGGCTTTGCCGGCCTGGCGGGCTTCCTGCAAGCCGGGGCGGGCTTGCTGCTGGGGCAGGTACTTTTCAAATGGGCCGATACGCGGGCGCTGGGCCTGCTGCCGGCCCTGGCGCTGGCCGCCCTGGGCCTGGGCTACTGGGTACACCGCAGCGGCCGGGCCCCGCGCTGGGTGCGGCGGCAGCAACTGGTACTGGCGCAGCTGGCTCTGCTGGCCGCCGTGGTGGGGCTGCACAAGCTGGGCCTCACCTGGCCCGGCGTACTAGTGGCCCTGTATGCCGAAAACCTGCTGGCCGCCCTGCTCCTGGCCCGCCGCGACGAGGAAGGCCTGCTGCATTTCCAAACCTACCTGCTGGTGGCCCAGGCCGCGCTGCTGCCCCTGCTGGTGCGCAGCACGGCCCCGGGCACGCTGGCCCCGCTCACCCAGGCCGGCCTGCTGCTAGGCGCGGCCCTGCTCACGCTGGGCTACCAACTGCGGCGACAAACGCTCCTGGCCGGGGCTGCCGACTACGCGCGCCTGCCCGTGCTGGGCGGTTATCGGCTGCCCCTGCTCGGCGTAGCCATCGGCTGGCTGCTGCTGGGCGCGGGTTCTTTGGAATACCTGCACACCTGGGCAGGCTGGGCGATGGTAGGCCTGCTGGGCGGGTTGCTCTACCTGCGCCAGCGCCGGGCGGTGCCGGGGCTGTGGCTGGGCCTGCTGCTGGCAGCCCTCGGCTACATGGGGCTGCAATGGGCGCACGTGCTGCCCCCCGCCGTGGCAGCGCACTTGGCGGGCCGGGCGCCGTGGGCCGCGGGTGCGGTGCTGCTGTACCTGCTGCCCACCGTGGCGGTGCCGCTGGGGGGCCTGCTTACCTCGTGGTGGGCGGCCGGGGCGCGCTTCGTGCGCTGGCCGTGGCTGTATCTGCTGGGTGCGCATTTGGTACTAATGCTGCTGGCCAGCGTGCCGCCCACGCACCTCGCCTACCTAGTGCTGGGGCTGCTGGCCTTGGCTAGCACGGCGTTCGTAGCGGCGCAAGCCTGGCGGCGGGCACTGCCCGAGGCAGCAGCCCTCGGCCGCGCCGGCCAGCCCGACCGCTACCTGCTGCACCTCACCTACGGCCTGCTGGCGGCCGGCCTGATAGTGCACCTGCGCCTGCTAGCCGCCACCGAAACCCTGCTGCACCGGCCAGCCGAGTACTTCACGGCGGCGGCCTTTTTCGGGGTGCTGGCGGCGCTGGCCGTGGCCCGGCCCCCGGCCGCGGCCCCGGTGTACCGCTCGTGGCGCGGGCTGCACCCGTGGCTGCCCGAGGCGGCGCTGGCCTTCGGCACCCTCACGCTGGCGCACCACGTGCGCACGCCCTGGCTGCCGCTGGTGTGGGTAGGTTTTGCGCTGCTTACCTGCGCGATGGCGGCGCGGCTGCCGCTCCGTTTCCGGCGGCTGGTGGTATATGGGCGGCTCTACTACTGGCTGGCGGCCGTGTCGGTGTGCGCCACCTGCCTGCTCTCCCTGAGCCCCGGCCAGCTGCTGAGCGCCGACTGGTGGGCCGTAGCTAGCGCCGTGGCACTGCTCTTCGGCTACGTAGCGCTGGCCCTGCAAGTCGGCAACGCGCCCCTGGCTGGTCTCTCGCCCGCCTGGCACGCGCTGGCCCAGCCGGCCCGCCGCTGGCTGGAGTCGGCGCTGCTCTACCCGGCCCTGGTGGCGCTGGCCTTGTTCTTTATCCAGTCCTTCGACCGCTCGGTACTCACCGTGCTGCTCATGCTGGAGGTGGTGGCCATCTTCAGCGCCAGCCTGCTGCTGCGCCGCCAAGACCTGCGCTACGTGGCCCTGGCTGGCATGCTGGCCAGCCTGGTGCGGTTGGTATTCTTCGACCTCAGCCGCAGCGGCACCGTCACGCGGGCCATCGTCTTTATCTTCATGGGCTTGCTGCTGCTGGGCATGAATGCGCTTTACGCTCGCTTCAAAACCCGGTTCGTAGTAGTGGCCGGCCTGGAAATCGAGGTGGAGCTAGACGAACCGGAAGATGACGATGAGTTGGAAGAGCCACTGGCGTAACCGTCTGCGTACGTAAAGCCAGCCAGCCGACTGACTTTTTACCTCGTAGCTGTTATGCTACTGGCAGCGAACCGCTAGCTAATCTGTCCTATCGAACGCCGTGGAGTATCTCGCAGCCCAGCGCACCATTTCTGCTCAGCGAAGCTCGAGATACTCTACGGTATTTAGTATAATAGCCCAGGTGGTAGTTCGCTTCCGAAAAACCGCCTCCCTCCCACCGTCACTTGCCAACCGTCTTTTCTCCCCACATCACTATGGGCTTTTTCACCAATAAGGGCTTTCAGCCCAAGCGCCAGAGCAGCCACAAGCTGCCGCCTGGCCAGTATGAGACCACCGATTTCCCGGTGCTTACCGCCGGCCCCACGCCCCGCATCAACCTCGCCAACTGGGAGTTTCGCCTCGAAGGCCTGGTCGAAGAGCCGGTAAAGTGGAGTTGGGAGGAGTTCAATAAGCTGCCGATGCAGGACTTCAACCCCGATATTCACTGCGTTACGAAGTGGAGTAAATTCGACACCCACTGGCGCGGCGTGAGCGTGGACACCCTGCTGGAGCACGTCAAACTCAAGCCCGAGGCGCAGTTCGTCACCGAGTTCAGCTACGGCGGCTACACCACTAACGTACCCCTGGCCGACCTGCTGGGCGGCAAGGCCTTCGTGGGCCTCGTCTACGACGGCCAGCCGCTGACGCCCGAGCACGGCGGCCCGGCCCGCTTGGTGGTGCCGCACCTCTACTTCTGGAAAAGCGCCAAGTGGGTGCAGGGCCTGCGCTTCACGGCCCAGGACGAGCCCGGCTTCTGGGAGCGCGGCGGCTACAGCATGTACGGCGACCCTTGGAAGGAGCAACGCTACCGCGACGATGACGACGACGCGGCCAGCGCCAGCAGCATTCGCCTATGAGCCGCGTAGCCTGGCAGCTAGCCACCGTCAAAAGCATCCGGCCCGAAACGCCGCACGTCAAAACCTTCACCCTCAGCCTCCCGCAGTTCACGCCGCACCTCGCTGGCCAGCACTACGACCTGCGCCTCACCGCCGAAGGCGGCTACCAGGCCGAGCGCAGCTACTCCATCGCCTCGCCGCCTGAGCAAGCCGGCGAGATTGAGCTGACTGTCGAAGTCATCCCCGACGGCGAGGTATCAGGCTACCTCAACGAGGGCGTGGCCGTGGGCGACCACCTAGAGGTGCGCGGCCCCATCGGCGGCTACTTCGTGTGGCGCGGCGCGGCCAGCGCCCCGCCCCTGCTGCTCGTGGGCGGCGGCTCGGGCGTGGTGCCGCTCATGGCCATACTGCGCCACCGGCAGCGGCTGGGGGTGCGTACGCCATCCGTGCTGCTGTTCAGCGTCCGCACGCCCGAGGAAGTTATTTATCAAGCTGAGCTAGAGGCAATGGCCCAGGCTGACGACAGCTTTACGCTACTGCTCGACTATACCCGCCAGGCCCCGCCCGGCTGGGCCGGCTACCACCGCCGCATCGACGCGGCCATGCTGGCCGAGGTAGTGGCGCGGTTCGGCGCGGCGCGGCCGCAGGCGTTTGTATGCGGCCCCACGGGCCTGGTCGAAAGCGTGGCCAACGGCTTGATGGCCGCCGGGCTAGCCCCCGAAATGGTCCTGACCGAGCGGTTTGGGCCAACGGGTGGACAGTAATTATTCAGGCTAAACCAAAGAGAGCGAGCGCCCAACTAAAGGCACTCGCTCTCTTTGGTTTACTCTATTTACAAAACTTATCATTACAGCCTAGCTACTAGTTGCTTAATTTAGTATCTAGTACTATTGTACTCACACTATCGCTTTTGCCTTTTATGAAAAAGCTTCTGCTCGGTTTACTTGCGCTGAGCGCCTGCGCTAAAACGGAGGTAGAACCTTCTTACAGTGATTTCACGCCGATAAGCGGTCAGTTTACGATTAAGGACGACGGCTTTGTGCGCTATAACAAGCGTGATACCACCGCCGTGCTGTCCGACCTAAAGCTGCGCATCAGCCACGGCAGCACGCAGGATACGTATGAGTTTCAGGGCCGCCTCAGCGCTCACGAAACCGAAAGCATTCGGTTTTTAGTCGATAAAAGCCGCACGGGTACCGGCCCTTGGACCGGGCTCGCCACTGAGAGCACCACCTACTTCAATGGCAAATCATCTACTGGGGGTGGCAGCCTCAACTCGGGCACCCTTTCGGCAGCGGGCAACAAGTTTACCGCTTCTTTCGACCATGCCAGTGTTACGGGCGTGCTCAAGTAGCACCTAGGGCCGGTTGGCAGCCCTAGGTACCTCTTCTTAAGCGTACTTACTCGTCTTCAGCTCCTCGGCCAAAAACCGCCCGGTGTGGCCCTTACCCGCCTTGGCCACCTGCTCGGGCGTGCCCTGGGCCACGATGGTGCCGCCGCCCGCGCCGCCCTCGGGGCCGATGTCAATGACGTGGTCGGCCACCTTGATGAGGTCGAGGTTGTGCTCGATGATGAGCACGGTGTTCCCCTTGTCGGCGAGCTTGTGCAGCACGTCGGCCAGGTGGCGGATGTCCTCGAAGTGCAGGCCGGTGGTGGGCTCGTCGAGGATGTAGAAGGTCTTGCCGGTGTCCTTTTTGCTGAGCTCGGTGCTGAGCTTCACGCGCTGGGCCTCGCCGCCCGAGAGCGTGGTGGCCTGCTGGCCCAGCGTGAGGTAGCCCAGGCCCACATCGGCCAAGGTCTTGATTTTACGTAGGATGCGCGGCTGAAACTCGAAGAACTCGACCGCCTTTTCCACCGTCATGTCGAGCACGTCGGTGATGGACTTACCCTTGAAGCGCACTTCCAGGGTTTCGCGGTTGTAGCGGCGGCCTTTGCAGGTTTCGCAGGGCACGTGCACGTCGGGCAGGAAGTTCATCTCGATGGTCCGGATACCCGCGCCCTCGCAGGTTTCGCAGCGCCCGCCTTTCACGTTGAAGGAGAAGCGGCCCGGCCCGTAGCCCCGGATTTTAGCCTCCGCCATCTCGGCAAAGAGCTGGCGGATTTCGGTAAACACGCCGGTATAAGTCGCTGGGTTTGAGCGCGGCGTGCGGCCGATGGGCGACTGGTCCACCTCAATCACCTTGTCAATCAGTTCCAAGCCTTCGAGGCTGCCGTAGGCCAGCGGCTCGCGGTGGGCGTTGAAGAAGTGCTTGTTGAGAATCGGGTACAGCGTGTCGTGGATGAGCGATGACTTGCCCGAGCCCGATACGCCCGTGACGGCAATGAGCTTGCCCAGCGGGAATTTGGCCGTGACGTTCTTAAGATTATGGCCCTTAGCGCCTTTCAGCGTTAGGAACGCGCCCTCGCCCTCGCGCTTTTTCTTGCGCACCTCCACGTGGCGCTGCCCGCTCAGGTACTGCGAGGTAAGCGAGCCCGAGTTGAAAATGGCATCCGGCGTGCCTTCGGCCACGATGTGGCCGCCGTGGATGCCCGCGCCGGGGCCGATGTCGAGGACGTGGTCGGCGTGCAGAATCATGTCCTTGTCGTGCTCCACCACAATCACCGAGTTACCGATGTCGCGCAGGTGCTGCAAGGCTTTGATTAGGCGCTCGTTGTCGCGCTGGTGCAGGCCGATGCTCGGCTCGTCCATGATGTAGAGCACGCCCACGAGCTGCGTACCAATCTGGGTGGCGAGGCGGATGCGCTGGCTTTCGCCGCCGCTCAGCGTGCGCACCGAGCGGTGCAGGCTAAGGTAGTCGAGCCCTACCTCCAGCAGGAAGCCGATGCGCTTGCGGATTTCCTTGAGCAGCTCGCGGGCAATGAGGTTCTGGCGCTCGCTCAGGCGGCCCTCCACGTCCACAAACCAAGTGCTCAGCTCGTTGATATCCATCACCGACAGCTCGCCGATGTGCTTATCAGCCAGCTTGAAGTGCAGGCTTTCCTTCTTCAGGCGGTAGCCGTCGCACACCGGGCAGGGCTGGGCCTGGGTGTACTGCTGAATCCAGTCGCGGATGCTGTCTGAATCGGACTCCATTTGCCGGCGCAGGAAGGGAATAATACCCTCAAACGGCTCGGTGTACGTGGCTTTAGCATCGTCGGCCTCGTCCTGCGTAATGCCGTGGAGCAGGCGCTGCACCAGCTCGGCGGGCAGCTTCTCGATGGCCGTATTGAGGCTGGCCTTGTGCTTTTTGAGAATGAGCTGGAGCTGCTGAAAAATCCAGATGTCGCGGTATTCGCCCAGCGGCGCGATGCCGCCCCGGCTGATGCTCAGCTTGGGGTCAGGAATGACCGTTTCTTCCGTGATTTGCTGCACCTCACCCAGGCCCGCGCAGTGCGGGCACGCGCCGTAGGGCGAGTTAAAGCTGAACGTGTTAGGCGCCGGGTCGTCGTAAGCGATACCGGTTTCGGGGTCCATGAGGAAGCGCGAGAAGAACTGCGGCGCAGCCTTTTTGGCGTCGGGGTCGAGCACCAGCAGCGTGCCCTTGCCGTGGGTCATGGCGTTCTGCACCGAGCCCGAGAGGCGAAAGCGGTCTTCCTCTTTCACCACGAGCCGGTCGATGACGATTTCAATATCGTGAATCTTGTAGCGGTCGACCTGCATCTTGGGCGTGATGTCGAGCAGCTCGCCATCGACGCGCACCTTGGTAAAGCCCAGCTTGGCAATCTTCTGAAAATCTTCGCGGTAGTGGCCTTTGCGGCCCTTCACCACGGGGGCCAGCACGATGAGCTTCTTGCCGTCGTAGTGCCGCAGGATGTAGTTGATAATCTGGTCGTCGCTCTGCCGAATCATCTTCTTGCCCGTGGCGTAGCTGTAGGCCTCGGCCGTGCGGGCGTAGAGCAGGCGCAGGAAGTCGTAAATCTCGGTGATGGTGCCAACCGTGGAGCGCGGGTTGCGCGAGGTGGTTTTCTGCTCGATGCTGATTACCGGCGACAGGCCTTCGATTTTGTCTACGTTGGGCCGCTCCAGCCCACCCATGAAGGAGCGGGCGTAGGCCGAAAACGTTTCCATGTAGCGCCGCTGCCCCTCGGCATAAATGGTATCGAAGGCCAGGCTCGACTTGCCCGAGCCCGAGATACCCGTGAACACCACCAGCTTGCCGCGCGGAATCTGCACGCTCACGTTCTTGAGGTTGTGCTCGCGGGCACCGTATACTTCGATGTAGGGCGCTTCGGCGGCGGCACCCAGCAGCGGGCCTTCGGCCGGGGGCGGCAGGCTAGCGGGCGTTTGGTGCGCTTCGGCCACGGCTAGGCCAGCGGGCGCGGGCTGGCGGCCCACGGGCAGGTTGTGCTGCGCATCGGGGGCCTGCTTCTCAGCTACCTCTAGCAATTCGGCGGCCGTGGCGGCCGTTAAAATCTCAGCGGCGGGGGCGGCTGACTTAGCGGCTTTTTTAGGAGCAGCTCTGGGTGGTTTCGGAGCGGGAGCAACGGGAGCGGTAGCCGTTTTTTTAGCCATGCGGGCAGAATCGGAGGAACGAGCAAAGGTACGGGAACAGCCGGGCGGGGGTAACGAAAAAGCGGACTTTTCTGCGCGGCGGCGGCTCAGGGGCGACTGTGAGTAACAATCGACTGCTCGGTTTGGTGCCGTTGCACGGTATTTGCCAGGGGCTCAAGTAGGTTTGGCCGGCGTTTTTGCCCACAGGTCGGCCTGTTCCTCCTTCTTCTCGTTACGTAAGCTTATGCGTTCTCCTTCTTTTCGCTACGCGTGGCTAGCCCTGGGCTTAGGCCTGGCCTTGGGCGGCCAGCCGGCCGCAGCGCAGCTGCTAGCGCCTGCCCACGGCCAAACTTATAACTTTTTGACCGTCACGGCCCTAGAGTCGCCGACCAAAAACATGGCGAAGCTGCTGTTTACGCCCGCCTTTAACGGCCGTAGCGAAATACCGCTCGAAGCAGTCGGCGCCTTTTCCTCGGCTGCTGTGCTGGAGCAGCTGCGCCACAACGAAGAAGTAATTACGCAAAGCCTGGGCGACTTATCGGCCGCGGGCTGGGAGCTTATTCAGGTAATGCCAGTGCCTTTTTCGTTCGACAAAAGCGTGACGACCACCCGCTACTTGCTGCGCAAAGCCAAAAACTAACCTACCGCGTATACGCTACCCTGCCCTCCGGCTAGCACTTGGCACCGTCCTTGCCAAAGGGTAGGCCTACCCTGTCCTTTCTTCCCATGAACCTGCTTCAAAAAACCGCCGCGCTGGCCGCCTTTGGCCTGGCCCTGGCTACCGCCCCGGCCCACGCCCAAATCAATGTCAATATCAACACGGCCCCGCCCGTGGTAGTGGGCGCGCCCGCCGATGCCCAGTACTACTACATTCCGGAGGCTAATGCCTACTACGACGTGCCGGCCCGCCGCTACCTGGTGCAGCGCGATGGCCGCTGGGTGCGCTACGAGCGCCTTGATGGCTACGACCCGCGCAATTTTCACCCCCAATACATCGATTACCGCGGCGACTCGCCCTGGCTCTGGAAGGGCAAGGGCCACCCCCACGGCATGCCCCCCGGCCAGGCCAAGAAGCTGTATGGCAAGGGCCCCAAGCATGACCGCGACTACGATGACCGTGGCCCCGGCCGCGGCCACGGGCGCCACTAGGCAACCGTCTTTTCCCTGAAAAAAGCGCTCTACCGAGCGCTTTTTTGCTTATTGCCGGGGCGGCAGGGCTGGTCGGCACAGGTGCGGGGTTGGTCCACAAATGCGGTGTGCTCATCGAGCGGCCGGGTATTCGGGCATTCATTTTGTCTTGGAAAGGGTAGCTGGCTTACTTCTTTTTCTTCCGCTTTTCCTCTCCTATCGCCATGAAACTCCGTCCGCAGGTGCTCGCATTTGTAGTTAGTGCATTGGCCGCGCTGGCCAGCCCCGCCGCCCACGCCCAAGTCAGCGTCAACGCCCAGTTTGGCCACCCGGCCTGGGGGCCCGCCGCGCCGGCCGGCGCGCAGTACTACTACGTGCCCGAAATTGATGGCTACTATGACCTGGCCACCCGCAACTACCTGGTGCAGCGCAACGGCCGCTGGGTGCCGATGGCCACCGTGCAGGGCTACAACCCGGCCAGCTTTCACCCGGTGGTGGTAGACTACCGGGGCCGGCAACCCTGGCAGCAGTACCGCGACCACCACGCCCGCTACTATCGCCCTGTGGTAGTGCGCCCGCGCCCGGTGGTGGTCGAGCGTGTCAATCGCCGGGGCCGCGTGGTAGAGCGGCAGGTGATACGCTAGCCCCGGATGCGCACCCCGCCCGATTGGCCTCGCCCCCAGGGGAGCCTTAGCAGGCCCAGCCACTGGCGCCAATTTCCGGCATCTTACTTGCACTTACCTTCCGTAGCAATTCCTTCTTTTTGACCATGACTTCCCGCCTTCGTTTTCTTGCTTTCGCGCTGGGCTGTGGCCTGGCGTTTGCTGCCCCCACTGCCGCGCAGGCGCAGGTGAGCGTGGGGGTCAACATTGGCCTGCCGCCCTGGGGGCCGGCCGTGCCGCAGGGCACGCAGTACTACTACATTCCGGAGATTGACGGCTACTATGACATCTACAACGGCGTCTACCTCGTGTTCGACGGCCAGCAGTGGGTGCAAATGCCTTACCTTGATGGCTACGACCCCTACTACTTTCACCCGGTACCGGTGAGCTACGTGGGCCCGCAGCCCTGGGCCTACATCGGCACCTATCGCCAGCGCTACCCGCAGTACGTGACCGTATACCGGGGCGGCGGCTACGGCGGTGGCGGGCGCTACTACGGCCACGACTACGGCGCCGGCCGCGTCTATGGCTACGACCGGGGCGGCTATGGCGGGGGCTACCGGGGCCGCGACTACGGCTATGACCGGGGCGGCCGCCCCGGCGGCTACGGCAACCCCGGCTCGCCGCGGCCCGGTGGGAGCTATGGCAACCCGGGCCCGCCCAGCGGCGGCTACGGCGGCCGGCCCGGGGGCAGCCCAGGTAACCCCGGCGGTGGTTTTCCGGGTGGCGGCCGGCCCGGCGCTGGCAACCCGAACCCTGGGGGTAATTTTCCGGGCGGGGGCAATCCCGGCGGTGGGGGCCAGCCTACCGGCCCCGGGGGCGGGCGCACCTGGGGTGGCAGCGCTCCCGGGGGAGGGGGCCAGCCCACTGGCCCCGGCGGGGGCGGCTGGCAGCCCGGCGGCGGCCGGGGCCACCGCTAGCTTAGCTAAATAATAAAAAGGCGCTGCTCTCATGGGGGCAGCGCCTTTTTAGTGATGATTTAGAAAATGGGCTTAGGCGCGAGGTGCCGAGGCAAGGCTAGCCCAACTTACGGTGGTGCGCACAGCGGCGGGCGAAGGCAGGGCACCCTGGCCTAGCAGCTCGGCGATGTAAATCAGGTCGGCGTCGTGGCTCATACCGGCCACGGCCACGACACTATTTTCGAGCACGTAGAAAGCCAGAAAATCCTGCTTGGCTACGTCGCCCTGGTAGATAATCTCGTCCCAACGCTCGGTGTGGCCGGCGTAGCGCAGGCTTTTGCCATACTGCTGCGTCCAGAAGAAGGGCGCAGCCGTGTATTTCGTTCGCTGGCCCAGCATGTTGCGGGCCGCTACCTGGCCGTGCTGCTGGGCCACGCGCCAGTGCTCGATGCGCGTGGGCTGCCCGGCGGGGGCTAGCGGGAAGCGGGCAATGTCGCCGGCCGCGTACACGTTCTCGGCGGCCTGCAAAAACGCATCGACGGCTAGCCCACCGTCTTTTTCCAGGGGGAAAGCGGCCTGCAAAAACTCGGTGGCCGGGCGCACGCCCACGCCCAGCACCACGGCCTGGGCGGCCAGGGTTTTACCCGATTTAAGCTGCACGCCAGCCACGTGGCCGCCCTCTCCCACCAGCGCCGTTGCCTCGGCTTCGGTTTCGAAGCTCACGCCTTTTTCTTCGTGCAGCTTTTGAAACATGGCCCCGATTTCGGGCCCGAGCACGCGCTCAAACGGCACCTTTTCCTGGGTCATTACCGTCACCTGCCGGCCCTCGCCGATAAGGCTGCTGGCCGCCTCCATCCCGATGAAGCTGCTGCCGATGATGACCACCTTCTTGGCGGCCTTGGTGGCGGCCAGCAGCGCGTCGGCATCGGCCTGGGTGCGCAGGGGCAGCACACCGGCCAGGTCGTGGCCGGGCAGCTTGGGCAGCAGGTTGGGCACGCTGCCGGGGGCCAGCAGCAGCTGGTCGTAGCGCAGCGGCGGCTGGCCCGCTAGCTCGACTTCCTGGCTAGCCAGGTTGAGGCCAGTAGCGTGGGTACCGGTCAGCAGCTCAATCTTTTGCTGCGCATAAAACGCGCGCTGGCGTAGTGGCAGCGTCGCTGGCTGGGCCTTGCCGGCCAGGTAGGCTTTGCTGAGCTTGGTGCGGTCGTAAGGAATTTTGTCGTCGCCTGAGATAAGCACGACCCGACCCGCAAAGCCCTCACGGCGCAGGGCTTGGGCTGCGAACTCGCCGGCCGCGCCGCCGCCCACAAGCACGAAGGTGCGGGTATCGGTGGGTGCGCCGGCCGGCGCGGGCGGCGTGCCGCCAACCTCGGCCTTAGGGGTGGCCTCGGGCTTATCGGTGCTGGCGGGGGGGCTAGCCGGCACCTGCACCAGAATGCGGCCCCCGGCCTCGCGCACGGCAAATTTGGGCAGGTCATCAAGGGCCGGCGGCTCGCAGAGGTGGCCGCTATCGAGCTTGAAGCAGGCGTGATGCCAGGGGCAGATGAGCTTGCCATTCAGGATTTTACCCTTCTCGAGCGGGGCGCCGTAGTGCGGGCAGTTGGGGGCAAAGGCGTGCACCTGGCCTTGCTGCCGGGTCAGCAGCACCTCAGGGCCAGCATCGGGCGTGGGGAAAGTTTTGAGGGCGCCTTCGAGCAGGCTGGCGGCGTCGGTGAGGTCGATTTCGGGAAGCATAGCAGGCGTAAAGAAAAACTGCCTGCTTCAACGTGGGGGCTAGCCGCGAGGTTAAGCTGGGCCATACTGCGCTCGGCCCCTACTACTGGCCGGCCGGCACCTGCCGGCGCAGCCAGTCGCGGGCGGCCTGCAAGGTGGCGTCGGGGCCAGCCGGGGGGCTGGCAGGCACGGCCTCATCGGGCACGAGCGGGCCTACGTGCTGGCGGTGGGTGCGGTCGGCCTCGGCCGAGGTGGCCAGGTTCAGCTCGGCCCCATCGGGCAAGGGGAAAAGCCGGTTAGCCGTGGTCAGGCCCGCCGATGGCTGGCCAAACACGCGCGTGGCGGGCCGGCCCATGAAGGCTTGGGCCGTGATTTCGCCGCTGCTGGCCGTGCGCGGGCCAATAAGCACGGCTACCGGGCTAGCCGGCTGGCGCAGGGTGTAGGGCTGCGGCACGCGCACCCCGCGCCCGGGCTTTCGCGAATAGGCCTCGCCCTCGCGGTAGCCAAATGGCTCTTCGCGGTGGCCGGTTACGAAGTAGCCCAGCTCGCCGGGGCCGGTGAGTGGCCCCAGGCCGGCCAGCATGGGGTACATGTTGCCGCCGTCGTTGCCGCGCAGGTCCACGACCCAGCCCGTTACTGGGTGCTCGGTATCGAGCTGGCGAATAAGATTTTGAATCTGAACAGCGAAGGCCTGTTGGCGCGTAGCGTCGAGCGGGCTGAAACCGGGCACGGCCACGTAGACCAGGCCATCGCCCAGGTAGCGGGCGGTGGGCTCGGGGCTGGCCTTGGCGGTGGCGGAAGTAGCCGGCGCCCGGTCGGCCCGCACCGTAGCGGGCGCTCGGAACTGGCTATGCTGGTCGCCGTGCTGGCGCAGCAAGCTCAGCAGGTAGGTGAAAACGGGGTAGCTCTCGGCGGGGGTTTGCATGCCGTGGGCCATGGCCAGCATAGCGCGCTGGGCGGCGGGCCAGTCGATGGAGTCGCGCACCAGCGCGTGCGTGCTGGCTAGCTGCACCACCTGCTTGATGTAGGCCTGCACGGCGGCCGAGGGAGCCGTTTCGGGGTAGGTGTTGGCGGCGCTCAGCTGCACATCGTCAAACCAGGCCTGCCCCTTGCCCGTGTAAAAGCCCCCCACCACCACGCGCCGCATAGTAGGCTGCACCAGCAGGCTGATAGCGAGGGTGCGCCACTCGCCAGCCCCCGTGGGCGGCGCGCCCTGCATCAGCGAGTTGGTCAGGCCCACCATTTTGCTGGCGTCCCAGTACTGGCACAGCAAGGCTACGTTGCTGGCCTCGCTGGTTTTGACGGTGGCTTGCAGGCGCAGAATGGTGGGGCGCGCCACCTGCACGGCCACCGACTGCCGGAAGGCCTGGAACCCCTGGGGCGCCTCGGCCACGCTGGCCAGGTGCAGGGCCCGCCGGCCGCCGTGCGCTACCGCGCTGTCGAGCCCGATGGCATAGCCCGGCGCCGTGGTAATGGCCCAGCCGGCGGGCAGCTGGCGGTTGCCGGGCTGTAGGGTTTCGAAGGTGCCATTTTCCAGCGCTTGGCCGTGCGCCGCGGCGGTTAGGGTCAGCAGCGCGCTGGCTAAGAAGTATTTCATAAGGGCCAGCGGCTTGCCTGGGTAAGGACGGCAGGTCTGGCAAGGTAAGCGAATGGCTGCGAACTACGCCGCGAGCCGTTACTCGCAGACCTGCTGGCTAGCCCATAAAAAAGCCGGTAGCTGCGCGCAACTACCGGCTTTTCCATTTCAATTCGGTATTTCGTGGCCTAAAACTCGGCGTTCTTCGGGAAGCGCGGGAAGGGAATGACGTCGCGGATGTTGGTCATGCCCGTCACGAACAGCACCAGGCGCTCGAAGCCCAGCCCGAAGCCGGCGTGCGGCGCGGTACCGAAGCGGCGCGTGTCGAGGTACCACCAGAGCTCTTCAGCGGGCACGTGCATCTCGGCCATGCGGGCTTCGAGCTTGGCCAGGTCTTCCTCGCGCTGCGAGCCGCCGATGATTTCGCCGATGCCGGGGAAGAGCACGTCCATGGCGCGCACGGTGCGGCCATCCTCATCCAGCTTCATGTAGAAGGCCTTGATTTCCTTGGGGTAGTTGGTGAGGATAACCGGCTTCTGGAAGTGCTTCTCCACGAGGTAGCGCTCGTGCTCGCTCTGCAAGTCGGTGCCCCAGTCCACGGGAAACTCAAATTTCTTCTTGGCCGATTTTAGAATCTCCACCGCCTCGGTGTAGGTGAGGCGCTGGAAGGCATTGTCGGTCACGAAGGTGAGGCGGCCCAGCAGTTCCTTGTCGTAGGTATCGTTCAGGAATTGCAGGTCGGCGGCGCAGTGCTCCAGGGCGTAGCGCACCAGGCTCTGGAGGAAGTCCTCGGCCAGGTCCATGTTGTCGATGAGGTCGTTGAAGGCCACTTCGGGCTCTATCATCCAGAACTCGGCGAGGTGGCGGGCGGTGTTCGAGTTTTCGGCCCGGAAGGTGGGGCCGAAGGTGTACACGCTGCCCAGCGCCATGGCCGCCAGCTCGCCTTCGAGCTGGCCCGATACGGTGAGGTTGGTTTGCTTGCCGAAGAAATCCTGGCTGAAGTCCACCGAGCCGTCCTCGGTGCGGGGCGGGTGCTCGGGGGGCAGCGTGGTGACGCGGAACATCTGGCCCGCGCCCTCGGCATCGGAGCCGGTGATGATGGGCGTATGGACGTAGTAGAAGCCGTTTTTGTTGAAGTAGTCGTGGATGGCGAAGGCCAGCGCGTGCCGGATGCGCAGCACCGCCCCAAAGGTGTTGGTACGGGGGCGCAGGTGGGCAATTTCGCGCAGGTGCTCGAGCGAGGTGGCTTTCTTTTGCAGCGGGTAGGCCTCGGGGTCGGCGGTGCCGAGCACGGTGATTTCGGTGGCTTGAATCTCGCTCGACTGGCCCTTGCCCTGGCTGGCTACTAGCTGCCCGCGCACGGCGATGCAGGCGCCGGTGGTGATTTCCTTGAGGCTTTCCTCCGGAAACTTCTCGGCATCGGCTACTACTTGCAGCGTGGCTAGCCCCGAGCCGTCGTTGAGAGCAATGAACTGCACGTATTTGTTGCCCCGGCGGGTGCGCACCCAGCCTTTGACGAGAACTTCGCGGTTGAGGTCGGTACTTTGCAGCAGGTCTTGGATGCGGGTGCGGCGGAGCTGGTCGGCGGGCATGGGGTTGGTTTTTCGTTTGTCGGGGTTGGCTGTTCGTTTGTCGTGGGCCGGCGAGTTTTCTCCGGCCAAAAACAACGAGCAAAGCCACTTGCAGGCGTAAAGGTAAAGCCCTTGCCCGACTAGCCCTGGCTAGTCCCACTAACCCCAGCCGGACATTGGCAGTATGCAGGGCTACGTCCATAGCGGCGCCGGCTGCGTATTGCTTTTCTTTGCCAGCCACCCGCCGCCGCGCCTTCTCCTTGCTCTTCTATGCAACGCCTCGACCTTTCGCAGCACCTTTCGCAGCGCCTCTCGCCCCAGCAAATCCAGTTTATCAAGCTGTTGCAGATTCCGACGGCTGAGCTGGAAACGCGCATCAAGGAAGAAATGGAAGTAAACCCGGCGCTGGAAGAAGGCGACAGCGACGCCGAGGAACGCGACGATAGCGACAGCGAGGCCGACGACACGCCCGCCGACGACCCCAACGATTCGCTCGATAGCGACGACAACACGCTGGATGAGGACTTTAGCGGCCCCACTGAGGCTAGCGACGGCAGCACCAGCCCCGACGACTACGCCGACGAGCGCACGGCCGAGCCCGCCGCCGACGAGCCGGTGGGCATCGACAACGACAACCATGACATCGACATCAGCGACTACGTCAACGACGACGAGATAGCGGGCTACAAGATGCAGGGCGATGGCCCCGGCGACGAGGAGGAGCGCGACATGCCCCTGGCCGACACCAGCGGCTCGCTGCAAGACTCGCTGCTCGACCAGCTGCACTTTGCCCAGCTCGACGAGCTGGGGCAGGCCATCGGCGAGCAGCTCATCGGCTCGATTGACAGCGACGGCTACATCCGGCGCGACCTGGCAGCCATTGCCAACGACCTGGCTTTCAGCCAGAACATCGAGGCCAGCGAGGCCGACATCGAGCGGGTGCTGCACGTGGTGCAGCAGTTCGACCCGCCGGGCATCGCCGCCCGCGACCTGCCCGAGTGCCTGCTCTTGCAGCTGGAGCGCCGCCCCCAGGACGAGGCCACCCAGAATGCCGAACGTATTCTGACCGAGACGTTTGACGAGTTTACCAAGAAGCACTACCAGCGCATTCAGCAGAAACTGGACCTGGAGGACGACGAGCTGAAGGAGGCCGTGGCCGTCATTCTGCGGCTGAACCCCAAGCCCGGCGGCAGCGGGCCGGTGAGCGGCGGCAAGGGCAGCGCCGGCGGCGCCCAGTACCTGATGCCCGACTTCATCCTCACCAACGACAACGGCGAGCTGAACCTGACCCTCAACGCCCGCAACGCCCCCGAGCTGCGCGTGAGCCGCGACTACCGCGAGATGCTCCAGACCTACGACAAGGCCGCCAAGAAAGACCAGAAAATGAAGGAGGCCGTGAGCTTCGTGAAGCAGAAGCTCGACTCGGCTAAATGGTTTATCGACGCCATCCGGCAGCGCCAGAATACGCTGCTGCGCACCATGTCAGCCATTGTGGAGCGCCAGCGGGAGTTCTTCCTAACGGGCGACGACTCGAAGCTGCGCCCCATGATTCTCAAGGATATCGCCCAAACTATCGGCATGGATATCTCGACGGTGAGCCGGGTGGCCAACTCCAAAAGCATCCAGACCGAGCACGGCATCTACCCGCTCAAGTTCTTCTTCTCGGAAGGCATTGCCACCGACTCGGGCGAGGACGCCAGCAGCCGCGAGGTGAAAAGCATCCTGCGCGACCTCATCGGCAACGAGAAAAAAGACCACCCGCTCAGCGACGACAAGCTGGAAAAAATGCTGAACGCCCGCGGCTACAACATCGCCCGCCGCACGGTGGCCAAGTACCGCGAGCAGCTCAACATTCCGGTGGCTAGGCTCCGTAAGGAGCTGTAAACAGCACATTAACGAGCAAAAACGGAGCTTGCCAAGATTGGCAAGCTCCGTTTTTTTATTCATTTTGCCAGTGCAGAACGGGTTAGTGGGCACCCAGCGCGGTAGGGCTAGCCACCGCGGGCGTTTGCTGCCAGAAAGCGTCGGCGTCGGTGGTGTAGTGCGTCACGATGGTCATCTCCTTGCCTTTCCAGGTTTGGGTGGTGCGCTTGGGGTTGAAGGCCTCGACGGGCACCAGGCGCACGTAGTGGGTCACTGCGCCGGGGTGGCGGGTTTCGAGGTCGCGGCGGCTTTCGACGGGGCGCTCCAGCTGATACAGGTTTTTGGCCATGTACCGCTCCAGATACTCCTGGCGGGTGGCCGATATTTTGTGGTTCCAGTTGGCGGTGGGGTTGAGCAGCAGCGGCTGGCCGCTGATGAGCCGCTGGCGCACTTCCAGCACGCTCAGCAACTGGCCCTGCTCGTTGGTCACGTAGGCGTCCTGGGTGGGGTCCATGTAGAGCCACTTGTGCTGGCTGGGCACGTACACGCTGTTGATGACGTGGCTGTCGCTGTCGGTGCTGTCCTTGGGCAGGCAGCCCACGAAGCGCGATTGAAAGCCCATCGCCAGGTAGGTTTCGTTGAGCACCGTGGCCAGTCCCCGGCAGTTGAGGCCGCGGTTTTCTTTCTGGCACACGGCCAGCAGGTCCTGGGCGTTGCGCAGGGGCGGGTTGTTGTGTTGCCCATCGTGCTGCACCCGGTCGTGCACCCAGTGCATGAGGTTGATAACCTGCGACACGTCGCTGCCCTTGCCGGCTATCGAGTCTAGCTTGTATTGCTGCCGTAGCGCCACCAGCTGCGGCTCAGTGGCGGCCTGGTAGCTGAAGGCCGGCCACTGGCCGGCGGGCTGGGCCGCGTAGCCCTGGGCGTGCTGCAAGATGTAGCGGTAATCGCCCCGGGTGCGCATCAGGGCTAGCTGCTGCTTGAAATCCTTATCGCCCCGCACGTAGTCGAGGTCGGTATCGACCAGGGTATGGGCGTAGTCTTTGTAGCCCGCGCCTACCGCCTGGCGGAAGGACTGCAAGGCTGCGGCCCGGTCCTTAGCCAGCGAGTGGTAGCACGCCTCGTTGTAATACATGTTGGCTGGCAAGCCACTGAAATTTTGCTTAGTAGCGGCATCGAGCTGGTCGTAGGCCCGGTGCCATTCGGCGTATTTGGCGAAGACTTGCGGATACTGCTTGGCATCCACCAACTGCTGAATAGCCTTGCTTTGCTGCGTGCTATAGGTCTGGAACGCTTGGGTGGCCGGGGCAGTCTGGGCCGCCGCCCGGCCGCTGAGTGCAAGCGCGAGCGCCGCAATGAGTACTGAACGCAACATAACAACAGGTGCTAGAGGTGAAAATACCGGTAAACCGCAAGTTGGCAGTTCACGCAACAAGAGTACTTTGCAAACCAGCAGTTTATTACAGCGCAATTGCCGCGGTGGCAAAAATATTTTTCATCCTGACATATTCGGCACCTCGCTGCGTCTGGCCCTGCGGTACCAGCTAAAGCTTACTCTCCATTTTATGTCCCAACGCATTATTCTCACCGGTGCCACCGGTATGGTGGGCGAAGGCGTGCTCCTAACTTGCCTGGCCCAGCCCGACGTGGAGGCGGTGCTCTCCATCAGCCGGCGGCCTAGCGGGCACACGCACCCCAAGCTGCGCGAGTTGCTCGTGCCCGATTTTTTCGACCTCTCGGCCGTAGAAAGCCAGCTGGAGGGCTACACCGCCTGCTTTTTCTGCGCCGGTGTGTCATCAGTGGGCATGAATGAGCTCGACTACGCCCGCGTTACGCACGATTTGACCCTGAGCTTTGCGAACACCTTAGCGCGTATCGCCCCAATACTCACGTTCGTTTACGTTTCGGGCGATGGCACCGACGCGTACAGCAACCAGATGTGGGCGCGCGTGAAAGGCTACACCGAAAAGGACCTGTTGAAACTACCGTTTCAGGCAGCTTATATGTTTCGCCCTGGCTTGATGAGCCCTGTTGAGGGGCAAGAAAACGTGGGCGCCTGGTATGCTATTGTAGGCAAGCTGGTGCCGGCGCTACGGCGTATTTTCCCTAAACACGCGTGTACGCTGCGCGAGGTGGGGCTAGCCATGCTCCACGCCGCCCGCCGCGGCGCCCCCAAGCCCGTACTCGAAGTGCTTGACATCGTGCGGCTGGCCGCCGGCTAGCCCCGCCCCTAGCGCGCCACTTGCAGCAGCACCTCGTAGTAGGGCCGGCCCAGCACCCGCGCCCGCAGCCAGGCAAAGAAGCTGATAATCTGCAAGTCTTCTTTCTCCTGATTCAGGAAAGCCGGCATGGTAGCCACGCGTTGGGCAAAGGCCGGCGTGGTAGCCACGGCCGGGTCGTCGATGATTTCGTGCACCAGTTCCAGGTAGCGCACGACGGTATGGTAGGGGCCGCCCAACGGTACGGCCGGCGCCTCGGCCGTGGCCTCGGCGGCCGGAAACTGCTCGTGCAGGCGCCGCTCGATGGCGCGCAGGCGTACCAGCGCCACGTCGGGGTTTCCGAGCTCCAGCTGAATGAGCAGCTCGCCGATGTTGTGGTTCAGCAGCCACTCCAGGCCCATGTTCTGCTCCAGCCAGTGGTCGGTGCGGTCGAGGCTGATGAGCGTCTGGCTGGCCTTCGAGAACTTGCCTTCGGCGAAATAATGGAAAGTAAGCTGCAAGCGCGCCGTGAGCTGGTCGGCGGGCAGCAGCGCGGGCTTGGCTTTCAGCGCCTCTTCCAGTAAGCTGATACTGTCGCGGTTGCGATTCAGAAACGCATAATTCGCGGCCAGCAAAAATGTGAAGCGCGGCCCCACCTCGGCAAACTGCCGGCCCGGCGCGGCAGCCAGCACGGCCAGCCCCTGCTCCAGGTACGCCACCGACTCGGCAAAGCGCCTAGCCCGGTACAGCGCGTGGGCCAGCATATACAGCAGCCGCAGCTGGTGCCCGCGGTGGGCCGGCGCAAAGCCGTGGCGGCGCTCCATGAGGCGGTAGCAGCGCTCGATGAAGGGCGCAAAATTGGCGAAGTCGCCGCGCACCAGCATGGCGTGGCGCGCAATGCTAAGCAGGCGCGTGAGCAGCGAGGGCGAGCGGGCAAAAGCCTCCTGCAAGTCGTACTCTTGCAGCACGTTGCGCACCAGCTCATCCACGGGCACGGCGCCGCGGCCGTGCAGGCGGGCCTGGCGCAGGCGCTGGCGCAGCAGGGCATCGGCAATGCCAGCGCGCTCCTCCTCGTCAGCAGCCTTTTTGTTGCGGTGGCGGCGCTCGATGATGGCGGCCAGCGGCTCGGCGTGGGGTGAGTGCGCGTACTGAATCTGCACGTTGTAGACGGCGTTCAGGGGCTCGTACTGCTCGGTGTCGAGGGCTAGCTTTTCGGCCTTGCGCAGCATGGTCCAGGCCAGGCGCGGCACGCCGGCATCGAAGAGGTACTGGGCCAGGGTGAGGTGGCCGCGCACGGGTGTGGCGGCCGTGGCGTCGTGCTGGCGCTGGCGCAGCAGCAGAAAATCGGTGAGCTGCTTGAACAGCCGCTTACGCAACGCGTAGTAGGCCACCGGGTTAGGCTCCTCGGGATAAAGCTTTTTGATGAGTATTTCCGAGTCGTACTCTTTGGGGTGCAGCAGCAGTTCAAGCAGGCGCACATCCTGGCGGCCGGCGGTGCGGCGGCGCTGCCACTGCATAAACTGGGCGAGGTCGCGGCGGTCGTCGGGGGCCAGGGTTTGGAGCGTCAGGCGCAAGTCGTCCATTAAAAGGGCGCGAAAGCAGATGTATCGCGCTTAAAGCTACGGGGCGGGTCTGCATCTGCCACTAGCGCTGGTTTAAATTCTCCCAGCCCTCGAGCAAGCCCTTGCCTAAAGCCACCGGTGCCGTACCCTGCGTGGCACCCACAACCGGCCGCCAACCCTATGCTTAACTCTACCGTACAAGAGGCATCACCCACCCTTTCACGTTTTTCACTCATGGACGTTAACAACAATAGCGTAAACGACAACACGGAGCTGCGTGCCCGTGGTAACTGGAATGAAATTAAAGGTGCTGCCAAGCAGAAGTGGGGCCAGCTTACCGACGACGATATGACGTACGACGAAGGCAAGCAGGATGAGTGGTTCGGCCGCCTGCAAGAGAAAACTGGCCACGCCATTGACGATATCAAAGATTGGTTCTCGAAGACGTTTAGCGGCACGGACAACGACCCGAACCGCCCCTCGAACCAAAACCGCTACTAGTGGCTGCGGCAGCCAGCTAAGCCTCACCAGAAACTGGCACCGCTTGGTGCACACCGTTCGCTAGCCTACTGGCAAATGAACGCGCCAGCCTCTGGGACTAACAGACAAAAAGCCCCGCGCCCCTTCCGGCGTGGGGCTTTTTGTCTGTTAGTCCCAGAGGCTGGCGGCCACGCGGTAAGTGTTGGCGTGGGCCTCCACGATGTCGCTGATTTTTTCGGAGTAGCCGCCGCCCATGCACACCACCACGGGCAGGCCGCGGCGGTGGCAGGCTTCCAGCACCAGCTCGTCGCGGCGGCGGCACCCGGCGCGGGTCAGGGCTAGGTGGCCGAGCTTGTCGGTAGCCAGCACATCGACGCCGCTGAGGTAGAATACAAAATCGGGCTGGCACAGGTCGCCATCCAACAAGCGCGGCAGCACGTCGGTGAGTTGGGCCAGGTACTCGGCGTCGCCGAGGCCGTCGGGCAGCGGCAGGTCGAGGTCCGACACCTCCTTGCGGCCCGGGAAGTTGCGCGCCCCGTGCATCGAAAACGTGAACACCCGCGGCTCGTGCCGAAAGATGGAAGCCGTACCGTTTCCCTGGTGCACGTCGAGGTCGATGATGAGAATCTGGCGCACCCGGGCTGGCTCGTGGGCCAGCAGCCAGTTGGCCGCCACGGCCTGGTCGTTGAGCAGGCAAAAGCCCTCGGGGCGGCCGGCAAAGGCGTGGTGCGTGCCCCCGGCAATGTTGAGGGCCACGCCCCGGCCGGCCAGCGCGCGCTGCGCGCAGCCGATAGTGCCGCCCAGCAGCGTCATCTCGCGGTCGGCCAGGGCTGGGCTCCAGGGAAAGCCGCTGGCCCGCTCCTCCGGCCGCGTTAGTTGGCCGTGCAGCAGGCGGTGCACGTAGGCGGCCTCATGGGTGCGCAGCACCTCGGCCAGCGGCGGCGGCGTGGGAACGAAGAAATTACTGGCCGTAGTTATGCCTTCGTAAAGTAGCTGCTCGGGCAGCAGCTCGTATTTGAGCATCGGGAACCGGTGGCCGGGTGGCAGAGGCAGCAGGTAGTTAGAAGCAAACGCGATATCCATTACGTGGGGCCAGCGAGCCCACCAGAATAAAATAAAACCCAGAAACCTCCCTGTACGCAACTTTCGCGTACAAGAGCCGCCTTGGCCTCACTTGAGTAGCCGACTGCCGAGCCTATTTCAGCGGCTAGCAGCAGGTATTGAGCGAATAGTTAACGATTTAACCATTCGCCGTAATCCAACTTGAGGGCCCCTGCGTATTTTTGTTTTTCCTTCCCGCTCATTTATAATTTATTTTCACTACGCACCCTTCGTAGCAGATGGCGTCCCCCCCTCTAAGCTCCTCCGGCCGCGCACGCTCCTCGCGCCCCTACCGCCGCTCGTCTTTCAACGGCGCCAAGCAGCTTAGTGCCGCCCAGGCCTCTACCCGGCGCACGCTGCTATTGATAGGCGCCCTGGCCTTAGGCCTGGTCGTTGCGCTGGGAGTGGTGGTGTTTCATTTATTTGGGTAAAGTAGCGGCGGCTACTCGTCGAGCAGGCCACCCAAAAGGCCCCCTAGCACGGTGCCACTCTCCTTTTTGGCGTTGCCACCCCAGGGCGCGAGCGCCTGGATGAGTTTCTTGACGGGCATCGACTGAATCCAGACGCGGCCCGTGCCGCGTAGCGTGGCCAGCAGCAGCCCTTCGCCCCCGAATATCATCGACTTGAGGCCCCCCGCGCGGGCCACGCTAAAGTCAATACCTGGCTCAAACGCTACCACGCAGCCGGTATCTACGCGCAGCAACTCGTTGTTGAGGCGCTTTTCGATGATGGTGCCACCGGCGTGCACGAACGCCTTGCCATCGCCCGTGAGCTTTTGCAGGATGAAGCCCTCGCCGCCAAACAGGCCAGCCCCGAATTTCTGGTTGAAGTGAAGGCTGATTTGGGTGCCCCGCGCGGCGGCCAAAAAGCCATCCTTTTGCACGATGAGGCCCTGGGGCAGGGTGCTCAAATCGACGGGAATGATGGTGCCCGGGTAAGGCGCCGAAAAGGCCACCCGGCTTTTGCCATAGCCGCCCCGGTGCGTGAAGTGGGTGAGAAACAGGCTCTCGCCGGTAATAAGGCGGCTGCCCGCCGAAAAGAGCTTGCCCAGTAGGCCCTGGTCGGGCGAGGAGCCGTCGCCCATCTTGGTTTCGAAGGCAATGGCCTCGTCCATGTACACCATGGCGCCGGCCTCGGCAATCACGGTTTCCTGGGGGTCGAGCTCTATTTCGAGCACCTGAATATCGGAGCCCAGAATGCGGTAGTCAACGTCGTGCGAGCGCATGGCGAAGCGGAAATGGGTGAAGCGCAAATGTAGCGTCAGCGCCGCTGGCCGGGCGCGTCTCCGCTGCCCGGCGCGACAACATCTCCAGCCGGGCCTTCGCCAGGCGTAGCCGACTGCGCTATTCCGGCAGCTCCTGGCGGGTTTCGGCGGCCTCGTCGGCTTCACTGCCCACGCTTTTTTTGCGCTTGGCTTCGCGGCTGGTGCGCTTCATGAAGTCTTCGTCGGTTTCTTCAGGCTCCTCGTCCTGGCCCTCGGCCACCGGAAAGTCGTCGTCATCCTGGCGGGCCAGCCGGGCGGCTTCGGCCGCGCTCTTAGCTTGGGCGTCTTCGCCAAACTGCCCTTCGCGGTGCACAATTTTCTTGTCACGTACGTGGCGACCCAGAAATTTATTGATGTCCTCGATGGAGTAGTTAGAGGTGATTTCGCCTAGCGGATTGACGCCTATCTCGAAGCCCTCCAGCTCCTTGTGCACGCGGGCTTTCTTTTCCGGCTCGGGGGCCTTCTGCTTGGGTTTGGTGGGTTTCTTAGCCATATGGTTCGGGTTGCTGACTCTGTTACGAGGACGGGCGCCCCTACCGTAGCCGCGGCGCCCCTGTGCATACGACAGAGGCTGAGGCAAAGATTTAGGCAGAGGATTGGCGGGCGGGTGCCGCACCCTACTCATGCTCTGCCTGGGGCCAAAGCTGGGCTGGCTACAGGCGAATCTGTATAGCTAAATACCCAATTGGCCATAAAAACAATTTTACCTCAAAAAAACCCCATAAAAAGGAGCGTGAAATAATTTAGTTTTTTTTGCATTTTTTCAATTAAAGGGGCCCGCAAGTAGATAAAATAAGGATTTAACAGGCCTTTATAAAGTACCCTTTTTTAGCTGAGCTGAGATGGGCGAACTTTGTTAATTGATAGAGTACGCAAGTTTTACAACTAACGCCCACTACCTCTCTTTCTTTTTTACCAATCATTCCTTTTCTTGATGAGAGTATTCCTACTTGGATTATTAGCTGTCTGTTGGAGTAGCCTGGCAATGGGCCAGACCTTGTATACATTCAATGGCGGGGGAACAACGGGCAACTGGACGGACCCCACCATCTGGACGACGGACCCCACCGGCTCGACGGCCATCAACCAGCGCGCCCCGAAGGCGGGTGATAACGTGGTAGTTACCAACAGCTTCGTAGTGACGCTGTCGGCTGATATTGCCAGCACCGTTACCGGGCTCAACGTGACGGTGCAGCGCGGTGGCGTACTCGACCTGGGCACCTATAAAACGCCGACGCTCAATAGCTTGTCGGGTCAGGGCGTGCTGCGCATTAAGGCGGCCTACTTCCCGGCGGTGACTACCAACAACTTTGACGACCCCAACACGGGCACCGTGGAGTTTTACGACTGGGCGGCGGGCGCTACGCTGCCCAACCCGGCCTCGAAGCAGTACAACAGCGTGCGGCTGCTTAATACGACCGCCACGGCCTATACCGTGCAACTCGATAACGACCTAACGCTGACCGGCAACCTGACCCTGACGCGCACCAACAGCGCCGCCCTGGCGCTGAACCTGGGCAGCGGCAACGCCACCGCCCGCACGCTCAACGTGCAGGGCGATATCACCGTGAACGCTGGCACCACGCTGGGCGTAGCGGCCACCAACCTGCCGACCTCGGGCAACCCGGCCGTGCAGACGTTTCACACCCTCAACGCTTACGGCAGCTTCACCAACAGCGGCACCGTAAACCTGCACAACGGCACCACCAACGATGCCCAGGCAGCGCTGCTCAACTTTATGGGGGGCACCAATGCCAACTTTGTCTGCAACGGCACCACGTTTCTGGGGCGCCTGCAAGTAAACAAGGGCACCGACAGCCAGGTGCTGCTGAACATAACGGCCACGGTAGCTCCGGGCGGGGCTTCGACGAGCAACCTGACCCTGAATCAGGTGGGCGACGGCCGGGTATTGATTCTGATGAACGGGGTGGCCAAGTTTGGCAACAACATCATTCTGAACAAGATTCACAACGGCAACAACGAAACCGACCCCGCTAACGACTCGGGCTCGGGCTGGTACACGCTGGGCTCGAGCGGCACCAGCCCCACGCTGTGGGTAGCCGGCGCTACCATTCTCAACGACAATGCGGCTTCGTTTATCGTGTACGGTACCTACCGCATCAGCGCCGGCAAGTTCTCGTCGATGACGCCCGACGCCATGGTAATCCGCGAGGATGGCCAGATTCTGATTGAGGGCGGCACCACGTCGGTCAACAAGGTGCGGCCGTCGAGCACGGCGCCCTACCACCGCGGCTCGTTTGTGATGACGGGCGGCACCTTCGAGAGCCTGGGTACGGTGGCGCGGCCTTCGGGCCTCAACGACGGCTACGCCCGGTTTGCGTTCCCGTTCTTGTCGCAATACTTCCGCATGAGCGGGGGCACGCTGCGGGTGCAGAACCCCAGCCCCGAGGGCTTGTTCCACATTGGTGTAGACCCCAATAACGCTATTATTTCGGGCGGCACCGTCGAACTGACCATTCCCAACTCGACGGTACTGGCCGACCTGCTGACCACCTCGCCCCTGTGGAACCTCACCATCAAACGCGCCGGCACTACCAATGCCAGCAAGGTGATACTGGCCGACATCGTAACGCCGGCCGCCGCCGTGAGCGCCACTACCAAGGCCCAGCCCCTGACGGTGCTCAACAACTTCATACTGGACGCCACCAACTCGCCCATCTTCGACGCCAACTCGAAAGACGTGAACATCCAGGGCACGTTTACCCTGAACACGGGCAGCACCTACCTGACGGGCACCAACACCACGACCTTCAGCGGCGGGCAAGACCAGCAGCTGGTCAACAGCGGCACCATTGGCACTACTGCCAACTCAAGCATCTTCAGCAACTGGACGATTAATAAATCGGCCGGTACGCTCACGCTGGGCGGCTCGGTGCGCACGTACACCATGCCCGCGGGCACTACGCTGGCCATCCTGAACGGTGTGCTCAACGATAACGACAAGACTATTCAAGTACTAGGTAGCCTCTACAACTCGGCCTCGCACACCAGCGGTGGCCGGGGCACGGGCGGTATCTACCTGTCGGGCACCACCAAGCAGACCATCGACGGCGACGGCAACGGGGTATTCGGCAGCCTGTTCCTCAACAACGGCACGACGCCGGTAGCCGTGCAGGCCACGGCCAACCTGAGCGTATCCAACATCCTTACGTTCAACAAGAACGGGGTATTCGCCATCGGCACCAACCGCCTGTTCATCAGCAACGTAAGCTCGACGGCGGTCCGCACTGCCAACGGCGCGGCCTTGTCGTCGACCTGCATGATTCAGACGGCCGGTAACCAGAGCGACCTGGGCGTGCAGAAGTCGTTCGGCGCCAACAACAGCAGCTTCACGTTCCCGATAGGCGTGGCCTCGAAATACATGCCGGCTACCATTCAGCTTAGCGTTACCGATGCCAACTTCCGCTACGGGCAGGTGAGCGTGAGCCCCACTGGCAGCCGCAGCCCATTTGCCGGGGCCAAGTCGCTGCCCTACTACTGGAAAGTGCGCAGCTCGGGCTTCGACGCGATTCCGGCCACCAGCGTGGCGCTCACCTTCACGATGACGAATGCGGACGTAACGGGCGCCACGGGCACCGGTGTTTACGACAACTACATCCCGGCGCGCTACACCCCCACGAGCTGGGCTCCTACCAACGGCGTCAACCCGACCAACGGTGGCAACTACATAGCAGGCCTGCAATCGAACACGACCTCGGATATCATGTTCGTAAACAACAACCAGTTTGAGGGCGAGTACACGGCCGGCGAAGCCAATGCTTTCGGCCCCATCACCTCGTACTACAGCGCCGTGGCCAGCGGCAACTGGGAAACCCCCGCCACCTGGCGCACGGGCAGCCTCACCGGCCCGACCCCCACGGTAAAGCCGGGGGCCGGCAACCCGGTGTTCATCACCGGCAACTCGGTGGTGACCGTGACGAATGCTTCGGCTACCTCGGGCTCACTGGTTATCGACAACGGCTCGACCCTGGACCTGGGCGTGACGACCGGCCACAACTTCGGTGCGCTGCCCGACTCCAAGGTGGGTGGCTCGGGCACGCTGCGCCTCACGGCCACGCCCACGCGGCCTAACAACAATTCGCCCTACACGGCCACGCCGACCTTCCCGGGCGGCGACTTCGGCTCGTTTATCCAAGCTGGGGGCGGCACGGTGGAATACTACGGCATTGCGGCTCCTAACAACAGTGCCTACACGATGGCCCTGCCGGCTGCCTCGGCTACGACACTAGCCCTGACCTCGTACGAGAACCTGACGCTGAACCCCTCCGCTGGCTCGGAGCAAACGCTGCCCAACCTCAACCTGCGCGTCTACACCAAGCTCCAGGTGGGCAGCACCTCGGCCTACACTGGCACGGCTACCCTCAGCAACGCGGCCACTGGCAACCTGCAAGTGGGCGCCCTGGGCGTGGGCAGCGGCAAGCTGCGCTTCGCCAATGGCACGGCCCGCACCCTGGCCGTAGACGGCAACGTGCTGGTGGGTGCCAATAGCACCTTCGACACCAGCGGCGGCGGCACCGCCGTAGCCAACGCCGTAACGGTGGGTGGCTCAGTGGTCAACAACGGGACGCTCGACTTCAACGTCGGCGGCAAAACGGCCACGCTCACTTTCACGGGCAGCACCAACGCCACGTTCACCAGCGCCGGCCCCACCACCGACCTCTACAGCCTGACCCTGAACAAGGGCGTGGGCCGCGCCGCCCTGCTGCGCCTCGACGGTAGCGGCTCGCTCACCACCCCCTCGCCCAGCAACAGCTGGCTGACGCTCACCAACGGCACGCTGTACTACGCCAAGCCGGGCGCAACGCTGAACATCCACGACGGCCTGGTGAACGGTGTGGCTACCCCCTACCTGCTCACCGACAACGCCGGCCTGACCGTGGACGCCCCCAACGGCACCGTGACGGTGGCTACCGCCAACGACGTGGCCGCCGACCTGAAGCTGGCTGGCCAGCTGCAAATCGTGCAGGGCACGCTGCAAGTAGGCGCCGCCGGCAACGCCGGCAACGACGTGGAGTATGCCAGCGCGGGCGCGCCGGGCATCAAAATCAGCGGTGGCAACCTGTACGTGAACGGCCAGATTCGGCGCACCGTGGCCAACCTCGACGGCGCGCTGCGCTTCGACCAGAGCGGCGGCACCATCGACATCGACGGCCAGGGCGCCACGGCGGCCCAGAGCAACGAGCGCGGCCTGCTCGAAGTGCAGGGCAAGGGCAGCATCTTCCGCCTGACCGGCGGCAACCTGAACCTGCACCGCTCGAACCAGAAGAGCCCCATCCTGACGGCCGACCTGTACCTGGCGCCCGACTCGACGCTGGTAACCGGCGGCGTGGTGAACCTGGGCAACCTGGCCTCCATCAGCAAGAACGTGACCATCAGCGTGAGCTCGACGGTGCCGCTCTACGACCTGCAAGTGGTGGCCGGCAACAGCGGCAGCACCAACACGGGCCTGCTCACGGGCGTAGTGCCCCTGACGCTGAAGGGCTCGCTCACCATCGGCAACGACTTTTCGGCCTTCAACGCCAACGGCCTGGGCCTGAACATTGCCCAGCACCTGGTAAACAACAACTCCTCGGCCGACCCGGCCCTGAACACGGGCGGCTTCATCCCGATGACGGCCACGCAGCTCACCACCTTCACGGGGGGCCTGGCCACCCAGCAAATTATCGGCACGGCGGCTAACTCCACCACCGGCAAACCGGCTAACCTGACCACCTTCGGCAGCCTGACCTTGAACACGTCGCAGCCCAACGGCACCCTGCGGCTCGGCGGCAACGCCCAAGTGGCCGGTAACACCCAGGTAGCCGGCACGCTGACCCTAGCCAAGGGCACGCTTGACGATAACGACCAAACCATCACGGCGCTGGGCGACGTGCTGAACTCGGCCACGCACGCCAGCGGCGGCAACGGCACGGGCAAGCTGCTGCTGGCCGGCTCGACCAACCAGAACCTCGGTGGCAGCGGCCTGGGCGTGTTTGGCAACGTGACGCTGAACAACGCGGCTGGCGCCACGACCATTGCCAACCAGCAGGTTTCGAAAATTCTGACCCTGACCAACGGCGTACTCACCATCGGCTCGAACCTGCTGTGGCTGACCAACCCGGCCGACAACACCGTGGTGGGCTACGATGCCACCCGCTACATCCGCACCAACGGCATTGTGGCCGACCTGGGCCTGCGCAAAAACTACCCCAGCGGCGTTTCCAACTTCACCTTCCCGCTCGGGTCGGCCACCAAGTACGCGCCAGTGGTGATGAACGTGACGGCCAACGCGGCCGCCGGCTACCTCGCCGTGCAGCCCGTAGACCTGGCCCACCCGTCGGTGACGGACCCGGCCACGGGCACGCCCAACAAAATCACCTACTACTGGAAAGTAAGCAGCACCCTGAGCGCGCCCACCGTGAACCAGCAGTTCACCTACGGCACCAACGACATCGTGGGCACCGAATCGACCTACAAGGTGGGCCGCTTCGTGAACGGCGCCTGGACGCCCATCGGCGGCATCGTAGCTAGCTCGGTGAACACGGCTACCCACACGCTCAGCAACCCCGGCTACGCGGGCACCAACGGCAGCATTGACGGCGACTACACCGGCGGCGACGCCACCGAGTTTGGCGTGGTACCGACCTTCTACAGCCGCACCAGCACCGCCGGCCAGCCCGGCGGCGCCGCGTGGACTAGCGCTTCGGCCTGGACCACCAACGCCGACGGCAGCGACCCGGCCCCGACCTTTAGCGCCACCCCGACCCTGGCCAACCCGGTGGTCATCAGCAGCGGCCACCTCATCACCTCGGCCGGCAACGGCCTGGGCGCGGCCAACCTGATGCTGAACGGCACGCTGGACCTGGGCGCGTTTGCGGCCAATAACTTCAACACCGTGCGGGGCACCGGCACCATGCGCATTGGCTCGGCCCTGTTCCCGGCTGGCAACTACGCGGCGTTTGTGGCGCCCGGCGGCGGCACCGTCGACTACAGCGGCGCCGTGCAGCTGCCCGCCCGCGACACCTACAACAACCTGACCTTCTCGGGCAGCAACGGCAAGAAGCTGAGCAACCTCGACCTGACCATCAACGGCAGCCTGACCCTGGCCGCCAACACCACCGTCGACAACCCCACGAGCCAGAACCTTACCCTGACCTCGGCCACGAGCGGGGCCACGCTGGGCGGCACGTTCAACCTCAACGACGGTAACTTCACTACCGGCGCCTTCCTCACCAACAGCGGCACCCTCACCCTGGGCGCGGGCCAGCTCAGCGTGGGCACGGCCTTCACCAACGCCAGCGGCGGCGTGCTCAACAACGGCACCGGCAACGTGGTCGTGAACACGAGCTTCAGCAACGCCGGCACCTACAACGCCAACGTGAACACCGGCACGCTCACGGTGGGCAGCTTCACCAACAGCGGCACCTACCTGGCCGGGCCGGGCAAGCTCATGGTGAACAATGACTTTGCCAATAGCGGCGTGTTTACCACGGCGGCCGGGGGCACCACGGTGGGCGGCAACTTCTCGAACGCCGGCAGCTACCGCCAGGGCGTGGCCAACGCGCTGCGCCTGAGCGGCAGCTTCACCAACAGCGGCTCGTTCTCGAACAATGGCGCCACAATGACGCTCTACGGTGACTTCACCAACAGCGGCACCTTCACGCCCGGCGCGAGCGGCCTGGTGCAGTTTATCACCGACGGGGCCCACCGCTACTTCACCGGCAGCGCGACGTTCTTCGACGTGCAAAAGGTGGGCAACGCCAGCCTGCGCTTTAACCCCGGCGCGGCGATGACGGTCAACGACGTACTCACCCTGCGCGACGGCCTCATCCTGACGGGCACGGCTACTGGCGATGGCACCAGCGCCGACCCCAGCAACACCATCCTGCTGGCCAACCCCAGCGTGCAGCCCATTGTGGGGGCTAGCCTCACCTCGTACGTGGCCGGCCGCCTGGCTATGGTGCTGCCCGATGCGGCGGCCAACAGCCGAGTGTTCCCAGTAGGCCTGGGCGGGCGCTACCGCCCCGTGGTGGTGACGCCGCAGGCCGCATCGAGCGGCGCGCAGGTACTGGTCGAAATCTTCAACAGCGCCCCGGCCAACAACCTGGAATCGTCGCTGCAAAACATCTCGGCTAACCGCTACTACCGCATTCAGCTGCAAGCGGGCACGCTCAACCAGCCCACAGTGCAGCTGAATTTCAACACGGATACCGAAGACGAGAAGGTAACCGTGCCCGGCAACCTGCGCGTGGCCCGCGCCACCAGCAAGGCTGGGCAGTGGAGCTCGACCGGCGGCGGCGGGGTATGGTCGCCCGAAGACCCGCGCGGCTACACCAACTCCGGCGTCACGACCATCGACGCGGTTTCGCTCTTCGCCCTGGCCTCGACCAACAAGTCGCAGAACCCCCTCACCGGCTCGGCCCCGCTGCCGGTGCAGCTGATTAGCTTCGCGGCCAGCCGCCAGGGCACGGCCGTGCGCCTGGCCTGGGCTACGGCTTCCGAGCTCAACAGCGCCCACTTCCTGGTGCAGCGCTCGGCCGATGGCCGCAATTTTACGACGGTGGAGAAAGTGGCCGCCTTGGGCACCAGCCTCGTGCGCCACGACTACGCCACCCTCGACGCCAAGCCCCTGCCGGGCCTGAGCTACTACCGCCTGCTGCAAGTCGATAAGGACGGCACCAGCGCTTACTCGCCGGTAGTGGCCGTGCGCTTCGACGGGCAGGGCACCCCCACCCTCGTGGCCTACCCCAACCCCACGACCGGCCAGCGCGTGCAGCTGCTGACCGCCGGCCTGCCCGCCACCGGCGGCACGGTGCGGCTACTCGACAACGTGGGCCGCGTGGTGCTGACCCAGGTAGTAGCGGCCGGCACGGCCGAGGCTACCCTGGAGCCGGCCCAGCCGCTGGCCAGCGGCCTCTACATTGCCACCTGGCAAACGGCCGACGGCCTGCGCCTGACCACCAAAGTAGTGGTGGACTAACCATCCCCGCCAGCCTCTCTAAAGCCCCGGCCGCCACGCGCAGCCGGGGCTTTTTTGTTGGGTAGCTGGAGAGGCAGAAATCGTTTGTCCTTGCGAGTGTAGCGCGGCAACCGCCCCGGAACGATACCCAAACGGCTCGTGCCAGGGCGGCTATTGCGCGGCGCTCGCCAGGACCGCAGCACTTGCCTGTTTCCTAAATAGCTTCTGTGCCTGCTGGTTTCTGCCCGCAGCCCTACCCCACCAGCCGCGGTGTTGGCTGGCCTGCCAGCGGTAACCGAAGCTAGGCCCAGGCGCGGCGGGCGCTACCAAATCCCAACCCCAACTCAGGTTTTACCCCCACCGAAGCTGGGGCCAGACGCGGCGGGCGGGGCGCTGTGGCGTTACTTGCCAGCAGCACAAGTAGGTATGCCGCCTACCCGCACCGCCCCCCGGCGGACCTGCCAGCGACAATCGCGAGCAGGCCCATCAAACAGCAAAAAGCCCCGTCGGAATTATTCCGACGGGGCTTTTTGCTGGCGTACCGGCCCGGGGCCGGCGGTTATTTCTTCTCGATGCGACGCACGGCTTTGGTCGCGCCCTGCTCGATGTCGAGCAGGTAGACGCCAGCGGCCAGGCTGGCCGGCAGGCGCAGCGGCTGGTGGGCTTGCAGCACCACCGGGGCCAGCACCTGCCGGCCCAGCAGGTCGCGCACGCCCACGGTGAGGGCCGTGGCCTGGGGCATCTCCAACTGCACATAGTCGGTAGCCGGGTTGGGGTAGATGCTGAGTTCGGGCAGAGCCTGGGCTGCCACGTTGGCCAGCACCACCATGCTGAAGCTCGCGGCGCTGGTGGCCGTGCCCCCGGGCGTCACCACCGTAATCGGGCCGCTGAGGGTAGTTGTGCCGCTGGGTACGGCAAAGGTGATGGAATTGGCCGAAACCACCGTGTAGCCCGCAATGCTGGTCGTGCCAATGCTCACCGCCGTGGCCCCCGTCAGGTTGGTACCCGTGATGGTTACCACCGTGCCGGCGCTACCCATAGTCGGCGTAAAGCTGGCAATGGTCGGCGCCGGCGCCACCACCGTGAAGGCCGTGGTGCTGGTGCCCTGGCCGCTCGGCGTGGCCACGCTCACTAGCCCCGAGGCAGCCCCCGCGGGCACCACAAAGGTGATGGTAGCCGCATCGACTACCGTAAAGGCGGGCACCGCGGCGCCGTTCAGGGTCAGGGCCGTGGCGCCCGTGAAGCTGCTGCCCTTTACCGTTACGGTAGTGCCCACCGGCCCGCTGGCCGGCGCCAGGCCCGCAATGGCCGGCGCCGGCGCCACCGGCGCAAACGCCACGCCCCGGAAGGCCGTGTTGGCATCGGCCGTGGCCACCGCCGCAGGCAGGCGCGCCAGGGTGGGCGCGGCGTTGTAGCCCGCGTTGTCGGTCAGAAAATACAAGCCGCCCCGCGAGGCCGCCACCAGCGACACGGCCGTGCCGCTGGCCTGCCCGTTGAGGCCGCGCACGGCCGCGCTGGCCGTGCCGGCAATGGTGCCGTTCAGCACCCAGCGGTTATTCACCAGGCTCCACTTCTGAATGCCGCCGCCCGGCGCGTTGTCGTCGGCCACGTAGGCCACGTCTACACCGGGCACGGTGGCATCGAGGTCGGCCAGGAAAAAGCCGTAGGGGCTGGCTCCCTCCGTAGCGCCCGGGAAGCCCGGCAGCGCCACCGTGGCCTGGCCCGTGGTAGTGGGCAGGCCCGTGCCCACCTGGCTCAAGCCCACGTAGGGGCCGAAGCTGGAGGCCACGTACACCTTGCCGCCCACCACGTTGATGCTGCTGCCGGCGCCCGGCGCCGCGCTCACCTGCGTGCTGCCGTAGGCGCCCCGCGTCTGGTACTGCACGCCCCCGGCGCTGCCCACGCTGTAAAAGCTGCTGCCATCGGCCGTAGCCGCCGCCCAGATGCCGGCGCCGCCGAAGGCCTCGCCGGCGCTCGTGCTGGTATCGACGCTGCCGTCGGCCCCAATCAGGCCGATAACCCGGGTTACGTCGGTGGCCGTGCTGCTAGCTACCGCCGACGTGCCCGGCGACACGCCGTAGCCCGCCAGCACCAGGTAGTGGCCATCGGCCGAGCGCGTCAGGCCCAGCTCGCCCAAGGCATTGCCGGCCGCCGTGAGGGCCCGGTTGTTGTTATCAACTGCCGTAGGCAGCGGCACCGACTGCACCAGCGTGCCGCTGGGGGTATACTCATCGAGGAACACCTCGGTAGAGGCCGAGGTGAGCGCGGCCGAGCCATCGCCCACCCGGGCCACCACAATATTGCCCGGCGTGAAGGGGGCCGCCGCCGCTAGCAGCGGGGCCGCCGCAAAAACAGTAGCTAAGAAATTTACCAGTTGCTTGCGATAGAATCTTCTCATGAAATAAAAGGAGAAAATGATGAAAATAGTGCGTACCAAGCCTGATAATGGCTTCTTATCTCAAAGATACTGACGCATGTTTTCAAAACATAGGCTTTTACTCATCCTGCCTGAATCCTACTTTCACCACACCAATTTTGGGCTTGGTATAGCCAACAAAAAGCCCCCGATTATCCAATCGGGGGCTTGCCACTAGCTGTGAGTTGCGGGGACTACCCTAGCCGCTCAATAGCGGCGCGCAGGCGCTGGGCCACTTCGCCCGTGCCCAGGATGGCCAGGGTTTCGAAGAGGTCGGGGCCGGCGGCGGCGCCCGTCACGGCCACGCGCAGGGCTTGCAGCACCTGGCCGGGCTTCAGGCCCTGCGCCTCCATCGTCTGGTTGAACAGCGCTTTCAGCACCTCGGCGTTGGCGCTGGGCTCCGAGTTAGCGGGCAGGCTGTCGGCATAGGCCGCGAGGGCGGCGCTCACCTGCGGGCTCCACTTCTTGCTGATAACGGCCTGGTCGTACTCTGCCGGGGCTTCGAAGAAGTAGCGGGCTTCCTGCCAGAAATCCTGCGGGAAGCTCACGCGCTCCTTCATTACGGCCACGATTTGCTCGGCTTGCGCGGGGTCGCAGGCCACGCCGTGGGCGGCGGCGGCCTCCAGCAGGTAGGGCGCCAGCTCGGCGTCGGGCTTGGCGCGCAGGTAGTGCTCGTTGAACCACTTAATCTTGTTCTGGTCAAACTTGGCGGGCGACTTACTCACGCGCTCCATCGAGAAGGCCTGGATGAGCTCGTCCATCGAGAAAATCTCCTGCGCCGTGCCGGGGTTCCAGCCCAAAAAGGCCAGGAAGTTGACCAATGCCTCGGGCAGGTAGCCTTCTTCGCGGTAGCCTTTGCTCACGGTCGGCGCGCCGGTTTCGGCGTCGGTGCCGCGCCACTCCAGGGCAAACACCGGGAAGCCCAGGCGGTCGCCGTCGCGCTTGCTGAGCTTGCCCGTACCGTCGGGCTTGAGCAGCAGCGGCAGGTGGGCAAACTGCGGCATGGTCTTTTCCCAGCCTAGGTAGCGGTAGAGCAGCACGTGCAGCGGCGCGCTCGGCAGCCACTCCTCCCCCCGGATTACGTGGGAGATTTCCATCAAATGGTCGTCCACGATGTTGGCCAGGTGGTAGGTCGGCATGCCGTCCGACTTCATCAGCACCTTGTCATCCACGGCCGAGGAATGCACCACTACCCAGCCGCGAATCATGTCCTGGAAGCGGATTTCCTCCTTACGCGGCACCTTGAGGCG
>Ga0160429_1000351_pt1 | contig 49209 bp, 38 predicted proteins | sample SolpanmetagenomR_FD_108199 | JGI IMG/M metagenome (GOLD analysis project Ga0160429, IMG submission 108199) | Solar panel surface microbial communities from Lawrence Berkeley National Laboratory, California, USA - R | ecosystem: Engineered > Built environment > Solar panel > Unclassified ... | reverse complement strand
GAGCTGGCCCTGACCTTGCTGCCCGGCATCGGCCCGCAGCTCACGCGGCAATTGATGAGCTACGGCTCGTCGGCCAAAAACGTGTTTTTGCTGCCGCCCGGCAAGCTGCGGCGCATTCCGGGGGTGGGCGAGGCCACCATCAAAATCCTGACCGGACCCGCGCGCGGCGCGGCCCTGGGCCAGGCCGAGGCCAGCCTGCGCAAGGCGGAGAAAGAGGGCGTGCAGATTCTGTTTTATACGAGCAAGCAGTTTCCGCACCGCCTCAAGCTCCTGCCCGACGCGCCGGTCCTGCTCTACTACCAGGGCCCGGCCGACCTGAACGCGCCCAAGGTGCTGGCCCTGGTGGGCACCCGCCAGGCCACCGACTACGGCCGCGAGCAAACCGAGCGCCTGCTCAAGGGCGTGCTGCCGCACCAGCCGCTCATCGTGAGCGGGCTGGCCTATGGCATCGACATCATGGCCCACCGCGCGGCCTTGCAGGAGGGGCTCGCCACGGTGGGTGTCATGGCCACCGGGCTCGATGTCATTTACCCCGCCGCGCACCGTAAAACGGCCGAGAAAATGCGCGAAACCGGCGGCCTGCTCACCGAGTTTGCCTTCGGCACCCAGCCCGACCGCTACAACTTTCCGCAGCGCAACCGCATTATCGCCGGGCTCGCCGATGGCACGGTGGTGGTCGAGGCCGCCGCCAAGGGCGGCGCGCTCATCACCGCCGAGCTGGCCCTGAGCTACGACCGCGACGTGCTGGCCGTGCCCGGCCCGCTGGGGGCGCCCACCTCCGAAGGCTGCAACGCGCTCATCAAAGCCAACAAAGCCGCCCTCTACCAGGAGCCCCGCGACCTGGAGCAGCTCCTCAACTGGGACGCCGCCCTGCACCTGCCCGGCAAGTTTCAGCCGGCCCCGGCCCACTCAGCCGACGATTTTTCGAGCGAGGAATTCGCCTTGGTAACGGTGCTAGCCACCGCCCCCAGCCGCGAGCTGCACATGGATGAGCTGGCCTGGCAAGCCCAGCAGCCCATTCACACGGTGGCTTCGCTGCTGCTGGGGCTCGAGTTTCGGGGCGTGGTGCGGGCGCTGCCGGGTAAAAAGTTTGGGTTGATTTAAAAAAGCCCCGTGCTAACGCTGACACGAAGCTTTTTACTACCGCAGCAGCCTCGGAGGGCTTAGGCGCCCGCTAGCAGTTGCTGAATACCTTTTCTAAAGGCCTCAGCACCCACGGCCAAGCGCTGCGCATACAAGGCTTTGGCGTCCTCTCCGCAGACGTAGCGCAGCGTATCGGTGCCGTCGGTAGCGGCCTCGTACACTACCTGCGCTATCTGCTCGGGGGTCGAAACCAGGCTCGCCGAGTTACTGATGTGGGCAAAGAATTTTCCGGCTAGCTCGTCGTAGGCCGGGTGCGCCACGTGCACCGACCGCTCGGCCATATCCGTCGACACCAGGCCCGGCTCGATATTTTTTATCCCAATCCCAAACTGGCTTAGTTCGAAGGACAAGCTTTCGCTCCAGCCCTCCAAGGCCCACTTGCTGGCATCGTACATCGAGCTTACCGGAAAGGCCATCAAGCCGGCCGATGAGCTGGTGGTAATGAACAAGCCCGCCTTTTTAGCCCTGAAATGCGGAATGAAAGCCTGCGTGACGCGCACCACGCCCAGAAAATTGGTTTCCATCTGGCGCACCAGCTGCTCATCGGTGGTGGCCTCCAGGGCCCCGAGCAAGCTATAGCCGGCATTGTTGAAGACCACGTCGACTGGCCCCCAAGCCAGCGCCTGCTGGGTAGTGGCTTTAATCTGCTCGACATGGGTTACGTCTAAGGGCAGTAGCCGCACATTCGCTAGCCGGGTGAGCTCCGTTTCATTTTCGGGCTTGCGCATCGTGGCAATTACGTGCCAGCCCTTGGCGGCAAATAGCTTAGCGGTGGCTTTGCCCAGGCCCGCCGAGGCCCCGGTAATAAAAATGGTTTTGTTCATGTGGCTGGGGTTAAGTATACCCAAAATTCCAGGGTAGTCGCTTTACATTTGCTATGCGTTACCTGTAGGAAAGTGACTATTTATGACGGCAGCCGAAACCTGTGAGCAGTCCCCCGAGGTGTATGACGAGCGCATCAGGGCGCTCAAAGACGCCCTTGAGCTACTGAGTGGGAAGTGGAAATTTTGCATCCTGCTGGGCTTGTACAACTATGGCCCCCTGCGCTTCAAAGATTTGCAGGCCGCGGCGGCCGGCATCACCCCCAAGGTGCTGTCGAAGGAATTGCAGGAACTGGAAGACAACCTCCTGCTTACCCGCACGGTCAATAACACGAAGCCCGTTACAGTCTCGTACGCCCTCACGCCCCACGCTATCGAGTCTCAGCCGGTTATCAATGCCCTGGTAGAGTTTGGCTTAAAGCACCGCGCAAAAATTAAGAGCAATTACTAAAGCAGCCGCTGCCTCGCTCGCCTCCTGCCCGCCCGGATGACTTGTAATAAACTTATTTTTACGCACTTTTCCGTTGGCGAAGATGATGCTGTTTAATGGGGAGCTCGTGGAGGAGCAAAACTTCGCCCTGCCCCTGCCCAACCGGGGGCTGGCCTTCGGCGACGGCTTCTTTGAGACCCTGATTTTCGCCGAGGGCCGCCTGCGCCTGGCCGCCGGCCACCTGGCCCGCATGCAGCAGGCCGCCGCCGCCCTCTACCTCACCCTGCCCCCCGCGCTAGCCACCGCCGAGGCACTCGAAGCCACCCTAGCCACCCTGGCCGCCGCCCACCATCTGCCCGCCGCCCGCCTGCGCCTGCAACTCTGGCGCGCCGGCGGCGGCCGCTACACCCCGCCCACCGACGCCGCCGAGTGGCTGGCCACTGCCGAGGCCTTCGTGCCCGACGATGCGCCGCTGACGCGCGTTGACTTCGCACTTGACACCCACTCGCAGCTTTCGCCCCTCAGCTTTTGCAAAGGGCCGCAGGCGTGGCGCTACGTGCGCGCCGCCCACGAGCGCCAGCAGCGTGGGCTCGATGAAATCATCCTTTGCGACGCGGCCGGGCACGTGGCCGAGGCGGGCGCGGCGGCCATTTTCTGGGTGACGGGCGACGTGCTCTTTACCCCCGCGCTGGCCAGCGGCTGCGTGGCGGGCGTGCGCCGGGCAGCGGTGCTGCGCGCCGCCCAGGCCGCCGGCCTGGCCTGCCACGAAGGCCTGTTTGCGCCGGCTGACCTGCTGGCCGCCAACTTCGCCTTCACGGCCAACGTGGCCGCCGTGCGCGTAGTGCAGCACCTTAGTGCCCAGCCGCTAGGTGCGCCCGGCAGCCACTGGCAGCCGCTACTCCGGGCGCTATAGGCCCACGCGCTGGGCCAGCCCATACAGCACGGCCGCCACCCCAGCGGCAGCCAGTGCCAACAGCAGCGCGGCCAGCAAGCCCTGCCCCAGCCGCCCGGCGCACGCCACTATCGGCTGCAAGCCCGCTACCACTTGGTGCCCCGCCAGGCGGGCCTGCCACCGGCCCACGCGGTACAGGGCCCGCGGGCCCCGCCCCTGCCACCCCGCCTGGCTGTGCCCGCGCCGCAACCAGCCCCAGCCCAGCAAAAACGGATACAGCACCAGCCACGTCGCCGTGCGCAGCAGTGCACCGGCCAGGGCCAGCATCCAGTTCAGGATGGTCCCGAGCACTACTTCGCTCAGAAGCTCCGCGAGGAATTCCAGCATCCCTACTCCGTGATGAAGCGCAGGGGTACCAGCAGCGAATCGAGCGCGGCAGGGGCGCGGGCAAAGCGCAGGGCGCCCAGCACCCGCAGGGCCTCGGCATCGAGGGCGCGCAGGGCGGCGGGCGGGTAGTCGGCCTCGGGGCGGGCCAGTTCGCGGCGCACCACGCGCGGCGGCTGGCGCACCGAGCCGTTGGCGCGCACCAGCACGCTCACCAGCAGGCGGCCGGTGGGCAGCAGGTCCTGCGGATGGTCGGGGGCCGGGCGGGCGGCGGGCGGGTACTTAGCCTGCTCCGATACGAATTTGAAGAACTGCTCGCGGCCCGCCACCTGGCGGCCGGGGTCGGTTTCGTGCCAGAAGCGCAGCAGCACCGGCGAGGCCAGCGGCCGGGCTACCTCGGCCGGCGGCAATGGGCGCCGCACCGGCAGCATCGGGAAGCCCGGCGCCGCGTAGCCCGACTGGGCGCGGGCGGTACCGGCCGCCAGCAGCAGCAGCGCGCCCAGCAGGTAGGTCCTGGTTTTCATGCAGTACGGCTCATACCGGCAAGGTACGGCGCGGCGGGCACGCCGGTGGCCACCGCGGCTAGCCCGGCCCCCAGCCCTTGCTTGCTGCCCGCCGCCCGGGCCACCATAAAAAGCAATTAAGTCCTATTTAATCAAACCCATCGCCGGGCGTCGCCCGGGGCAGGGGGCGGTTGCGGTCGGCGCGGTTGGCTTGCAGCTCCTCCCAGGCCGGGCGGTAGCGCGCCAGGTCGCTTTCGGTTACTTCGTAGGCGGAAAGAATGGCCTGGCGCGGCGATTGGTTAAGCTGAATGGCGTACAGCGCCACGTAGGCGCGGTGCTCCACGGAGAGGTGCTTGCTAAGGGCAGTGGGCGAAAGCATAAAGAGAAGCGTGGAGAGCGGCGGATAAATAAGAGCCGCAAAGCTCGCGCTTTTAGCTCCACCGCTGGCCTTGGCTTCGTCCAATTGCCACCCTGGCCGTCTCAATGTCCCGTTGTGCTTATCGAATGAATGTACCTACACGGCCACCGGCGCCTTGATGGCCGGCCACGGGTCATAGTTTACGAGCTCGAAATCTTCGTATCTGAAGCCGAAGATGTCCGTCACGGCCGGGTTGAGGCGCATGGTGGGCAGCGGGCGCGGGGCGCGCGCTAGCTGCTGGCGCGCCTGGTCGAGGTGGTTGCTGTAGAGATGGGTGTCGCCGCCGGTCCAAATAAACTCGCCGGGTTGTAGGCCCGTCACCTGCGCCACCATCAGCGTGAGCAGGGCGTAGGAGGCGATGTTAAAGGGCACGCCCAGAAACACGTCGGCCGAGCGCTGGTAGAGCTGGCAGCTCAGGCGCCCCTCGGCCACGTAAAACTGGAACAGCGCGTGGCAGGCGGGCAGCTTCATGCGGGGCAGGTCGGCCACGTTCCAGGCGCTCACCACCATGCGGCGCGAGTCGGGCTGGGTTTTCAGCTGCTGAATAATTTGACTAATCTGGTCGATGTGGCCGCCCTGGCCATCGGGCCAGCTGCGCCACTGGTGGCCATACACGGGGCCCAGGTCGCCGTTTTCGTCGGCCCACTCGTCCCAGATGCTCACCCCGTTGGCCTTCAGGTAGGCAACGTTGGTATCGCCGCGCAAAAACCACAGCAGCTCGTGAATGATGCTGCGCAGGTGCACCTTTTTGGTCGTGACGAGCGGGAAGCCCTCGGCCAGGTTGAACCGCATCTGCGGGCCAAAAATGGACAGCGTACCCGTACCCGTGCGGTCGGTTTTGCGGGTGCCGTGGTCGAGAATTTCTTGCAGAAGGGCGTGGTACTGGCGCATAGCGAAAGGCGGGGCTGGCCGCAAAAGTAGCGCCCGCGCCCGGCCCGGGCCGGGCACTTACTTCAGCTTTTGCTCCAGCAGCGCGGCAATTTCCTGGCGGCCACCTTCTTTGGCCAGGGCCAGGGCATCCTTGCCGTCGTCGTCTTTGGCGCGGGCGTCGGCCCCGCTGGCCAGCAGCAGCTCCACCAGAGCCTTGTCGCCCCGGCCGGCGGCGGCCATCAGGGCCGTGCCCTTGAAGCCGTCGGGCTGGTTGACCTGGGCCTTGTGCCGCAGCAGCAGCTTCACGAGCTCGACGTGCCCGCCGGCCGCCGCCGTGATGAGGTAGGTAGTCGGAAAGCCGGGCACTATCTCCACCACGGCGTTGGGGTTGGCGCCGGCCGCGAGCAGGGTTTCGGCGGCGGCCGCGTTGTTTTTCAGCACGGCCGTGGCCAGCTCCTTGCTCGGCGCCTGGGCGTGGGAAGTAAAGGTGAAGCAGAAAAAGGTAGCAATGAAGAGTATAGCTCTGGTCATTTTATAAGAATAAGTCAATTCGGGGGCTAAGTTAAGGAACAAGCTGAGTTCAACCGATGAGGTGTACCCGCGCTACCAGCCTTAGTAGCGGTCGCTACGCTCCTTTTCAGGGCTTTTTCGCCGCCGCAACAACGCGAACCCACCCCAAATTACCGCCCCGTACACGGCGAGGCTACCCAATAGCTTCCCTAGCTTATAAGCCTGGGAATTGGCTCGCGTGCCGGCGGCAACCCGGGCCACCGGCCGTATTTTCGGCTGTAGCGAAGCAAAAAAGTGGCGGCGACCATCGGCCGTGTTGCTTTCCTGGGCAGTACTCGTCCAAAATTGCTGGGTGTACGCTGTTCCATTTACCAGCACTGCCCGCAAAAATTTTACGGCGGGTAGCTGGGGCTTATCCGGTGTGCTAAACTGCACTTCAACCCCCGGAAACCCGTTCAGCAGAAAGGGCTTTTTGCTTAGTATCTTCCCCCCTAGTCCGCGCATGATTCCGTCGTAGAATTCTGCTATTTCATCGTCGCCGGACTCTTCTGCCAGCGCCCCTTTTTGGACCATTACCATGTAAAGAGCCGCCCCGTCGTTCAACGCGTAGACTGCTACTGGCCCCAACCGGCCTTCCAGCTCTCTTTTCTTGGGAGGTCCAGGAAATGCTGCGGTTACGGAATCGCCAACGGTTATTTTTTGCCACTGCGGCGGCTGGGCAGCTACGTAGCCGGCAGCTGCGCTCATTAGCAAAAACAATAGCGGGGTAATCAATTGACGCATAGTAAATTAATTTTTGTCGCGATAGGCCAGCGCTACCTGCTAGACCCTAAAAAAGCCGCCCTCGCAGGCAGCTTTTTTACGTTTCAGACCTAAACTACTTACAGCGACTTCACGGCCGATTTTGCCTCGGCCGTGGCGGGCGGGCTCGCCTTGGCGGCGGCCATTTTGGCGCGGCAGCAGGCGGGCATGCCGGCCATGCTGGCGCCGGCCATGCCTTTCTCGCACTTGACGGCGGCGACGCCGGTGCAGTGGTCAGCTTTTTTGCCCTTGGCGGGCTTGTCGCCGTCGTGGGCGAAGGCGGTGGCGGCCGAAGCCAACAGGGCGAAAGCGAGCAGGGACTTTTTCATGAAAGCTAAAAGTAGACTTGAAACTTGACTAGTGAAAATTGCGGAGACCAAGATACGAAGCATAGGAGATACGGCGGCTAGTCGGCCGGCACGTACACTTCATTCTGCCGGCTCGGGTTGGTGGCATCGCGGATAACCAGGCGGTTAGCGGTGAGCTCCACCACGGTCAGGGCCTCGTCGTTGCCCTTGGAGCCGACCACGTGCAGGGTGCGCTGCACCTCATCGAGCTCCCACTTCGCCTTGCTGCCGAATAGCATCATTTTGACTCTCACGGTGCCGTCATCCAGAAAAACCAGGCGCGCCAGCTTTAGCACGGAGCGCACGCCGCTGGGGTTTGCCAGCAGCTTCTGGGCCCGGACGGCATCGGTTTTTTGCAGGTCGGCAATAAGGTTATCCGCCACGGCTATGATGGAGCCGTCGTCAATTCGCCATTTCTTAAGCAGCAGCTTCCGCACGCTTTCGTAGGTGACCACCACCTCCCCGATGGTATACGTCAGCTCCTCCAGCGCCACCGGGGCCCCGAGTTGATTGGCGGGCAGCGCCTGCGCCTGGTAGCCCAGGTGCGAGATGAGGACCCGCGCCGTGGGGGCCGCCCCGCCCAGCGGCAGGCGGAAGCGCCCCGCCTCGTCGGTACTAGTGCCGGTGGGCTGGCCCTCGAGCCGTACGGTGGCCTGGGGCAGGGGGGCGCCCGTGGCGCGGGCCACCACGCGGCCGCTGGCAGTTTGGGCGGCGGCGGCCAGGGGTAGCAGCAAGGCCAGCAGGGCAGTCAGCAAGCGGGGGAACATTGGGGCGGGAAGCGCGTTTTGTAAAGTAAGCCGCCCGCCAAAGTTCGCGTCGCGGCGCCGTATTTTTCATGTCGCTTCGCCGAACTGCCTATCTCACGCTGCTGGGGCTGGCCCTGCTTACGGGGCTGGCCGGCTACTTTGCCGCCCAGCCGCGCTTCAATTACAACTTCAACGACTTTTACCCCGCCGGCGACCCCGACCTGGACTACTACCAGGGCTACACCCGGCGCTACGGCAACGACAACGACTACCTGCTGCTGGCCCTGGAAGCCGGGCCGGGCCAAACGGCGTTTTCGCCGGCCTTTTTGGCGCAGGTCGACAGCGTGTCGGCGGTGGCCCGGCGGCAGCGTAATGTCCTGCACGTCACCTCTCCCACCACCCTCAGCCAGACCGTGGTGGAGGGGCTGGGGGCCTACACCCTGCCCTACCTGCACCCCGGCGAGTACCGCGCCGACCCCGGCCGCCGCGCCGCCGACTCGGCGGTAGTTTATCAAACGCCGGGCCTGGTGGGCAACGTCATCAGCCCCGATGCGCGGGCCGTGGCGCTGGTCATCCAAACCACGCCCGACCTCAAAAAGCCGCCCGGCGACTCGCTGCTGACCGAGCTGCGTGCGGGGCTGGCGCGGGCGGGCTTGCCGGCGGCCCGCGCCCACTTTGCGGGCAAGGCCGTGGCCCAGTCGGTGTTCGTGGACCGCTTGCAGCGCGAGATGATTATCTTCATGTCGCTGTCCTTCCTGTTGGTGATGGGGCTGCTGTGGCTCACGTTTCGCACCTGGTGGGGCGTGGTGCTGCCGCTGGTGGTGGTGCTGGGCGCCATCGTGTGGGGCCTGGGCGTGATGGGGGCCTGCGGCATCAGCATCGACCTGATGACGGCCCTGCTGCCGCTCATGCTCTTCGTGGTGGGCATGTCCGATACCATCCACCTTATCAGCCGCTACGTGAGCGAGCTGGGCTACGGGGCGGGCAAAAAGCACGCCCTGCGCACAACTATCAAGGAGTCGGGCTTCGGCTCGGGGCTGTCGGCGCTGACGACGAGCATCGGCTTTTTTACGCTCATGACGAGCACCATCCGGCCCATTCACAACTTCGGGCTCTTTACGGGCATCGCCGTACTCCTGGCTTTTATTTTGAGCTTCACGCTGTTGCCGGCCATGCTGGTGCTGCTCAATAAGCCGGCGCTGCGCCAGCCCCGGCAGCACGGCCACGACTGGGACGGCGTGCTGGGCCGCCTGTTTGCGGGCGTGCTGCTGCGGCGGCGACTGGTGTTCGCGCTCAGCGCGCTCCTGCTGGTGGCCAGCATCGGGCTGGCCACCCGGGTGCGCATCAACTCGTCGCTGCTCGACGACTTGTCGAAAAACGACCCGGTGCGGCAAGACTTTGCGTTTTTCAACGACCACTTCGCCGGCGTACGGCCCTTCGAGCTGGAGCTGAAGCCCGCCGGCGGCCGCGACGTGTTCGACCCCGCCGTGCTGGCCCAGACCGAGCGCGTGGAGCGGTACCTGGCCACCACCTACGGCCTCCGGTTTTCGGCCTCGCCGGCCACGCTGGTGCGCACCGTGCACCAGGCGCTGCACGGCGGCGGGCTGGCCGAGTACCGCCTGCCCGCCGACTCGGCCGGGCTGGCCCGGCTGCGCGGGCCGCTGCGGCAGTTTCGCAAGCGGCCCGAGTTTCGGGCGCTGGCCCTGCCCGACGGCAGCGCCGGCCGCCTCACCGGCCGCATGGTCGACGTGGGCAGCATCCGGGCCGACGCGCTCAACGGCGCGCTGCGGCACTTTTTGCGCACCGGCCTCGACACCACGGTGCTGCGCACGCGCCTCACCGGCTCGTCCAATCTCATTGATAAAAACAACGAGAACCTGACCCTGAACATGATACAGGGCATGGCCATCGACGTGGCGATGGTCACGCTTATCGTGCTGCTGCTGTTCCGCTCGGTACGCATGACGCTGGTGGTGCTGGTACCCAACCTGCTGCCCATCCTGGTGGTGGCGGGCGTGATGGGGCTGGCCGGCGTGAACATGAAGGTGAGCACGAGCATCATCTTCACCATCGCCTTCGGCATCGCGGTCGATGACACCATTCACTTTATCAGTAAATTGCGCCTCACAATGGGCCACGAACCGGACTTATTTAAGGCCGTGCGGCGCACCTACATCCTGGCGGGGCAGGCCGTCATCGTGACCTCACTCATCCTGGTGGGTGGCTTCGGCACGCTGCTGTTTTCGTCGTTCGACGGCACCTTTTACGTGGGGCTGCTCATTGGCCTCACGCTGCTTTTCGGCGTAGTGGCCGAGCTCACGCTGCTGCCGCTGCTGATACTCGGCATCTACGGGCGCAAGCGCAGGTTTGCCAGCGCGGCGCCCGGGCTGGTGCGCGAAAGGCAACCCTAGCGGGCAAATAGCCCGCGCGGCCTGGCGGGAATTTTCAGTGGCTTCGGCAGCTTTTTCCGCGGGTTCGGGGGCCGGGGCTGGCGACTAGTGGGGCCAACGGCGTGGTTTGGGCCACTTTTCGCCCTAGCCTTTCTGAGCATGAACATTCGCCACTTCCTCCGCCCGGCCCTGGCGGCGGGCCTGCTACTAGCCGGGCCCGCCGCCAGGGCCCAGCTGGCCGCTACGCTTTACACCGATGCGCCCCGCGAAACGCTGGACCTGGCCGGCACCCCGGACTTCAAGCTGTTTGACCAGGCTTTTTACCAGAATAAAGTCTTTTTGCTGGGCGAGTCGCACGGCGTGCAGCGGCTGCAAGACGTAGACTTTGCCCTGCTGCGCCACCTCAATCAGCGGGCCGGCGTGCGCTGCTACCTGGCCGAAGTAGACTGTGCCAAAGCTTATTACCTCAACGACTACCTGCGTACTGGCGACGCCGCCACCCTCGACCGGGTGTTTGCCAGCTGGGTACGCGAGCACGCGCAGTGGGGCAACGCCGACTTCCGGGCCAAAATCAGCCGCATCCGGGCGCTGAACCGCACGCTGCCCGCGCGCCGCCGCATCCGGTTTGTCGGCATCGACGGCGTGCAGGACGCGGCCCTGCTGGCCGACTACCTCCACGACCTGCGCGCTACCGGCCGGCCCCTGCCCGCCGGGCTGGCCGCCGGCCTCGACTCGGTGCAGGCCGCCCTGCGCACCCAGCCCGCCCAGGCCGCTGGGCGGGCCCTGCGCACGCGGCAGGCCCTGGCCCAGGCCGCCCCTGCCGCCAGCCGTGCCCTCGGCCGCCAGACCTACGCCGAGGTGCTGCACGCCCTGGCCAACGTGGGCTACGCCCGCACCCTGCCCGGCCGCGAGCAGCAGCTCTTTGCCAACTACCAGGCCGCGCTGCCGCTCTGGCATTTAGCCCATGAAAAGCTCTACGGCCTGTGGGGCCTGGGCCACGTGCCGCAGCACAAGGGAGTAAATTTCAACAGTCTGGCCGCCTACATCCGCAGCAGCTCGCTGGCGGGCCACGATAAAATCGTGTCCATTCTCAGCACCTACGCGGGCTGCCAGATGCTGCTGCCCTCGGCGGGGCTGCCGGCGGCTTGGCGCACCCCGGGCCAGCCGTATTCGGTGGTGGATAAGTTCAACCACGACGGGCCGCTGGTGCGCCTGCAAGGCCTGGCTGAGCTGCTGGCCCGCACCCAGCCCGGCAGCACTACCCTGGTGCGGCTCGATGCGCCCGGCACGGCCGCCCACCGCCTGCCCGTGCAGCTCAGCTACGCCCCCGGCCTGCCCGCCAGCCAGCAAATGCAGTTCGACCCCGCCCAGCCCGCCACCGCCTACGTACAATACCTGCTGCTGGTGCGCGACGCGGGCGCCGTGCAGCCGCTGCCCCCGGCGCCCACCGTGGCCGGCCGGTAGCCGCCCGCCGGGGGACATTATCCCGGCGAGCCGCATCTTGCGCCTTCTTTTCGCATGGCTTTTTCGTTCGCCGCGCAGCGGCCCTCCCGCTCCGACCTTGGCTTGGTGGCGGCCTACTGGCTGGTGGTGGCACCCGTGCTGCTCTTGCAGTACCGAGCCGACGCCGGCGCCCCGGCCGCGCGGGTGCTGCCGATAGTGGGCGCCACGGTGCTCTTCGACACGGCCACGGTGGCCCTGCTGGTGGGCGGGCTGCTACCGCTGCTGCTGGGCCAGCGGCGCGGCCTGGGCCTGGCGCTGCTGCCCCTGTTTGCGGCGCTCAGCGGCGCGGCCTACGCCGGCCTGTACGGGGCGCTGTTTGGGCACCCCGTGGCGTGGTCGGCGGGGCGGGTGGTACTGGGCACCGTGGCCCACGCCAAAAGCTACGGCCTGCTGGCGGTGCTGCTCACCGGCAAGCGCTACTTCGCGGCCCAGCGCCGCGTGCTGGAGCTGCAAAAAAACCAGGCCGAAAGCGAGCTGCGCGCCCTCAAGGCCCAAATCGACCCGCACTTTTTGTTTAATAACCTCAACGTGCTGCACATGCTCATCGGCCAGGATGCCGCGGTGGCGGGCCACTACCTGGGCTGCTTTGCGGGCCTCTACCGCTACCTCATCCGGCACCGCGACGCCGACTTCGTGACCCTGGCCGACGAGCTGCGCTTTCTCGACGACTATGTGTATCTGCTGCGCCACCGCTTCGGGGCGGCCTACGCGTTTGAGACGACCCTGGCGCCCGACCTTGACCCTAGCCAGCTGCATACCGTGCCCGGCACGCTCCAGATTCTGGTCGAAAATGCCCTCAAGCACAACAGCGGCGACGACGATGCCCCGCTACTCATCTCCCTGGCAATAAGCTCACAAAACCTGCGCGTGGGCAACCCCCGCCGCCCCAAGCACACGCGCCCCGAGCCCGGCGGCACTGGCCTGCGCAACTTGCAGGAGCGCTACCGCCTGCTGGCCGGCCAGCCCGTGCAAATAGCCGCGGACGACGCGCAGTTTACCGTGACGGTGCCGCTGCTGCGCCAAGTGCCCACGCAGTAGCGCGCAGCGCCTCCTTTTCGCCCTCCAATCCCTTCCCGATTTTGCGCCTGCTCCTCATTGAAGACGAGGCCCCCGCGGCCGCCCAGCTGCGCAGCTTCGCGGCCCGCTACGGCTTGCCCGCCCACGACGTGCACGAGGTACGCAGCGTGAAGAAGGGGCTGGCCTGGTTTGCCGAACACGAGATGCCGGCGCTCATCTTCTCCGACATCGAGCTGCTCGATGGCAACGTGTTCAGCCTCTACGCACAGGTGCGCGTTACGTGCCCCGTCATTTTCACCACTGCCTACGACCAGTTTCTGCTGGCCGCTTTCCAGGCCAACGGCATCGCCTACCTGCTCAAGCCCTTTGGCTACGAGCAGTTTGCCGCCGCCCTGGCCAAGTACGAAGGGTTGCGGGCCAGCTTCGCCCCTAGCCAGGCGCCCGCGGCGGCGGTACCAGTTCCCGGCTTGTCGGCCGCCGTGGTCGAGCAGCTGCGGGCGGCCCTGCTGCCGCCGGCGGCCAGCTACCGCCAGCGCTTCACCGTGCGCCAGCCCAACAACAGCTTCTACCTGCTGCCCGCCGCCGACGTGGCGTTTCTGCAAGCTGATGAGGGCGTGGTGTTTGCCATCGACCAGCGCGGGGCGCGGCACCCGCTCACGGGCACCCTCACCGAGTGGGAGCAGCAGCTCGACCCCGCCCACTTTTTCCGCCTCAACCGCAGCGAGCTGGTGCAGCTCGGCGCCATCTTGCGGGCCGAGCCTTACTTTAACAACCGCTTGCTGGTCAGCCTTAAGCATGGCGCTACGCTCACGAGCAGCACTGCCCAAACGGCCGCCTTCCGGCGCTGGCTGGAGGGCTAGCGGCGCGCCGGGCCTACGGACGGGGGGCTGGCGGGACCGGGGCAGCGGGGGCTGGACTGGAAGTTGGCGCGGCCGGCGCCGGGGCGGGGGTTGGCGCCACCGGAGCGGGCGGGACAGGGCTAGCCGGCGCCGGGCGGGTGGCCGTGGGTGCGCCGCCGCTGCCCTGGCTGCCCCCGCCGTTTTCGTCGGTTTTGAGGTCGTCGTTTTTCACGTTTTTGTGCGGGCGCGGCTCAGCCGTGAGCTGGCCCAGGCGGTAGCTGAAGTAGACCTTGACGCTGGTGAGGTGCTGCACGGTGGTGCTCTGCTGGCTCAGCAGGGGGCTAGCGATGTCGCTGCGCACGGCATTGGTGGGCGAAAAGAAGTTTTCGGCCCCTAGCCCCAGGCTGCCTTTCTTGCCGGCCACGTTGTGCTTCAGGCTCATGCTGTAGAGCACAAAGCTGCTTTGGCTGCCTTGCAGCTGCACCTGCTGGCCGCGGTAGAAGCCGAACAGCTGCACGTTCCAGCCCCGGGGCAGGGCGTAGCTGCCGTAGAGGCGGCCGCCCAGCACCCAGCCCGCGTTGCGGGCGGCGTAGCGCGGGTCGGCCACGTTGTTTTGGAGCGCGGCGTAGTAGCCGTCGAGCCCGCCGCTGAGGCTAAGCTTGGTGCCCACGTCGAGGCTGAAGAAGGCGCTGCCACCGTAGGCATTCTCCTGGCCGATGTTCAGGTAGTCGATGCGCACCGCGCCGGGGTAATTCGGGTTGCTGAGCGGGGTGCGCACGCTCTGGATGGCGCCGGTGGTGTGGCGGGCAAAAACCGAGAAGTTGAGGTTGGCGGGCCCCAGCAGCGTGCCGTAGCCCAGCTCATAGTTGCTGGTGTATTCGGGGCGCAGGGCGGGGTTGCCCTGGGTTTGAAGCAGGGGGTTGGCGGCTTGCAGATTGGGGTTGAGAAATTGCAGCGAGGGGCGCTGGATGCGCCGGTTGTAGGCCAGCTTCAGCACGTTGCCGGTGCGCAGCTTGCGCAGCACGCTCACGCTGGGCACCAGCAGGCCGTAGTTGGGCAGGTCGCCCACCGCGCCGGTACCAAAATCGGCGGCCAGGGCCGTGTACTCGTAGCGCAGGCCCGGCTTCAGGGAGAAGCCCTTGGGCAGGCCCAGGGTGTAGGCGGCGTAGGCGGCGGCCACCTGCTGCCGGTAGGTGAAGGAATTGTCGGCCTGCGCACTGGCCAGCGCGCCGTAGGAGCGGTAGTCGCTGCGCACACGGCGCTGAATGTCCTTCACGCCTACCTCCAAAAGCTGGCTGGCGCTAAGGGGCGTCTGGTAGTCGAGCTGGGCGGTTATTTCCTGGTTGGCGCTGGGGTTGTCGTTGCCCGAGCGGCCCAGCTGGCTGGCCTCGGTGGCGGCGTAGGTGTCGTTGGTGAAGGCGTAGGTGCGGTCGTTGCGGCTGTAGAGGGCCAGCGCGCTCAGCTCGCGCTGCGGCACGGCGTAGGTGTGGGTGTAGGCCAGGCTGGCATCGACGGTGCCCGACTCGTCGGTGATTTGCACGTTGCGCGCCGAGCTGCTGGGGCGGCCGGTGGCCAGCCCGGTGGTGGCAGTGGCTAGCCCGTCCTGGTAATTGGTGGCATTGCGGGTGCCGTAGGTGAGCGCGGCGGCCAGCCCCTGGTGCGCGTCGAGGTCGAAGTCCCAGCCCAGGGTGTAGCGCCCGAACAGCTGGTTCTGGCGCGTATCGGCGGCCTGGGTGGTGCGGGTTTGCTGGCCGGTGGCGGGGTCGGTGGTCAGCTGCTCGTTGGTGAAGCTGCCCGGCGTGTTGTAGCCCGCCCGGCCAAAGCCCCCCAGCGCAAAACCCATGCGGCCAGTGCGGTAGCCGCCGTTCAGGTTGAGGGTACCCGAGCGGGTGCCGCCGCTGCCATCGATGCTCAGCTGGCCGCCGCGCAGGGCGTTGCCCTTGGTCACGATGTTGATGATGCCGCCCGAGCCCTCGGCGTCGTACTTGGCCGAGGGCGAGGTAATGACCTCGACCCGCTTAATCTGGTCGGCCGGCAGCTGGCGCAGGCCGTCGGCCACGCTGTTGGCCGTGATGGTGCTCGGCTTGTTGTTGATGAGCACCTTGATGTTCTGATTGCCGCGCACGCTCACGTTGCCCTCCAGGTCGAGGCTCAGCAGCGGCACCCGGCGCAGCACGTCGGTGGCATCGCCGCCGCGGGTGGTTTCGTCGTTTTCGGCGTGGTACACGGTGCGGTCTACCAGCTCCTCTACCAGCGGCTGGCGGGCCGTTACCACCACTTCGCCCAGCTTTTGGGCCGTGGCCACCAGCGGCAGCGGCCCCAGCGCTACCTCGCCGCCCCCCGCCGGCACCACCACGCCGGGGCGCACCAGCTCCTGATACCCCAGCAGGCTCACCCGCACGGTGTAGGTACCCGGCGCCAGGCCCGGCAGCCCAAACCGGCCATCGCCCCCGCCCACGCCCCCAGCCACCGGGCCGGCGGCGCCCAGCACCACCACCGAGGCGTAGGCCAGCGGCTGGCCCGTGGTCGCGCTCGTGACGGTGCCCGTGAGGCGGCCCGCGCTCTGGGCCGCGGGGCTAGCCACCGCCGCCCGGGCTAGCGCGGGCTGGGCCTGGGCCACTAGGCTGGCGGCTGGCAAGGTAGCGGCTGCCAGAGGGAGGATGCGTAAGCCTGAAGCAAGCATAGATAGCGGGTTAGCCAGCTAAGGGCGTCGGCACTAGCCAAAAGGTTGTTCAGCAAACGTTATTTGCCTGAGTAACTCCGTTGCGACCACCGCCCCCTGGGTAGCTACGGCCGTTTCTAAAGTCTCCACGTGGCCGCCCCAGGCATATGAAGCAGAAGCACCGGAAGCAATCTCCCTCTCTCCTTCTCCCCACCCTTTTCAATTAACTAAGTAGCCTGCTTACTGAATGGATACGCTAGCCAGCATCAAAATGCGCGTTGCTTTGCTAACTTTGCATTTCAAAGTATAATCAAACACAAAGCAACTGCCTGGCCAGGGCACTAGCCGGCGCCGGGTACTATTAACGCAGCTTATGGAAACTTTCGTAGCTCCTGGCTCCATCGTGCGCCGCATCTGGGGCACTTCCGACACGGTGCTGTTCATCTTTGCCGGCGCGGCGGCCGAGTTTGCGCTCAACAAGGCTGTGGACTGGCTGTACTTCACCGGGCGGCTGCCGGCCGACCCGCTAGGACGCCTGTTTTCGACCGTCGACTACGCCCGCCGCATCGTGTTTGCCGACCGCGCGGGGGCCGAACAGGCCATCGATACCATCGCCGCCATCCACGGCGCGGTGGAGGCCAGCCGGGGCCAGCGCATTCCGGACTGGGCCTACCGCGACGTGCTGTACCTGCTCATTGCCTACTCCATCCGGGCCTTCGAGCTGCTGGAGCGGCCCCTGACCCCGGCCGAGTGCGCGGAGATAACCGACGTGTTTTGCCGGGTGGGCCAGCGCATGGGCATCCCTGGGCTGCCCACCTCCTACGCCGCCTGGCAGGCCGACCGCGCCCAGCACCTGGCCCACGACCTGGCGCTGAGTGCCTGCTCTACCGACCTTTATAAACAGTATAAAAAGCACCTCGGCAGCACGCGCTACGCGCTGCTGCGCGGCGTGCAGGGCCTGGTGTGCCCGCCCACCGTGCGCCGGCAGCTGGGCCTGGGCCGCGGCGCGTGGCTGCGGCCGGCGCTGGGCACTTACCGCGCCACCAAGGGGCTGGCCCTCAGCCAGTGGCTGAAAAACACCCTGCTGCCGGCCGAGTACGCCGCCCGCATCCGGGCGCTCGATGAGGTGCCGGCCGCCGCCCCCCGGCGCGTGGCGCCGGCGGGCTGCCCCCATGCCCAGGCGCGGCCCGCCGCGTTGCGCTAGGCGATGGCGGGGTTTAATCGCGCCTACGGGTTGCGCGCCGGGGGCTTGCTAGGGCTGGAAATTCTCATTGCGCGCTACGTGCACGAGGGCTTCGTGCGGCCCTACCTCGGCGATACGCTGGCGACCGTCCTGCTTTACTGCTTGTTACGCAGTTTTTGGCAAGCCCCGGTCGGGCGGGTAGTCCTGGTGGCGCTGCTGGCTTCGTATGCCATCGAGGCGGCGCAGGCCCTGCATCTGCTGGCGTGGCTGGGCTGGCAGCAGTCGCGGGTGGCACGGCTGCTGCTGGGCAGCCAGTTTGCGTGGGCCGATATGCTGGCCTACACGCTAGGGGCCGGCGCGGTGCTGGGGCTGGAGTGGCAATCCCCCTTGCGCGAGGCAAGCTAGCCGGGCAGCAGCTTGCCTCGCGCAAGGGGGCTGGCGCGGTTGGGCCCTGAAAAATTTACTAGAAATAGTCGCTGCTGCGGCAGTTCACGGCCCGCCTGCTGCCGGGGCCAGCTCGGTAGCGGACCTAGTGGCCCCGGCAGCAGGCGGGCCGTGCCGCCCGCCGTGCGCGAGCGCCTGGCCGCCTGCTGCCCAGCGACTACGCGGAAGAAACTAGCCACGGGCCGGCTGGCGGGCCGTATTACCCAGCCAGAAACGTAGCCAGGTACGGCGCGGTGCGGCTTTCCTTGGCCTGCGCTACCGCGGCGGGCGGGCCAGCGGCCACGAGGCGGCCGCCCTCCTCGCCCGCGCCGGGGCCCACGTCGAGCACCCAGTCGGCGCCGGCCACCACGCGCATGTCGTGCTCCACTACCAGCACCGAGTGGCCGGCTTCGACCAGGCCGTGGAGTTGGGTGAGCAGGCGCTCGACGTCGGCCGGGTGCAGGCCGGTGGTGGGCTCGTCGAGCACGTAGAGGGTGTGGGCGCGGGCCTGGCGCTGCAATTCGGTGGCGAGCTTGATGCGCTGGGCCTCGCCCCCGCTGAGCTCGGTGGCCGCCTGGCCCAGGCGCAGGTAGCCCAGCCCCACTTCGCGCAGCACCGTGAGGGCGCGGCGCACGCTGGGCTCCTCGGCGAAGAAGGCCCAGGCCTCGTCCACGGTCAGGCCCAGCACGTCGGCAATGTTTTTAGCCTGATAGGTAATTTCGAGCGTTTTGGCGTTGTAGCGGGCGCCGTGGCAGGTGGGGCAGGGCGAGTATACGCTGGGCAAAAACAGCAGCTCGACCATCACGAAGCCCTCGCCCTGGCAGGTTTCGCAACGGCCCTTGGCCACGTTGAAGGAAAAGCGCCCGGCGTCGTAGCGGCGCTTGCGGGCCTCGGGCGTGGCGGCAAAGAGCTTGCGCACGTGGTCGAACAGGCCGGTATACGTGGCCATATTCGAGCGCGGCGTGCGGCCGATGGGCTGCTGGTCGACCCGCACGAGGCGCTTGACGAGGTCGAGCCCGGCCGTGATTCTACCCTGGGTAGCCTCGCCCGGCTCGGCCAGCTCCGGCGCGTCGTCGGCACCTTCGCTAGCTTCCAGCTCCTCGGTCTTCTGCCCCAGCGCGGCGCTCAGCAGCTCTACCAACACCTGGCTTACGAGCGTGGACTTGCCCGAGCCCGACACGCCCGTGACGGCCGTGAACACCCCGAGCGGAAACTCGGCGTCGAGGCCGCGCAGGTTGTGGCGGGTGGCGCCGGTCAGCCGCAGCCAGCCCAGCGGCGCGCGCGGGGCACGCGGGGCGGGCTTTTGGTGGCCGAGTAAAAAGTGGCGGGTTTGCGAATTTTTGACCTCGGCCAGGCCAGCGGGTGGGCCGCTGTACAAAATCTGCCCGCCCTGCTCGCCGGCGGCGGGGCCCACGTCCACGAGCCAGTCGGCCTGGCGCACCACGTCGAGGTTGTGCTCGACCACGAAAAGCGAGTTGCCCGCTTTTTTGAGCGTGGCCAGGGCCTTGAGCAGCGCCTGGGTATCGGAAGGATGCAGGCCGGCGGAGGGCTCATCGAGCACGTACACCACCCCAAACAAGTTGGAATAGAGCTGGGTAGCCAGGCGCAGGCGTTGCAGCTCGCCGGGCGAGAGCGTGGGCGTGCTGCGCTCCAGGGCCAGGTAGCCCAGGCCCAAATCGAGCAGCACGGCCAGCCGGGCGCACAGGTCCTGGGTGATGCGGCGCGTCACCTCGGCCTGGGCTTCGTCGTGGGCCGGCGAGCTGGCCTGGCCTTCGGCGAAGGGGCGCAGGCGGCTGGCCACCTGCTGCAAGGGCAGCCGGGCCATGTCGGCAATGTCGAGGCCGGCGAAGGTGACGCTGAGCGACTCGGGGCGCAGGCGCTTGCCGTGGCACACGGGGCATTCCTGGCTGAGCATGTACTGGAGCACGCGCTTTTTCATGAGCGCGCTCTGGGTGTTGGCGAAGGTGTGCAGCACGTGGCGGCGCACCCCGGTGAAGGTGCCCATGTAGTTGGGCGGCTCCTTGCGCTTGAGGGCGCGCTGGGTCTCCTGGGGCGAGTAGCCGGGGTACACGGGCACCACAGGCTGCTCGTCGGTGAAGAGAATCCAGTCGCGGTCCTTTTGGGGCAAGTCGCGCCAGGGCGTGTCCACGTCGTAGCCCAGCGTTACGAGGATGTCGCGCTGGTTTTGCCCCCCCCAGGCCTGGGGCCAGGCCGCCACGGCCCGCTCGCGGATGGTGAGCGAGGGGTCGGGCACCATCGAGGCTTCGGTCACCTCATACACCCTACCCAGGCCGTGGCAGCGCGGGCAGGCGCCCTCGGGCGTGTTGGCCGAGAAGCCTTCGGCGTAGATAATACCTTGCCCCGCTGGATAATTGCCGGCCCGCGAGTAGAGCATGCGCAACAGGTTGGCGAGCGTCGTGACCGAGCCCACCGACGAGCGCGTGGTGGGCGCGCCGCGCTGCTGCTGCAAGGCCACGGCCGGGGGCAGCCCGTCGATGCTATCGACCTCGGGCACCGACAACTGGTGAAACAGCCGGCGCGCATAGGGCGACACCGACTCCAGGTAGCGGCGCTGGGCCTCGGCGTAGAGCGTGCCGAAGGCCAGGCTGCTCTTGCCCGAGCCCGACACGCCGGTGAACACCACCAGCGCATCGCGCGGAATGTCCACGTCCACGTTTTTAAGGTTGTGCTCGCGGGCGCCGCGCACCCGCACCAAGCCCCCGAAATCGGCCGCGCCGGAAGAGTTAGTTGTCATCTTATGCTGGGGGGCGCTATTGGGCGGCCCACCCTGGCATACGCAATAGCGGGGCGCGGCATCCAGCTTTCAACCCGCCCAAGCGCGCACGAAACTAGCAATGAGCCGGCTACGAAACGCCCCGCTCCTGCTCGCTGGGCTACCTAAGCTGGCCAGGGCCGGCCTGAAAACCGAGCGCGCCGCAAAATGCGCTGGCGCGGCGGCGTAAGCCCCGCCAGCGGCGGGGCCCGCGGGCCGGGGCCGGGCGCTTACGGTGCAGCTTACCCGGGCTTGCCCGCTGGGGTGCATCTTTGCAGTCCATTTGCCGCTTCCCGCTTTTTAGTGCCTTTCCTACGCTTCAGCCTGCTGATTCTTTGCCTGCTCGCCGGCTTGCTGCGTGGCCAGGCGCAGCCACCGGCCCCTACGCCGGCCCCGGCCCTGGTGGCCGTGGGCGCGCTGCCCGCCCAGGCGTATTCCTGGGACCGCATTCGCCGCGATACCGCCCTGGCCTTTGCGCCGGCCGACTCGCTGCACCCCGCCCAAAGCCGCCGCTACTGGCTGCGGCTGGCCCTGCGCAACCCCAGCCACTACGCCCAGGCCACCGAGCTGACGGTGCTGCCTAGCCTCGACAACACGTATTACTACTACGATGAAGACGCCCGCGCCTGGCGCACCCGGCGGGCGGGCGTGGTGGTGGCCACCGACAGCCAGCGGGTGAAGGGCGGGCTACCGCTGCGGCTGCCGGCGCAGGCCACCAGCCCGGTGTACGTGCTGGTCAACCTGGATTACCCGGCCAACCTGCCGCCCGCCGTGCGCCTCCAAGTACAGCTGAAGCCCCTGGCCGAGGTGCAGCAAACCAACGCGTTTTTCGGCACCGCCTGGGCCGTGTCGCTGGCCGTGCTGGGGCTGCTGCTGCTCACCAACGTGCCCACCTACCTGCGCTACCGCGACCGGCCCACCCTGTTCTACATCTGCCTGCAAGTGGGGGGCGTGCTCTACGTCACGGCCTACCGCAACTACTTCCGGATGCTGTGGCCCACGCCCGTCTTCAGCCACCTGTTGCAGCCCACCGGCCTTACCTACGCCTACGGCATCAACAGCATTTTCATGCACCTGAGCGTGGTGCTGATGCTGCTGGGCTTCGTGCAGATGACCCGCGCCTACCTGGCCACCGCCACCCACCTGCCCCGCCTCGACGCCGCGCTGCGCCGCGGCCTGGGGGGCTACGTGGCCTTTGCGGTGGTGGTGGCGGCCGTGAACCTGAGCGGCTTCCTGCTCAATTACTACTCCCTTCGCTTCGACAACGCCCTGGTATTTGGCCTGCTGGGGCTGCTGCTGCTGGTGACCGTGGTGGCCTACCGGCGGCGGCTGCCGCTGGCCCGCCCCTACCTGCTGGCCAACGTGCTGCCGATACTCTGCGTGATGAGCGTGGCGGCCTACTACGTGGTGATGGGCTACGGCAGCGGCGACGGCGTCGGAAGCGTGCAGCTGCTGCCCGACGTGGCCATCGTGGCGCACGCGCTCTTCTTCTCGGCCGCGCTCAGCGTGCGCCTGCAGCTAGCCCAGCGCACGTTGCTGGCCACCGAGCGCGCGGCCGCCGGCCTGGCCCTCGACATTCAGGAAAAAGAGCTGCGCAACCGGGAGATTATTCTCAAGAACAAGCACATCCAGACGGCCCTGCTGGCCATGCAGCAGCGCCAGCAGGCCCACGACGCGCACGCCCAGCAGCTGAGCCAGGACCAGCAGCAGCAGCAGGCCGCCAACCTGGATTTGCAGCAGCAGCTCGAAGCCAACCAGCGCGAGCTGGCCTCCACCACGCTCTACGTGCAGCAGAAAAATGCGCTGCTAGCCGAGCTCAAAACCCAGATTAAAGAGCTGGCCGCGCCGGGCGCCGGCCAGCCCAAAGAGCTGGCGGGCATCAAGTCGCTGCTGCAATCCAGCCTCTACCTCGACGAGGACTGGGGCCGCTTCAAGCTGCACTTCGAGCAGGTGCACCCGCGCTTTTTTGAGGACTTGCAGGCGCGCTACCCGGCCCTCACCAGCCACGAGCAGCGGCTCTACAGCTATTTCCACATCCAACTCTCAACCAAGGAAATCGCAGCCCTGCTCAACATCGACCCGGCCAGCGTGCGCCGCGCCAAAACCCGGCTCTACAAGAAAATCGCCGCCGCCGACGAGGCCGCCGGCCACCCCGCCGCCCCGGAGCCGGCCGGCGATTAGCCCGCCGCGACCGCTAGCCCGGCCGCAATCCCAAAAATAACAGCTTGACTGTCAATCATGTTAATCAAGCTGTCTACACTTTGTCTACGTGCCTTTTTAGGAAATAGCGCGGGCACCGGTGCAGGTTTGCCATGTCGGGGCAGGTAGGCTACCGCCCGGCACTCCCATTTCTTCGGCCACCGCCCGGCCCGGGGCGGGCGGCAGAAAGAGGCTTGACCGGCCGCTTCGTTTTTCCTTTTTTATGCTAAAACATTACCTCTTGTCTGCCCTGCTACTGGCCGCCCCCGGCCTAGCCCTGGCCCAGACCACACCCAGCGGCAACGTGGGCATTGGTACCACCGCGCCCACCCAAAAACTCGACGTGGACGGCAACGTGCGCGTGCGCGGCCTGGGCGGCAGCGGCACCCGCCTGCCCACCGTGGGGCCCGACGGCACGCTGGGCGTGAGCGACCCGTACAACGCGACCGCTACTGTTCCATCGGCCTTCCTCACGGCCACCAGCAGCGTGGGCACGGGCGATAACCCCACCAGCGTGGCCGTGAGCGGCACGATGGCCTACGTGGTAAATAATGGCAGCAACACCTTGCAGGTGTTTGATATCAGCAACCCGGCCAGCCTCGCCCTGCTCGGCAGCGTGACCGTGGGCAACGGCAACTTTGGCCCTGCCGGCGTGGCCGTGAGCGGGACAAGGGCCTACGTGGTGAACGTGTTCAGCAACACCTTGCAGGTATATGACGTCAGCAACCCGGCCAGCCCCACGCTGCGCGGTAGCGCGGGTACGGGCAACAACCCCGTCGGCGTGGCCGTGAGCGGCACGACGGCCTACGTAGTGAACAACGGCAGCACCTTACAGGTGTTTGACGTCAGCAACCCGGCCAGCCCCACGCTACGCGGCAGCGCGGGCACGGGCAGCAACCCCAACAGCGTAGCCGTGAGCGGCACGACGGCCTACGTGACGAACGACGGCAGCAGCACCTTGCAGGTGTTTGACGTCAGCAACCCGGCTAGCCCTACGCTACGCGGCAGCGCGAGCACGGGCAACAACCCCACCAGCGTGGCCGTGAGCGGCACGACGGCCTACGTGGCGAACTACGGCAGCAGCACCTTGCAGGTGTTTGACGCCAGCAACCCGGCCAGCCCCGCCCTGCTCGGCAGCGTGGGCACGGGCAACCACCCCACCAGCGTAGCCGTGAGCGGCACGACGGCCTACGTGGCAAACTACAGCAACACCTTGCAGGTGTTTGACGTCCGCATCCCGGCCAGCCCCGCCCTGCTCGGCAGCGCGGGCACAAACAACGGCCCCATCAGCGTGGCCGTAAGCGGCACGACGGCCTGCGTGGTGAACAACAACAGCAACACCTTGCAGGCATTTAGCAGCACCCCCCCGCCGCGGGCCGTGGCCGTAAACCCGGACGGTACGTTGGGCTCGGTGGCGCTGCCCAGCGCGAGCGACTTCATCCGGAATACGACCAGCCCGCAGGCCAACAGCAACTTCAACGTGAGCGGGGCCGGCACGGTGGGCGGAGCATTCGCGGCCGGCTCGGCCAGTGTGACGGGCAACGCCACGGTGGGCGGCAGCCTGGCCCTGCGCAACAGCACGAGCGAGAAGTACAACTGGAGCCTGACCAGCAGCGGGCTGAACCTGAGCGAGAGCAACGTAGCCAGCGGGCGCCTTTTTGTGCAAGACGGCGGCAACGTGGGCCTGGGCACCACCACCCCTAGCCAGAAGCTGGAAGTGGCGGGCAACGTCAAAATCACGGGCAGCGGTAACGGCCTCCTCTTCCCCGACGGCACGGTGCAGAAAACCAAGCCCGTGCTCAGCATCAGCGGCCAGAGCCTGACCATCAACGGCCCCGATGGCAACACCGTAACCCTGCCTACCAACACCGGCCCCACTGGCGCTACCGGCCCGCAGGGACCCACGGGCGCTACCGGCGCACAAGGCCCCACGGGCGCCACCGGGGCCACCGGCCCGGCTGGGCCAGCCGGCACCAACGCCAGCGTAACGGCCAGCAACGGCGTGAGCTTGGCCAGCGGCACCGTGAAGCTGGGCGGCACTGCCCTGACGGCCGCCACCGACGTGCCCCTGGCCGGCAACACCCTCACCTTCTCCGGCACGGGCAACGTGGGCCTGGGCACCGCCGCCGCCGCCGACCCCATCACCCAGAAGCTCGACGTGCGCGGCAACGTGCGCCTGGGCGACAACGCCAACGGCGGCACCGGCGCGGGCCAGGCCCTCGAGTGGGTGGGCCCGGGCGTCAACACCGACCCCGTGGGCCTCTACCGCTACAACCCCGCCAACGACGCCAGCGAGCTGCGCGTGGTGGTGGGCGACGTGGCCGACGCCAACGACAAGTTCTCGGTGGGGCGCATGAACGGCGTTAGCAACGAGGGCGGCATCCCCACGGGCAGCTTCACCCCCACCTTCACGGTGAGCAGCACCGGGCAGGTGACCGTGCCCGGCCTGGCCGGCACCGGCACCCGCGCGCTGGGGGCCGATGCCAGCGGCAACCTGACCACCACCGCCGTGCCCGGCGACAACCTGGGCAGCCACACCGCCACCCAGAACCTGAGCCTGGCCACCAACGCCCTGGTGGGCAACGGCGGTAGCACCGGCCTCAGCATCACCAGCGGCGGCAGCGCCCAGCTGCCCGCCGCCAGCGCCTACACCTACGCCACCCCCAAAGCCTACGCCGTAACCTACGGCATCAGCGACATGCAGATGGAAGCCCTGGGGGCCAACGATTACAAAACCCGCGTCGCCGATGCCAGCGGCAACGAGTACGTCTACTCCAACCGGGCCCTGCGCATCCCGGTGCGCCTGCCGCAGGGCGCCACCATCACCACCATCAAAGCCTACGCCCGCGACACCGATGCTTCTTACAACGTAGAAGTCTATTTTATCGCGGTGCTGCCCACCGACACGGGCGTGAGTGCCCCCCCCGCCTACCTCGACGTGAAAAGAAGCAGCGGCTCCCCCGGCTTTACCACGTTCAGCTTCACGCCCGCTAATCCCGTCATCGACAACAGCCAGGCCTACTACCTGCTCATCAATTCCTCCGTGACTAACGCCGCCATCTCGGCCATCCGAATCAGCTACACCGTGACGCAGGCCGAGTAGGTCACCCCCCTCGGCCGCCCCCTTAGCCACCAAAAAGGCCGCCCTGGAGTACCGGGGCGGCCTTTTTGGTGGCTAGGGGGGCGGCTAAGCGTGGCCCGGTGGGCCGTTACCTGGGTCACCAAGTACTGCACCAGCGGCAGCTGGGCATCAACGAGGGCGGTGTCGAGCTCGGCCTCTACCAGCACCTCGGGGCCCTGCTGGCCCTGGCGGGCCCGGCGTCAGGGCCATGAGGTAGGGATTGCGGCTGGTGAGCTCCGAGGCCAGGTCGCCGGCCGAGGTGGCCAGGTTGTCGGCGCGGCGGCCGGTCTGGGTGTCGTGGTAGGTGAGCAGGCTGAGCTTGGCCTGGGCGTAGGCCAGCACCGCGTCGCACTGGGCGCGGGTAGTCAGTAGATTGAGCGAGTAAGCCATGAGTGCAAAAGAATGTACCCACCTGGCCCGCCGGTCCGGGCGCTAATGGGAGCCAGCGGCCGGACAGCCAAAATATAACTATTGTATATCAAGTAGTTACGAAAGCTGTCTACACTTTGTCTACGCGCCTTTTTAGGAAACAGCGCGGGCCCGGGGGCAGGTTTGCGGCGCCGAGCCAGGTAGGCCACCGCGCCGGCACCCCGCTTTCGTCGGCCACCGCCCGGGGCGGGCGGCGCGCCGGCCCCTGAGGATAGCCCTCGGGGCCGGCGGCGCCGCAGGGCAGAAGCTGGACGGGTACCCGCTGACTTAGTAATTCTCTTTCGTTTTTATATGCGCCACCCCTACCTTTTCTCGCTGCTAGCCGCCCTGCTGCTGGCCGCCCCCCGCCTGGCCGATGCCCAGACCACGCCCGCCGGCGCGGTGGGCATTGGCACCAGCACTCCCGATGCCTCGGCGGCGCTCGATGTGAGCAGTACCAGCAAGGGCCTGCTACTGCCGCGCCTGAGCCAGGCCCAGCGCGATGCCATCGCCAGTCCGGCCGCGGGCCTCACCATCTACAACACCGACACCAACAAGCTCAACACCTGGAACGGCACAAGCTGGGACGAGGCCCTAGCTACGACCCGGCAGACGACGGATGTGCGCACCTTCTCTTATACCGGGGGTGTGCAAGCCTATACCGTGCCGGCCGGCATCAGCCAGGTGGCGGTGGATGCTATTGGCGGCCCGGGCGCGGATGGCGCAGATTTCTATGGTCCTAACTACGGCGGACAGGGGGCACGGGTCCAAACCACGCTGACCGTTACCCCTGGGCAGGTGCTGTACCTCTACGTGGGGGGAGCAGGGCAACCTGCTGAGCGAAATGCGAGCAACCGGGCCTACAATGGTGGCGGCGCGGGCACTTACAATAGAGACCCGAGCCGAGGCGACATCAAAGGTGGCGGCGGGGGCGGGGCCAGTGATATTCGTACCAGCGCCAGTGGCGCGGCCTACACCGACCGCCTGGTGGTGGCGGGCGGAGGCGGGGGAGCGTGGGCGGGCTTCATCTCAGGTAATAGTCAGGGTGGTAATGGAGGTACCCCCGACGGTACGGCGGGCAGAAGCCTCATTGGCGGCACGAGATACGACGGTGCCAGCGGGGCTACTCAAACCAGTGGGTACGCCCTGGGTCAGGGGGGGGATAGCAACAACAATGCCGGTGGGGGGGCCGGCGGGGGCGGCTACTACGGTGGCTACGGCGCCCAAGGTAACGGCAGCACCAGCTACGCCGGCGGCGGGGGCAGCTCCTACGTCACGCCCACCGGCAGCAGCAACACCGTCTACCAACTGGCCCCGGTTGGGACCCCGCCCCAAATCGTGTTGACGGCCGCCACGAGCCCCTTCGTGGCCCCGGCACTTGATGGCCGCAACCTGACGAACGTGCCCGGCACCTGGAGCATCAACGGCGCCAGCTACTACTACAACGTCGGCAACGTGGGCATCGGCACCAGCACCCCCAGCCAGAAGCTCGACGTGGCGGGCGGCATCCGGTTCAGCGGCGCGGGCAGCGCGCTTACCTTCCCCGACGGCACCACCCAGACCACGGCCAACCTGACGGGCGACATCACCAGCACGGGCAACGCCACGCTGTATGCCAACGTGGTGCCCGCCACGAAGGGCGGCGCGGGCAGCGTCAGCGGCATCCTGAAGGCCGACGGCAGCGGTACGGTCAGCCAGGCCGTGGCCGACGCCGACTACCTGACCCCGGCCACCGCCGGCACCCGCTTCCTCCAGAACACGACCACTCCGCAGGCCAGCAGCAACTTCAACGTGAGTGGCAGCGGTACGGTGGGCGGGCTACTGACGGCGGGCAGCGCCAGCGTGAGCGGCAACGCCGTGGTGGCGGGCACGCTGGGCGTGGGCACCACGGCCGGGGCCCCCGCCACCCAGGCCCTGGACGTGCGCGGCAACGTGCGCCTGGGCGCCGACGGCGGCAGCAGCGCCACCGGCATGGGCCAGGCCCTCGAGTTCGTGGGCCCGGGCGTCAACACCGACCCCGTGGGCTTCTACCGCGTCAACCCGGCCGCCGACGCCAGTGAGCTGCGCGTGGTGGTGGGCGACGCGGCCGATGCCAACGACAAGTTCGTGGTGGGGCGCACCTCGGCCAGCGCCGAGGGCGGCATCCCGGGCGGCTCGTTCACGCCCACCTTCACCGTGCGCGCCGACGGCAACGTGGGCGTGGGCACCGCCATTCCCGGCCAGAAGCTGGAAGTAGTGGGCAACGTCAAAATCACGGGCACGGGCAACGGCCTCACCTTCCCCGACAACACGGTGCAGCTCACGGCGGCCAGCGGCGGCAGCTTTATTCAAAATACCACTACCCCGCAGGCCAGCAGCACCTTCAACATCAGCGGGGCGGGCACGGTAGGCGGGCTGCTGACGGCGGGCAGCGCCACGGTGAGCGGCAACGTGGGCATCGGCACCACCAGCCCCGTGGGCGGGCTGCACATCGACCGGCCCGAGGTGGGCAGCAGCTCGGCCCTGGGCGTGACCCTGGGGGGCGGCAGCAGCGGCAACCCCAGCATTGAGCTGCGCGGCAGCGGCAAAACGCCCTACATCGACTTCGTCGAAGCCAGCAGCCTCGACTACACCACCCGCCTGCTTAGCAGCGGCGGCGTGCTCAACCTGCTGTACGGTGGCGCGGCCACCAGCAAGCCCGCCTACCTGCTGAGTGTGGACGGCGGCATCACGGCCAACGGCCCGGTGCGGGCCACCACCCTCGTGCAAACCTCCGACGCCCGCTTCAAAACCAACGTGCGCCCGCTGGCCGGCGCCCTGGCCAGTGTGCTGGCCCTGCGCGGCGTGCGCTACGAGTGGAACGCGCTCGGCATCCAGCACGGCGGCACGGCCGGGGCACCCCAGGTGGGGGTGCTGGCCCAGGAAGTGGAAAAGGTGTACCCCGAGCTGGTGAGCACCGACAAGGACGGCTACAAGGCCGTCAACTACGCCCAGCTAACCCCCGTGCTCCTCGAAGCTATCAAGGAACTCAAGGCAGAAAACGACGCGCTAAAAGCCCGCACTGCTGTGGCCGAAGCTAACGCTGGGGCCGCCAAAGCTCAGGCGGCCACCGCCACAGCCACCGTGGAAACCTTCGAGGCCCGGCTGCGGCGGCTGGAGGCGGGCGGCGCCCAGGCCCAGCGCTAGGCCCGGCGGCGCCCGGAGCGAAAATTAACCTGCTGGCTATCAGTAGCCAATTCGGGCTGTCTACACTTTGTCTACGCCCCGTTTTTAGGAAAAAGGGGCTAGCGGGGCGGAGGTTTGCCGGCCTAAGCCCGCTAGCCGCCCGCCTCCCTTTTTGAGCGAAAACAGCCCAGCCTCAGCCCCCCGGGGCTGGCAGCAGCCCGGCGCCAGAGGAAGGCCCTCGGCGCCGGTGCTGCTGCACAAGCGGCTAGCCCCTGCCTCTTCTCCCGCACTTTACCTGTATTTCCACTTTCGTTTTCTATGTTGAAACACTACTTCCTGCCAGCTCTGCTAGTGGCAGCTACTCCCTGGTTGGCCCAGGCCCAGACCACGCCCAGCGGCGCGGTGGGCATCGGCACCACGGCCCCCGACGCCTCGGCCGCCCTCGACATTGTGAGCTCCAGCAAGGGCGTGCTGCTGCCGCGCGTGGCGGCGGCCACGTCGATTACTAATCCGGCCCCCGGCCTATTGGTGTACCAGACCGGCAGCCCGGCCGGCTTCTACTACAACAGCGGCACGGCCGCCACCCCCGCCTGGCAACGCCTGAGCCCAGGCGATAATCTGGGTAACCATACCGCCACCCAGGCCCTGAATCTAGGAGCTTTCCCATTGGTAGGCAACGGCGGCAGCGTAGGCCTCACCATCACCAATGCTGGCAGCCTGGGCGTGGGCACTACCAGCCCCGCCGGCCAGCTAGCCAACACGGCCAGCAACGTTATCGCCACCGACGGCAACGGTATCAGCGGCCAGGGCCTGGGCTGGGTCAATACCAGCAGTTTGGGCTACGCCGGCGTGTTCTACAATGCTAACAACACCGCTAGCAGCCCGGGCCTGGCGGTGAAAATTGCCAGCCCCGCCGCCCCCGCCCTCGACGTAAGCCAGGGCAGCGCCGGCACGGTGGGTACCCCTCTGCTGCGCGTAAATGGCAACGGCAGCGTAGGCATCGGCACCAGTAGCCCTGCTACCTCGGCTGCCCTCGACATTACTTCCTCAACCAAGGGCCTGCTGCCCCCGCGCATGGGCCAGAGCTTGCGCGACCAGATAGCCAGCCCCGCCACGGGCCTGGCCATCTATAACACGGATACCGACCGCCTGAACGTGTATAACGGCACAGCCTGGACCGAGCTGCTGAGCACCGCCACGCTGCTACCTACCGCGCCGGCGGCTACTACCTTCGCCTTCACTGGCGCCCCCCAGACCTATACCGTGCCGGCCGGTGTAACCAAGCTGCGCGTCACGGCGGGCGGTGCGGCGGGCGGTACCTCCTCGGTTAATACGGGCGGCGGGGGCGGCGTGGTGTACGCTACCCTACCCGTGACGCCAGGTGAGGTGCTGACGGTGTACGTGGGGGGCAAAGGGGTCGGCGGTGCCACCGACGGCAGCAACTCTGGGGGTGCCGGGGGCTACAACGGCGGGGGCAGCTCGCCCGGCAGCTACGGCAGCGGCGGCGGCGGGGCCACCGACCTGCGTCGCTCGGCCAGCGCGCCTAGCACTAGTCTGGCCGACCGCCTACTGGTAGCGGGCGGCGGCGGCGGCGGCGGGGCCGCTACCCCCAGCGGCCTGCCGGGCGGCGGCGGCGGCAACCCCGGCCTGGCCGGGGGTAGCAACGGGGCCGAAGGGGGCGGCGGCGGGACCACTACCGGGCCGGGTGCGGGCGGCCGTTATAATTACGCTGGCCAGCCTGGTACCCTAGGCATGGGCGGCAATGGCAGCGGCGGCGCTACTAACCCCCCTTTTTACTATACCGCGGGCGGCGGCGGCGGCGGCGGCTACTACGGCGGGGGGGGCGGCGGCACCGGCAGGATGGGCGCAGGGGGCGGCGGTGGTAGCTCCTTCGTAGTGCCGACCGCCAACGCGGTGAGCGTGAGCTACACCACGGGCAGCAACAGCGCTGCTGACGGCTACCTGACTTTGCAGCCCGTGGTAGGCACCCCGGCCCCGGTGCTCGACGGCACCAACTTTGTGAACGTGCCCGGCGATAACCTCGGCAACCACACCGCTACCCAGGCCCTGAACCTGGGCAGCAACCAACTGGTAGGCAACGGCGGCAGCACCGGCCTGAGCATCGACAACAGCGGCAACGTGGGCATCGGCACCACCACGCCCGGCCAGAAGCTCGACGTAGCCGGCGGCATCCGCCTCAGCGGTGCGGGCGGTTTAACTTTCTCCGACGGCACTACCCAGACCACGGCCAGCACCCCGGGCAACCTCACCGGCGACGTGACCAGCACCGGCCTCGCCACAACCTACGCCGGCGTAGTGCCCGCCGCCAAGGGCGGCGCCGGCACCGTGAGCGGCATCCTGAAAGCCAACGGCAGCGGCACCGTGAGCCAGGCCACCGCCGGCACCGATTATTTGCCCCCCACCGGCAGCGCCGCAGGCCTGACCAACTTCCCGACCCTCAACCAAAATACCACTGGCAATGCCGCAACGGCCACCCTGGCCAGCACCGTAACCACCAACGCCAACCTGACCGGGGCCATCACCAGCACCGGCAACGCTACTACCTACGGTGCCGTGGTACCCGCCAACCGGGGCGGCGCCGGCGGCGTCAGCGGCTTGCTCAAGGCCGATGGCAGCGGCAATGTGAGCCAGGCCGTGGCCGGCACTGACTACCTGACCCCGGCCGCGGCCGGCACCGGCTACATTCAAAATACCACCACCCAGCAGTCTGCCAGCTTCAACATCAGCGGCAACGGCTACGTGGGCGGTAACGTGGGCATCGGCACCACCAGCCCCAGCCAGGTGCTGGACGTGAACGGGGGCATTCGGGCCAGCAACTACGGTTCCATTAGCACCCAGGGCGCTTATCTACAATGGAATCGCAGCGGGGGCGATGGCGCAACCTGGCTGCTCAACCAGCGGGGCGGCGGCGGCGGCGGCATTCGTTTCGGCAGCGCCACTACCGGCAATGCCACCACCGAGTGGGCCCGCTTCGACAACAACGGCAACCTGGGCATCGGTACCAGTAGCCCGGCCGGCCAGCTGGCCAACACTTCCGGCAACGTCATTGCCACCGACGGCAACGGCATCAGCGGCCAGGGCCTGGGCTGGGTCAACACCAGCAACGCGGGCTACGCCGGCGTGTTTTACAACGCCAACAACGCGGCCAACGGCCCGGGCCTGGCGGTGAAAATCGTTAGCCCCGCTGCCGCCGCCCTCGACGTGAGCCAGGGCAGCAGCGCCGGCACGGCCGGCACCAGCCTGCTGCGCGTGCAGGGCAATGGCAGCGTGGGCATCGGTACCAGCAGCCCGGCCGGCGGCCTGCACATCGACCGGCCCGAGGTGGGCAGCACCACGGCCCTAGGCGTCACCATCGGCGGCGGCACCAGCGGCAACCCCAGCATCGAGCTGCGCGGTGATGGCAAGTCGCCCTACGTGGACTTCGTCGAAACCAGCGGCGCCGACTACTCCACCCGCCTGCTCAGCGGCGGCGGCGTGCTCAACGTGAGTGGCAACGGCACCAACGGGGTGCTGCTGCAGGTAAACGGCGGGCTACGCGCCACTAGCTACGCCAACATCTCCGACGCCCGCTTCAAAACCAACGTACGCCCCCTGGCTGGCGCGCTGGCCGCGGTGCTGGCCCTGCGCGGCGTGCGCTACGAGTGGAATGCGCTGGGCGTCAAACACGGCGGCACGGCCGGCGCTAGCCAGGTGGGCGTGCTGGCCCAGGAGGTTGAGAAAATCTACCCCGAGCTGGTGAGCACTGATAAAGATGGCTACAAGGCTGTCAACTACGCCCAACTCACGCCCGTGCTCATAGAGGCCCTCAAAGAGCAGCAGCAGCAGATTGAGGTTTTGAAAGCCGCGGCGGCCGCCGCCAAGGCCGAAGCCGGCGCCGCCAACACCCGCGCGGCCTCGGCCGACGCCAAGGCCGCTCAGGCCACGGCCACCCTCGAAACCTTCGAGGCTCGCCTGCGCCGCCTGGAAGCCGCCACCAGCGGCCAGGCCCAGCGCTAGAATTAGTTGGCCGGGGAGGGGACCAACGGATAGCCCCCTCCCCGACCTACCTTTACCGCTACTTTCCTCAGCATATGAAAATTACCTCTACCCTGGCTCTCCTTTTATCGGCCCTCACCGGCTTGGCCCAGACCACGCTCACCAACGCCGGGGCGACCCTGACGGTGCAGAGCGGGGCCGTACTCTACGTGGCCGGCAGCGTGCAAAACGCCAGCGGCGCCACGCTCACCAACGCCGGCACCATGCAGCTCACCGGCGACCTGACCAACGCCGGCACGCTGGCCAGCCCCGGCACGCTGCTCTTCAGCGGCGCCCAGGACCAGACCTTCGCCCCCGGCGCGGGCACCAGCGTCAGCACCCTCACGCTCAACAACACCGGCGCGGCCGGCGCCAACCGCCTCTTCCTCACCCAGGACCTGACCGTGGGCACGCTGCTCACCCTCACCCAGGGCCTGGTGCGCACCCAGGCCCCGGGCGGCGCGCTCACCACCCTGACCCTGGCCGAAGGCGCCGGCCTGACGGGCGAGCAGAGCGGGCGCTACGTGCAGGGCCGCCTGGCCGCCTCGCGCAGCAGCGTCAGCGGCACGGCCCCGGCGCCCTTCCCCAACGGCTTTTCTATCACCCCCAACGGCCCAACCCTGGGCACCGTGACCGTAACCCGCACGGCGGGCCTGCAAGCGGCCGGCCTGAGCTACGGCACCAATATGGCCGGCAGCACCAAGGGCATCGACCGGGTGTGGCAGGTGGTGGCCGAGCAGGCCCCCACCGCCCCCGCCACCGTGAGCCTGAGCTGGGTAAGCGACGACGACAACGGCTTCAATGTGAACGCCCCCGCCCAGCTCTGGCGGGCCGACCAGGCCAGCGGGCCCTGGGTGGCGCAGGACGGGTTGCGTTCGCTGAGCAGCACCAGCCCCCGCACCTTCGCGGCCAACACCAGCCAGCTTGGGGTGCTCACCGTCAGCAACAGCAGCCAGCCGCTGCCCGTCGAGCTCGTGAGCTTCACGGCCGAGGCGCTGGGGGCCGATGCCTTGCTGAAGTGGGCCACGGCTTCGGAAAAGAACAACGACCGCTTCGAGGTGGAGGCCAGCGCTGACGGGCGCACCTTCCGGCGCATCGGGCAGGTGCCGGGCCACGGCAGCAGCACCCAGCCCCATGCCTACCAGCTCACCGATGCGGCCATTGCCCGCTACGGGGTGAGCGTGGTGTACTACCGCCTGCGCCAGGTCGATGCCGACGGCACGGCCAGCTACTCGCCCGTGCGCCCGGTGGCCGTGCCGCAGCTGGCCGGTCTGTCCTTGTTCCCGAACCCCACCCGCGCGGCGGCTACCCTCACCGGGGCCGCGCCGGGGGCGGCCGTGCAGGTGTTTGACGCCGTGGGCCGCCTCGTGGTCGATGCCCGGGCCGATGCCGCTGGCACGGCCGCGCTGCTGCTACCCACCGACGTGGCCAGCGGTATCTATATGGTGCGCACCGGCACCAAGGCCCTACGCCTGACGGTGGAGTAAACCACCGCTGGCCCCTGGCCTTCTTACCAAGCCCTGGCCGATAGCCTTGTCTTTCCCTAATTCTTTCCAGGCCCGCCCCGCGGCCGGTGCTGGCCTGGAAAGATGAGTACCCAATTACTTTAACCCGCAGGCTGCCTTATGTCCAAACGTTACTCGATTTTAGTTGGCTTGGTGCTGGCTGCCCCCAGCGTAATGGCGCAGGGAGTGGGCATTGGCACGGGCACTACGGCGCCGGCTGCCTCGGCCATGCTGGAAGTGGCCTCCACCACCAAAGGCCTGCTTATTCCGCGCCTCACGACGGCCCAGCGCACGGCCATCAGCAGCCCGGCCCAGGGCCTGCTGGTGTACCAGACCGATGGCACGCAGCCAGGATTCTACTACAATACCAGCGCCACGACCACGGCCAGCTGGCTGTGGCTGCCCGATAAGGCCTCGGCGGGCGATAACCTGGGCAATGGCACGGCTACCACGGCCGTGAAGCTCAACGGCAACACGCTTTCCAACAACGGCACCGGCGGCTTCAGCCTCGACAACTCCGGCAATGCCACCCTCACCGGCAACAGCACCGTAACGGGCAACAGCAGCGTAGCCGGTAGCAGCACCGTGGCTGGTAGCAGCGCCGTGACGGGCAACAGCACCGTGGCCGGCAACAGCGCCGTGGCCGGCAACGGCAGCGTGGCGGGCACCCTGGCGGTCGGCAACACCACCGCCAATGCCAGTGCCGCGCTGGATATTAGCAGCACTACCAAGGGCCTGCTGCCGCCGCGGATGACGATGGCCCAGCGCAGCGCCATCGGCACGCCGCCCGTGGGCTTGCTCATCATCCAAACCGACAACACCCCCGGCCTGTACCAATACACGGCTACGGGCTGGGCCAGCGTGGGAGCGGGCAACTACACCGCCGAAAGCTCCTCGGTTAATGCCGCCCCGACGACGGCCGTCACGGTGAATCCAGCGGTTACCAACCTCGTGTACAGCAACAACGGGGTGGCCAACGGCACCGTGACGCTGGGCACGGGCACGGAAGGCCAGCGCCTGGTCATCGTCAACAACGACAGCGACTACCTGACGGTGGTATCGAGCAGCGGCACGGGCAACATCCTGTCCCGGTACGCGGCCCGCTACATCTACACGAACGGCGCCTGGCGGCGCGAGTCCTAACGCGCGGCTTTTTCCCTCTTTCGCTTTCATGGCATCCGCTTCTTCTTCCTTGTCAACGCGCCGCTCCTGGCTGCAACGGCTGAACGGCTGGCTGCGCCCGGCCGCCCCGGCCCCGGCGGCGCCCGCTTTTGCCCCGCGCCGCGCCCCGTACCAGGTCAATGGCACGACGCCCTACATCGGCGAGATTGCCATCTTCTGCGGCAACTTCGCGCCAGCCGGCTGGGCCTTGTGCAACGGTAGCCTGCTGGCTATTGGCGACTACGATGCATTGTTCCAACTCATCGGGACTACCTACGGCGGCGACGGGCAGGACAACTTTGCCCTGCCCGACCTGCGCGGCCGGGCCCCCATGCACATGAGCAGTGGCGCGGGGCTCAACAACCACATCATCGGGGAAACGGGCGGCGCAGAAGCCGTGACGCTAAGCCTCCAGCAGATTCCCAGCCACACCCACCAGCCGAGCGTCAGCACGGACCCGGGCACCACCGCCTCGCCCCAGGCCGCACTACCCGCCGATGGGGGCAATGGCTCGGCCCAGTACACGCCCGACACGGCCAGCCTGCTCAAGCAGCCGGCCCAGTTTCTGGGCGCCGTGGGGGGCAGCCAGCCCCACGAAAACATGCAGCCTTACCTGGCCATCAACTACATCATCTCGCTCTACGGAGTTTTTCCCTCACCCACCTAGTCGCCCCGGCTCTTCTATATGTCTACTACTGCTGAACCCACGGCCCCGGCGCGGCGCGGCTGGCTCAAGGGCCTGGGCGCCCTGCTGACCGGCGGCCTGCTGCTGGGCAAAAACCGGGCGGCCGCGGCTCCGGCCGATGTGCGCTCTACCAATGGCGCGCAACAAATTTTCCTGGGCGAGATTATGATGGTGGCCTTCAACTTCGCCCCCAAGGGCTTTGCGCTCTGCAATGGGCAGCAGCTGCCCATCAACCAGAACCAGGCTCTGTTTGCCCTGCTCGGCACTACCTACGGCGGCAATGGCATGACCACTTTCGCCCTGCCCGACCTACGCGGCCGCGTCCCGGTAAGCTACGGCGGCTATGACTACTCGCTGGGCCAGCAGGGCGGCACCGAGGCCACCACCCTCACCCTGGCGCAGTTGCCGCCGCACGTGCACGGGCTGAAAGCCAGCACCGACCGGGGCACCACGCACCTGGCGGGCCTGGCCGGCACTACGCCGGTGCACAACTACCTGGCCGACAGCGGCGGCGGGGCCCCGCAGTACGGCGGCACCCCCAACGCGACGATGGCCACCACGGGGCCGAACGCTACCACCGTCAACACGAGCACCGCCGCCGGGGGCAGCCAGCCGCACACCAACCTGCAGCCCTACCTCTGCCTCAACTTCGTCATTGCCCTTCAGGGCGTTTTCCCTTCCCAAAACTAGCCATGCCGCAGCCCCCCGCTCCGCTTCGCAGCGCGCCGCCTACCCGCCGCAGCCTGCTCAAACGCCTGACCGGCGTAGTGGCCAGCAGCTTTCTGGCAGGGCCGCTGCAAGCCCTGCTGGGCCGCGCCACCCCGGCCGCGGCCGACACCCTGAGCAGCGGCAACCCGTTTGTGGGTGAAATTATCCTCGCCGGCTTCAACTATGCCCCCCTCGGCTACGCCCGCTGCGACGGGCAGCTGCTGCCTATCAGCCAGAATACGGCCCTGTTTTCGCTGCTGGGCACCACCTACGGCGGCGACGGCAAGAGCACCTTTGCCCTCCCCGACCTGAACGGCCGGGTGCCCATCGGCGCGGGCCAGGGGCCGGGGCTTTCGCTCCGGGACCTGGGCGAAAGCGGCGGCGCAGCCACCGTCGCGCTGCAAGAGTCGGAAATGCCGGTGCACACCCACTCCCTGGAGCTGACCTACAGCACCGCCCTGGGCACCACCGGCTCACCCGCCAATGCCTTTCTGGCCAGCAACGGCTCGGGCCTGCCGCAGTACGCGGCCACCGGTACCGGCCTCACGGCCTCGGGTAGCCTCGGGGCCGGCGCGCCGCACAGCAACGAGCAGCCGTACCTGGCCATCGCTTTTTATATTGCGTTGCAGGGCACCTTTCCGCCGCGCCCCTAAGGAGGCAAGGCCACCAGCAATTCCCTGCTACAGCCGGGCTGCACGTTCGCTTGCCGGACGCCACCCAACAAAGCTCAGCCCTGACTGCGCAGCCATTGCCGCACCGTTAGGGCTGATTTGTAACGCTTTTACGGCCTCCGGCACGCCGATTTATTTAATTAACTCCTGGCGATTGGGGTAAGGAAGCTGGAGCTTTTTAGTGGCCGGGCAGCGGCCAGCTACACTTTTCAAGCCGGGCGCGGCAACTTTGGGGCAAGTACCAGCCCGCGCCGCCACAACCGGGGCGCGGCGCTGGGCCTGCCCACGCTACCATGCCACTACTCGTACTAGTTCTCCTGCTTGCCAATGGCGGGTGCTTTCTCCTGTTCTTGCTCGACAAGCGCCGGGCCCGGCGGGGCCAGCGGCGCATTTCCGAAAAAACGCTGCACCTGGCCACCCTGGCCGGCGCCGCGCCGGGCGCGTGGGCGGCCATTTTTTTGCTGCATCATAAAAACCGGAAGGCGGCTTTCTGGAGCATCACGCTGCTGTTGACGGTAGTGCAGGGGGCAGCGTGGTATTACTATTTTACCAGGCTTGCAGCTTCAGGGCCAGCGGCCTGAAACGTTGGCCGCACCGCTACTGCCCCAGAACGCGGCCCTTGCTGGCCTCGGCCTGGCTGTGCCAGCGGCCTGCGCGGCAAGAGACAAAACTTAGCCTTTGCTAAACTCGCCAATGTGCCAGAGGATGCCCGAGGGGTCACAGACGAAACCCTCCTTGCCCCAGGGCTCCTGCCGGATAGGCAGGAGGCGTACGCCCTCGTACTTACTGGGTAAGTCCAGCGCCGCTAGCTCAGCCCAATACTGTTCTACATCCGCTACTTCCAGAAACAGCATGGTGTTAGCAACCCAGTCTTGCACGTAGTAATTCTGCAAGTAAAAGCCAATACCTTGCAGGGCGAAATACGACATACTGGGTGAGACAACCACTTCGGTAAAGCCGAAGGCGCGGTAGAAGCTGCGCGAAACGGCAAAATCTTTGGCTCCGATAAAGGGTCGGATGGAAAGAACCTGGGAGGGCATGTTGTCAGCAGTTGAAAGAGCTTCGGGCAAAATATAACCAGCGTTGCGAGGCATCACGGGTTGGGCCTATTGAGTGAGTCGTCTATCTCGACCCAGCCGCCACCGGCCCGCACCCTGGCCAGCAAAGCCGCGTGGTGCGGCGCCCGGTTCAGCACCTGCTCATTGCCCAGCAGCACGAGTTGCTGGCGGGCCCGCGTCACGGCCACGTTGAGCTTGCGGTCGACCTGGCCGGTTTCGTCGGGCGACACCATTAGCTCCAGTTGGTGCTCGTGGTGGCAGCAGAAGCTCACCACGATTACCTCGCGTTGCGAGCCCTGGTAGCGCTCCACGGTATCGACGCTGACCTGGGCCAGCGCGGGCAGGCCGTGCGCCTGGGCCAGCTGCGAAAGCCGGGCGCGGATGCGGGCCGCCTGGTTGCGGTAGCTGGCAATGATGCCCAGCGTGGCCTCGGGGTCGAAGGCCGGGCCGTAGCCCTGCACCACGGCCAGGGCGGCGCGGGCGGCCAGCTCGGCTTCCTGGCTCGATTCCTTTTGCGAAAGGTCGTCGGGCTGGCGGCGGGTGGGCACGAACACGAGGCGCTGGCGGCGTAGCGCCTCACCAAAGGCATCGGCGGGGCCAACCGGCGCGGGCCAGGCGCTCGGGTTGAGGCTGGCGTGCTGCCAGGGCGCGGGGCTGCGCAGCTGGCCGCCGTAGAAGTCGTCGTTGACGAGCACCGCCAGCTCGGCGTGGGCGCGGTACTGGTTGGCCAGCGTGCCGTGGGCGTAGGGCCACTGCGCCTCGGCGCGGCGGAAGAGGCGCTCGAAGTACGAATTGCGCAGGTTGGTGAGGCCCAGCTGCTCATGCAGCAGCTCGGCCACGGCGGGGGCCACGGCGCTGGTTTCGGGCTCCTGCGTCACCACGGCGGGCAGCTGGCGGTGGTCGCCGATGAGGATAAACTTCTTGGCCTTGGCCAGCAGCGCCAGCATGGGGCCTTCGAGCACCTGGCTGGCCTCGTCTACCACGGCCACGTCGAACTGCTTGAGCTGAAACAGCTCGGGCCGGCCCAGCAGGCTGCTGATGGTGCCCACGTAGAGTGGCGTGCTGGTGAGGCGCGCCCGCACCATCTGGCGGGTGGGCAGGTCGCGAATCATGTTATCGAGCAAGTACGGCCGGTAGGCTGGTGAGGTGCCCAGCCGCGAGCCGATGCGGATAAACGGCAGCCCGGCGTCCATGAGCTGCTCGCAGATTTCATCCACGGCACGGTTGGTATAGGCGGCCAGCAGGGTTTGCTTGTCGTCGGCCACGAGGCGGGTGGCCAGCTCGCGCAGCACCGAGCGGGTTTTGCCGGTGCCGGGCGGGCCGCAGAGCACAAACCAGTCGGGTGCGGCCAGGGCGCGCTTTACCACCTCGGTGGCCTCGGTGGCGGGGGTCGGGTGCGCGGCGTCCCAATCCTGCGGCGGGCGCGGCGCGGTGCGGGCCAGCAGCTGGCGGCGGCGCCCGGGCGGCAAACTCAGGAAGCTCGTCAGCCCCGCCCACTCGCGGCGGAAGGTGTCGTAGGTGTCGGGCTCCAGGGCCCAGTGCGAGTGGCCGTGCAGGTAGCGCGGGGCCATGCGGCGGTTACGCACGGCCAATACCACGCGGCCATCGGCGCCGAGGTCCTCGGCCAGGGTTACCTTAACCACCTGCGCATCAAGGGCACTGAGGGTCTTGGCGCTAGTAGTAGCTGACTGGCTAACCACATTTCCATTCCCGGCCGCCTCGCCTTCGGCAGCCGCGGCTAGCCCTTGCGCTTCGGCGGCGGAAGCACGGCGACGCGGGTAAAGAATGAGTGTATCGCCGGCGCGAAAATTGACTTCCTTCCCTCCCACCGGGCGCTGAAAAATGAGGTGCGGGCCGAGGCCGTCGCGGGCGTCGTCGGGCGCGTTGCTGTGGTCTTCAACTAATTCCAGCTCGTCGAGCAGGCTGAAATTCTGGTGCTTGCGGGCCTGGGGCAAGAGCCACAGGCCGGCCTGGCCGCCGGCGTCGCCGGGGCGGCCTTCGTCGCCGAGCAGGGCCAGGCGCATTTCGCGGGCCGCGAAGCGGGCCAGCTCCAGGCAGTAGGCGCGCTCGGTGCGGTCGGCGGCGGCCCAGGCGTTGGCGGTTTTTTCGGCCTTCTCGCGGTTGAAGGGCGGCAGGGCGGCCAGGTTGGGGCGCAGCACGGGGGCCAGCAGAGCGGCCGTCTGGCCGGGGCCGGTGGCGCGGGCCAACTGCAATTCGAGGCCCACGAGCTGGTTGCGGGCGGCCAGCAGCTGGTCCACGAGGGCCAGGTTTTGGAGCACCGGGCGCACGGCCGGCTGGTCCTCGGCGGCGTTGGAATACAGGATGCTGGTGCGGCCCCGGCCGGCGGTTTCGCCATCGGCCCCGAACACCGATTCGAGCAGCAAACGGTAGAGCTGGGCCTGGGCGACGTGGTTGGTCCAGGGCTCGGCCACGGGCACTTTCACCGAGCTTTTAAGCTCCACGAGGTCGTAGCCGGTGGGGCTTTCGTGCAGCAGGTCGAGGCGGCCTTGCAGGCCGTAAGTCGCTGACAGAAAGGTGGGTTCTAGAAAGCAATCGGCCAGCCGCAGCGGCGCCTGCTGGTAGCCACTGCGCGAGCTGGCCGCGAAGCCCTGCCGCCGCGCCTGCTGCAAGGTGCGGTGGTGGCGGCGCAGGTCGTTCAGCAATTCGGGCACCCCGGTGCGCGTCTGAAACTCGGGCAAGGTGCTCAGCGTGAGCGGCTCGGCGCGAAAGAGCTTTTTCGTAAGAAAATGCTCCAGGTCGAAGTCCGCTTGGCTTTTGATTGTCGGCACCTGGTTGTTGGCTTCCTGGGTAGCGCTGGCCAGCTCGCTGCTGACCCGAAAGCCCTTGTGCGCGGCCCACTCGTGGCTCGCCGACAGCTGCCCCCCTGCTACTGGGCCGCTGGCTACCTGGCTGGCCGCGTGGCTCACCTCCTCATCAAGCAGGCGGTTGACGAGGTTACCGACCACGAGCGAGCGCGAGGCCTCGTCGGGCAGAAAGTACTTGAGCAGCGCCAGTTCGGCATTGGTGCCGTCGCGCTGGGCGCACTCGGCCAGGGTGGTTACACTTATCAGATAATCAGGCTCCAGCACCACGCGGCGCGGGCGCACGCGGCCATCGGGCAGCAGCACTGGGCCGATGAGGTTGAGGGCCGGGTGCAGCGCGGCGGCGGGCAGCAGCAGGTTTTCGTAGGCGGGCGGCAGTTCCAATTGGAACGGGCCGCTGGGCCGGCCGTCGGCGGGCACGCTCATTTCCACGGTGATGACGCCCGTGGGTAGGTCGGCGTGCACCACCTGCACCCGCCACACGGCGCGGGGGTCGGCGGCCGTTTCGGAGGGGCCAACCACTGCGGGTGGCGCGGGCGCGGCGGGCGGCAGGTGGGCCGCTAGCTCGGCTGAAGCGGGCGGGCGCGGGCCAGTGTAGGCTTCGCCGGTGAGCGCGCCCAGCAGCTCGGCCACGGCCGCGAAGCCGGTGACCACCTCGGCGGGGGTGCCGGGGTAGCTTTCGTGCAGCACGAGGTTGGCGGCCACGCGCAGGTCTTGCAGCCGGGCGCGCAGGCCGGGGTCCAGCTCCAGGGCGTAGCAGGCCCCGCCGATTGCCTGAAACAGGTTGCCGAAGGGCGCCTTGCGGCGCTTGTAGTCGGCGCGCAGCAGGCTTTCGAGCAGCTTGCGCAGGCGCGGGAGCTGGTCGGCGGGCGCGGCCGTGGGGTCGGCCAGGGTGGCGAGGCGGGCGTGGGGCGAGTCGGACAAAACGGCAAGGCGTGGGCTAACCTTAAAGGTAAGGCCACGCCACGCAACTAGCTATTTTGCCGCCGGGCTGGCGGCGGGCGCGGGGCCGTCTTCCTGCAAGTAGTAGTGCCGGATGCGGTTGAAATCGTCGTCCAATTCGTACACCAGCGGCACGCCGGTGGGAATGTCGAGGCTCGTCACTTCCTCGTCGCTCAGGTGGTCGATGTACTGCACCAGCGCACGCAGGCTGTTGCCGTGGGCGGCGATGATAACCTTCTGCTCGCGGCGCAGGGCAGGCATAATCTTCTCGGTCCAGAAGGGCATGACGCGGGCCAGCGTCTCGCTCAGGTTTTCGGTCAGGGGCAATTCGCGGGCGGTGAGGTGGGCGTAGCGCAGGTCGTGGCCGGGCCAGCGGGGGTCGTCTTTGGTGATGGCCGGCGGGTGCGCGTGGGGCGAGCGCCGCCACTCCTGCACCTGGTCGGCGCCGTACTGGGCGGCGGTTTCGGCCTTGTTGAGCCCTTGCAGCGCGCCGTAGAAGCGCTCATTGAGCCGCCACGACTTCTGCACCGGAATCCAAAGCTGGTTCATGTTTTCCAGCGCGATGTCCAGCGTTTTGATGGCCCGCTTCAGCACCGACGTGTAGCCAATATCGAAGGTGTAGCCGTGCTGCTGGAGCAGCTGCCCAGCGCGGGCGGCCTGCTGCTTGCCCAGGTCCGAAAGGTCCACGTCGGTCCAGCCGGTGAAGCGGTTTTCCTGGTTCCAGACGCTTTCGCCGTGGCGCAGGAGCACGAGTTTTTGCATGGGAGTTGGGTGTTTTGGGAAGAAGAACGGCTTTTAGACAAAAAAGAACGTCAGGCTGAGCTTGCCGAAGCATCTCTACCGCTTCGTTAAGGCGTTTACCCTAGCGGCGCGGGCGAGATGCTTCGCAAGCTCAGCCTGACGTTCTATATAAAAGGTGAAGCGGGCTGACTCGCGCTTACTTCACCATGAAAGACGCTTCCGTCTTATCCCACATCAGGGACACTTTACCCGACTTATCGGCCGTGATGGTGAACTGCTCGACGGGGCTAGCCAGGGTCGTGGGCTTCACTTTCACGCGCAGCACGTCGTCGGCCGCCTTGTACTCGTAGGCGCCCCACTGCTTGGCCGTTTTGTTGAAGATGATGGTCCACTCGCTGGCGCCGGGAATGGTGAACAGGCCGTAGGTGCCGGCGGCCAGCGCCTGGCCGTTGATTGTCACCGGCTTGCTTACCGTGAAGGTGGTGGCCTCGTTGGCGCCGGTGCGCCACACCTCGCCCACGGGGGCCAGCGGCGACTTCTCGCCAAAGGCGGCGCGGCCCTTCAGCGAGGGCTTGCTGTAGTCGATGGTGAGGTCGGTGCCGCGCACGGTGGTTTTTACCACGGCCGGCGGGCTGGGGCGCTTCGACTTGTCTTCGGGCTTTTTGGTCTGGGTGGGCTCGGTCATGGTCGCCTGGGCCTGGGCTGGGGCGGCGTAGGTGAGCAGGGCGGCGCCGGCTAGGGCAGCGAGGGGGAGGAAACGCATGGTGAGGTGAAAAAAGAGTAAAGTGTGGCTCAGTAAGCCTGTACCTTGGCAATTGTTTAAAAATCTCAGTAACTACGGCATAGACTTTTTACCCGGCGCTCATGACAAAGTTCGAGAAGCAACAATTTCTGGCATTGGTTTCCGAATACCGCTCAGCAGTTAAAGAAGCGGTTGGCTTGCTGAATGCTAAATCCGAGAATTCAAAAGGGTTTCAAGCGTTGGACGGTGAAATTCACGCCCGGGCTGGCTACTTAGACGATTCCAGGAAGAGCCACTACGAGTTTCACGGTATCGGCTGTTTGATTACGACCGAACACTTCGTAGTTGACTTTGATTTTGGAGAGGATAGAAGATGTGATGGAATCGACCCTGGTTTCCTATTTTACTTCGTTAAATATAATAAGTCTATAAAGAATAAATACCCCGCATTCACCAGTTGGGAGCAGTTAGATAATTTCTTGCGAATTTTAGAAAAAGAGGGCCTTTTTACCCGGGATTTAACCCCTTTCTTGGGCCACCCACCGGAGCTTACCAACGACAGGTTATTCTACTTAGCAGCCACTATCAACGACGTTGATACGCCTGTTTGGAAACCCTATTGGCCCGAAGGCTGACGCGCCAACTACTAAAGCTGTGGTGGCGCCTGAAGTCGCGCCAGTTTCTGCCAGCCCATCTCCTACATGTGCCCCCGGGCCCGCGTCTCGCCCATGCGCCAGTACACGAGCAGCGAGATGAGCGCGCAGCCCGTCACGTACCAGTAGAAGTATTCGGCCACGCCCAGGTCCTTGGCCAACAGCGCCAGGTACTCGGCGGTGCCGCCGAAGAGCGCCGCCGTGAGGGCAAACGGCAGCCCCACCCCCAGCGCCCGAATGTGGGTAGGAAACAGCTCGGCCTTTACGATGGCCGAGATGCTGGTGTAGCCGCTCACCACAAACAGCGCCGCCACGAGTAGCCCCCACGCGCCCCAGGCGCTGCTGGTGTGGGCCAGCGTGCGCAGCAGCGGCACCGTGCCCAGCGTGGCCCCGATGCCGAAAAACAGCAGCACCGGCCGCCGCCCCACCACGTCGGAAATGGCCCCCAGCAGCGGCTGAAACAACAGTGCCACGGCCATCGCCCCGAACGAAATCAGCGTAGCCTGCTCCTTGGTGAAGCCGCTGGTGTTCACCAAAAACTTCTGGGCGTAGGTGGTGAAGGTGTAGAAGGCCAGCGTGCCGCCCAGCGTGAGGCCCACCACCGTCAGCGTCTCGCGCGGGTAGGCTTTGAGCTGCTGAAAAGCCGATGCCTTAGCCGGCCGGGCGCTGGCAGTCTCAGCCGCTTTTTCCTGCTCGAAGGCGGCGGTTTCGCTCATGTGCGAACGCAGGTAGAGCGCCCCGATGGCCGCACCCGCCCCAATCACAAACGGGATGCGCCAGCCCCAGGCCGTCATTTCGGCGGGCGTAATGAACTGCTGCAACGTGAGCTGCACGATGAGCGCCAGCAGCTGCCCACCCATGAGCGTGAGGTACTGAAAGCTCGACCAGAAGCCCCGGTGCCGCTCGCCGGCCATCTCGCTGAGGTAGGTGGCCGAGGTGCCGTACTCGCCGCCCACGCTGATGCCTTGCAAGAGCCTGGCCAGCAATAGAATGGCCGGCGCTCCCAGCCCGATGGTGGCGTAGCCCGGCGCGCAGGCAATGAGTAGCGAGCCGCCTGCCATCAACTGCACGCTCAGCAGCAGCGCCGCCCGCCGCCCGTGCTTGTCGGCGTAGCGCCCCAGAAACCCGGCCCCCAGTGGCCGCATCAGAAAGCCCACCGCGAAGATGGCGGCCGTGTTCAGCAGCTGCGCCGTGGGGCTGGCCTTCGGGAAAAAGACGGGCGCGAAGTACAGCGCGAAGGCCGAGTAGGCGTACCAGTCATACCACTCCACCAAATTGCCGATGGAGCCGGAAACGATGGAGCGCAGCGGGGAAGCGGGGCTAGCGGGGGTAGGCATAGCCGCGAAGGTAGCGGCGCGCGGCTTCGGGCCACTTCCCTCCTATTCCAGCTCGATATCCATTTTCCGCAGCAACCCGTCCTGCACGGTATACACGTGCTTTACCATGCCATCAAACAGCACGTCGCCGTCCAGACTCTTTACCAGCTGCTGCACCGCAACTTCTATCCTTCCATTGGGCCTTTCGGTAAAGCTAACCGGCTCGACCCGGGGGTTTATTTCCGTCCACTGCCGGGTCCAGTAGCTTCTTATTTCGGCGTGGCCGCGCACGTAGCCGCCTTCGAAGGCTTTGGGCCATTCGATGGCCGGGTGCATGGTGGCCAGCGCCGCCTCAATATCGCGCGCATTGAAGGCGGCGTAGGCTTGCTTGAGCAAGTTTTCGGATGAATTTTCCATCTGCTTTATTTTTCTTTCGTCAGGAATTACCTCGCCTAGCGCACTATCATTTATCAATAAAATGGGGTAGCATTCTCACCGTCAGCGGGATGAATCTATACTGCCTTTTGGGCGTCGCGCCGGATGGCGTAAACTAATTCATCGAGCAGCTCGCCATCCTTAACCAGCACCTTTTCAAACCGGCCTTCCAGCACGAAGCCATTCTTTTCGAGCACGCGCTGCGACCCGATATTGGTGCCGAAGGGCCGGGCAAATACGCGGTCGATGTCGTAGGTCCGAAACGCAAACGACACGGCCTGCCCAATGGCGGCGCTGATAATGCCCCGCCCCCAAAAGGGCTCGGCCAGCCAGTAGCCCAGCTCCGCGTTGCGCCGGTGAATATCGTCTTGCGGGTGAATGCCGATGCCGCCCACAGCGTGCCCGTCTACCTCGATGGCGAAGATGTGCACGGGGTCGCCCTGCGTGGCAAAGGCGATAAAGCCCCGGCCGTCGCTTTCGGAATAAGGAAACGGAAACTTATCCGTCATATTCTTCGCCACGTTCCAGTTGTTGGCGTGCTTAACCAGGCTAGCCAGGTCGGTAATGGCCCAGGGCCGGAGCTTGAAGGCAGTTTGCATCTGGCTGCATTTTTAAAACATTCTATAAATATTAACTCAATTATAAATATTTTTCATCAAGCCGTATCTCTTCATACCAGTCGCATAGTCCATTAGTCTCAAAAACTCCACCCCGAGAGTATCTGTCAATAAACTCAAGCAGAGATTCTGTAAGCTCCACTGTCTTATCCGCGCCATGATTATTATTCGTAATAACATATTCCTCCTTACCTTTTAAAGTAATAATCCAGGTGTCACTATAAATCATGTATTCAGCAAAGTAAAACGAGCTCCCTCCCAACTCGTTTTTATACTTCAATATTTCATCTATTGGCAGAACTCTAAAAATAAAATCTAGCGTTTCTATTCCATTGCAGCAACTGTAAAAATCAAAAATATCCTTCGGAAGCTCCTGCCCCAAGGCTTCTTTTAAGCTTTCTAATTCCTTTTCTGTCGCTGGTGGGTTAAGCGTTACCTCCAAATCCCGTCCCTTCCCCACCAGTAGATGAAGCATATTTTTCATCTCTTCCATATTCCTAATTTTATACCAACAAAGAAAGTAGCAGCCTCCCTATACGTAGCGGCATTTCTAAAACAAAAGGTATCTACCTCTTCGATACGCCTAATCAGTCGAAATTGACTTCCCCCTCACCGCGCCGCCCGGATGGCTTGCTCCAGCAGCGGGTCGTCGCCGGGCCGGCCTTCGCAGGCTTCGCGGAAGAGGTCGGGCACGAAGTCTTCGCGGGGCTGGCCGTTCACTTGTAAAATCTGCTCTTCGCCCAAGTCGATTTTGGCGTCGCTGCCGGCGAGGCGCTCGTTGAAGAGGCCGCCCAGCAGGTCGGCCAGGCCCGAGCCGGCGGTGCGGAACCCTAGCGCGCGGAAGCCCACCAGCAGGCCCTCGCCCATGCTGCCGGTCCAGTGGCCGCCGAGCACCACCACCCGGCCGGGGTAGTAGGGCGCGATGGGCAGCACGTACTCCACAAACTTGCGGGGCACGCCGTACTGGCGCTCCTCGCTGGGCACCACGTGCACCTGGTAGGGCTGCTCGCGCCGCACAAAGTGCCCCATGATGCCCCGCGCCACGGTAGTGTTGCCGCCGCTGGGCGTGTTGCGAAAGTCGAGCACGAGCACCTTGGCCGCCTGCACCTCTTGCAGCGCCGCCCGGAAGGCGGCAATCGTCTCGTTGCGCCCCAGCGAGTTGTTGAGCCGGATGATGGCCGCCGCCCCGCGCCGCTCGATGCTAAGCGGCGGGGCCGCTTGCAGCTGCCGGGCCTGCTCGCCGGGCGAGCGCAGCGTGTAGGTGCGGCGCGCGCCCCCGGCGGCCAGCGTGAGCTGGCGCGGCTGCCCGCGCAGGCCGGCCAGGGCAATGGTGATGCCCGCATCGAGCTGCGGGGACGTGAGCTGGGCTAGCGGGCGGCCCATCACAGCCTCCACGGCGGACTGGGGCGTTTGGCCGTTGAGGGTGATGATTTCGGCGCCCGGCACGATGCCCTGGGCCTGGGCGTCACTGTCGCGGCGCACGTCTACTACCTCAAAGCGCGGGGCGCGGTAGCGGGCGCACAGGTCGGCGCTGGTGGGCACCACGTTGTAGTCCTGGGCATCGAGCGGGCCCACGATGAAGTGCGGGTCG